>Ga0210410_10000424_pt1 | contig 48366 bp, 42 predicted proteins | sample IncBWC4MmetaG_FD_161058 | JGI IMG/M metagenome (GOLD analysis project Ga0210410, IMG submission 161058) | Forest soil microbial communities from Barre Woods Harvard Forest LTER site, Petersham, Massachusetts, United States - Inc-BW-C-4-M | ecosystem: Environmental > Terrestrial > Soil >...
AGCCGGTCGGCGGCAATGTCGCACTCGCCCATGCATGATAGCGCCGGTACCAGGCATCGACCCTCTTGCGCAGTTTCGCAACATCGGCGGGAGCGGGCGTCGGAGATTCATCAGCGGCAAACGCCGCGAACGACGCATCATTGGCGAGGGCATCGCCGACCGCCTTGTCGAGATCGGCCAGGAACGCCTGGTAATCGGTCAAGGACGGTCCGCCATCGATGCGGTAGGCCTTGCCGGCGACTTCGATTTGCCTCGTATGACAACTGGAGCAGTTGGCGCCGACGAGCTCGGATCCAGCTGCACCTGTCGTATTGAAGCCGACGGGAAGGCCGAAGCGATTGTCCGGGTTTGGCAGGAAGCCATAGCGGGACATGCTGTCGGCGAGGAACGGCCGTCCGTCCTTGCCTTTCAATGCCTTTAGCCAGGAAAGCCTGATCAGGCGCGAGCCCTGATCGCGCGTGTAGAAATCCGCCCTCTCCGCCGGCGTCCATTGCTGGCCCTGGTCGACATAGACTGGATCGGCGCCCGCAGGGCGCATCCCGGCAGTCGTGGCTAGGAGTATCGCAAGGCCGATCGGGAAGACGAGACGACGCATCGCGAAACCCTCCTTGGTGACTCTATCGAATGCTCTTCAATCGTATGGTTTTTATGTCGGCTCGTTTGTGAGCCGGTTCACAAGCTGGGGCGGCTTGCAACCGTGGGTCGAAACAAATTGGACGCAAAGCAGGACGGCTGGCGCAACAGCGACGGCATGCTGCGAACATCGCTCTGATGAGATTGTACTTCGCGATAAATTCTCGTCAAGGTAGTTGCACGGAATCGGCAGCGATCAAACGCGAAGAAGCAGCCGCCGAGTGATCGTTCTCTCAGGCCACGAGCCGCGACAGGTCCCAGGAGACGACGCCGGACCGGTCGCAGATCGCCCGCACCTCGTTGAGGTCCTGGCCGATGCGGCCGTCGCCGGGGCACATTTCCGCCAGCAGGCGTGCCCTCAAGCAAAGGCATTCGACGGTGAGCCAAGGATTCCTGATCGTTCTGGCGATCGAAACGGCATGATCGAGCGCGGCTAATCCGTTCACGGTGTCACCGACCCCGACCAGCGCTTCCGCATAGCCGGCGTAAAGCTGGCACACTTCCACCTGGCCGGTCCGCAAATGCATCCTGCTTTGCAGGCATTCCTCCACCAGCCGAACCGCCTCGGGCGCACGATCGATGCGCGCGAGCGCTGTTGCGATCGTCCCGGCCAAATTCGCCTTGACCGCATCGTAACCGTTGCGTTCGATGATCTCTCTGGCGGCCGAAAGGCATTCGACGGCGTCCTCGTTGCGATACAGCATGAGCAGGTTGCGCGCCATCGTCAGGCGGGACAGCACTTCGCCATAGGCATCCTGTTCGCGAACCGCGATCTCGAGCGCCTGGTGCGCATAGTCGAGCGCATCATCATAGGGGCCCGTTGCGTTGAGGAACCAGCTCCGAAATCCCGGCACCAGGCAGCGGGGGGACGCCGGCGCGCCGAGCTTCGACGTTTCGGGAATCGCCTTGAGCACATCATTCAATTCGTCCAGCACCAAAATCGCCCGGGCGAATTCACCCATGCCATGCAGCAGGTTTGCCATCATGATCTGGTTTGAGAAGATGAGTGCGGGCGACTCCAGCGCGCGGGCCATTTCCAGCCCTTCGCTCGTCACCAGCAGCCCCTCCTCATACCGGCCCTCAAACCAGCAGATCATGCCAAGATGTGCCTGGGCGCCGCATACCTTCGCCGCTATGCCCTGGCGCTGGGCCAGCTCCATGGCGCGCGCCAGATGCGTGCGCATCTTGTCGAATTCGCCGAGCTGCAACATCGAGGGGAAACTCATGAGAACGAAATCGACGTATTTCTCTTCCGCCACCTCGCCAAGACTGGCAACGATGCTAAGCGCGCGGTCAAAGATCAGGTTCAGTGACGTCGCCGCGGAATTTCGTCTGGCTTCCAGCGCCGCTTCCCAGAGATAGCCGAGCGCCAGTTCGGCTTCACCGGCTTCTTCTGCGTGGAACGCAAGCTGTTCATAGCGGCCGTGGAGGCTCGGATATTGCTGGGTGATGGTGCGGATGGCGGCGCGATGGATTTTCTGGCGCCGGTCGCGCGGAATGGTATTGGCGCAGGCCTGGGCGATCATCTGGTGCCGGAAGCGCATGGAGTGACCGGCCAGCGGATGGACGAACGCGAACCGCTCCAGCTCGAACAGGGCGCTCAGGAGCTCGTCGACCTCCACGTCGAGCACGGCGGTCGCCAGTTGGATTTCGACCTCTTCTCCGAGCAGGCTGAGCGACTGGGCGAATGTCTTGATCCTCTGCGGCAACCGCTGCAGCCGCGCATGGATCACGGACTCCACACTTTGCGGCAGCGACTGGCCGCCTGCCGCACCCGTTGCGTCCGCCGAGCGCAGCAGCTCCTCCAGGATGAACGGCACGCCGTCGGCGCGCTCGATCGATCGCGCCAGCAGCGCCGCCGGCCAGTCCTGGTTCCACAACTGGCGTCCCAGGGCTTCCATATCCGTCCGCGATAGCGGCTGCAGACGAATGATCGATTCCGCGATATCGACGGCCTCGTTGATCGCTTCCGGCCGGCTGGTCAGCAGGACGCAAAGCGGATGCGCCGTATCGGCACGCGCGAGCATTTTCAGGAATTGACGGCTTTCCGGGTCGATCCACTGCAGATCCTCGATCAGCACAAGGGTCGGGCCGGTAAGAGCCAGCGTCACGAAGGCGTTCACCAGCGCGCGCGCAATCTGCGTCGGGGTGTAGTCGCTCTTGCGCCGGCGAGGCTGATGCTCTTCGACAATGAACAGGGTTTCCAGCATCTTGCGATCGCCGGCTTCGATCGTCAGGCCTGCGAGCGCCTTGTGAAGATGATCGACCGACGATGAGCCGCGTACGCCCAGCATATCCCCGACCAGCGCGCGGGCAGCGGCAAACGCCGTCGTGCGCCGTTGCACGGCCCCGTAAAACACGCAGAACCGGACGTCGGATGCGAGCGCATCCGACATCGCGGCAGCAGCGAGACGGCTCTTGCCGATGCCGGGCTCGCCAACCAGGGCAATGGAAGCCCGCTTGCCGCCCGATCGCGGCAGCCGTTCGCGCAGTGCGGCAAGCTCATCCGCACGACCGACAATCGGATTTTGATAGCGGCGAGCGACGTCGTTGTGATCGACGTCTCTTGGCCGGGCATTCAGCCGATAGACTTCGACGACCTGGTCGGACGAGTAGTCGGCCGGCGTCAATTCGAGGGGCGATCTGCATAGTCCCGCGGTCTCCGCGGTCAGGCGGACCTCGCCCGGAGCCCCCTCTTGCTGCAGCTTGGCGGCGACGTGCACGGTCGCGCCGGCCACGTCAAAACGGTAGATCGCGTTGCGGCCGCCCCTGCGCAATCCCACCAGCCCGGAATGAACGCCGACGCGAAAATTGACGGGATGTCCGCCCGGCCCGGTCGCCGCGCTGTGACCCTGAATGTCCCAGGCCGCGATGCAGGCGCGATCGGCGTGATCCTCATACGCGCTGGGCCAGCCAAAGATGGCAATGCCGCCGTCCCCGGCATAGTGGACGATCTGTCCGCCGGCGCGCTCCACCGAATTGCGGATGTGATCCAGCCAATTGTCCAGGAACGCCTGCGCCTCATCGGGATCGCAAGCGGCAATATGGCGCGACGACCCCACCATATCGACGGCGAGGACCGTGATGATGTTGCGCTCCGCGGTGGTGACGCTACCAACGGCCATCGATTGCCCCGGATACTCTACTTGGGACGCAGAATAACACGGGGGAACCAATGTTCCACCATCCGTCCGCGACTTCGGGTCACAAGCCGTATGGTGCCCGGCTTGTCCCCAAGGGCATCAAGCGTTTACGGACATATTTTCGCAAGGTGATGACCGTGGGATGAATCATCACCACATCGTTTGCGCTTGCGCGGCCCTTCCGGGGTGCGCATCATGCGCTAGAATGGACAACGCGATCGCAACCTCGATCAGGCCACGAGCCGCGGCACGCCCCAGGCAACGACACCATATTGATCGCAAATCGCGCGCATTTCGGCGATATCCTGAGCGACGCAGGGGGCGTCAGGCTTCGTCTCCGCGAGCAGCCGCGCCCTCAAACCGAGGCATTCGACAGTCAGCCACGGATTCTTGACGGTCTTGGCGATAGCAAGAGCCCAATCCAGGGCGCGCAGCCCGCGCTCCGACTCGCCACTCCGAACAAGGGCCTCGGCATAGCCAGCATAGAGATAAGACACCTCCATCTGACCCGTCCGCAGATGCATGCCGCTTTCCATACAGGCCTGGACCAGGCCGAGGGCCTGATGCGCTTTGCCCGTGCGCGCCAGCGCGGTCGCTATTGCTCCGGTCAGGTTCGCCTTGATCGTATCGTAACCGTTGCGCTCGACAATCTCACAGGCAATTGACAAACACTTCGCAGCGTCCTCATTTCGGTGAAGCATGAGGAGATTCCGCCCCATCGCAATGCGGGCGAGCACCTCACCGTACAAATCCTGTTCGCGAACTGCGAGCGCCAATGCGCGGGATGCGAATTCAAGTGCCTCCCCATATTGACCCGTCGCATTCATGAACCAGCTCCTGAATCCCAGAACCGTGCATTTCGGATTAGCCGGTGTCCCGAGCCGGGCAGTTTCGAGATCTCCCACGAGCAGTTCATTCAGCTCATCGATCTCGGCAATCGCGCGATCGACATCGCCCATTGCAAACAACACGTTCGCCATTACGGTCTGATTCGAAAATATCAGCGCTGGCGATCCCAATGCGCGGGCCGTTTTCAATCCCTCGCTCGTTACCTGCAACCCTTCTTCGTACCGCCCCTCAAACCAGTAAATCATCCCAAGTTGCGATTGAACGCTGCACACCTGCGCGGCTCTCCCCTGACGCTGCGCCAGCTCCAAGGTACGCGGCAGATGCTTGTTCACCTTGTCGAACTCACCGAGCTGCAACATCAAAGCGAAACTCATTCGACCGAAATCGACATATCTTTCCTCGGCAGCCGTCCCAAGACGCTCAATGAGCCTGAGCGCGCGGTCATATATCAGGCTGACTGACGAGGCGGCAGCGTTCCGGCGCGCTTCGACCGCAGCTTCCCAGAGATAGCTGAGCGAGGCGTCAACATCTCCGGCTTCCTCGGCATGGAAGGCCAGCCGTTCGTGCTGACCGTGCAGATTTGGGTAACGCCGGGTAATTGCCTGGATCGCAGTCCGATGGATTTCTCGGCGCTGATCGCGCGGTATCGTGTTTGCACAGGCCTCGGCGATAATCTGATGTCTGAAGCGCACCGAGTGCCCCGCAAGCGGGTGGATGAATGAAAATCTGTCGAGTTCGAATAATGCGTTCAGCAGCTCGCTAACGTCCACGCCGAGCACCACCGTAGCCAGTTGGATTTCAACCTCCTCTCCCAACAGGCTGAGTGTCTGCGCGAATGTCTTTATTTTCGGCGGAAGCCGCTGTAGCCGGGCATGTATTACGGATTCGACGCTCTGAGGCAGCGATTGTTCGCTCATTGCGCTCGTCGCGTCCGCCGAGCGCAAAAATTCCTCCAATATAAAAGGTACACCGTCGGCGCGATCGATAGCTCTGGCAAGCACAGCTGAAGAACGATCTTTCGGCCACAACTGACGGCCCAAAGCCTCCATATTGTCCGGCGACAACGGCTGCAGATGAATGAGCGATTCAACGATGTCGACGGCCTGGTTTGACGACTCCGGACGTCCTGTCAGCAATATGCACAACGGCTGTGGAGCATTTGCGCGTGCGAGCAATTTCAGGAAATGACGGCTTTCCGCATCGATCCACTGGAGGTCTTCGACCAATAAAAGAGTCGGCCGGCTGAGCGCCAAAGACAGGAATGCGTTGACAAGCGCACGCGCAATTTGCGTTTGCGTATTGTCATTCAATCTCTGGCGCGTGCGCGATTTTTCGACGATGAACAAGCTTTCAAGCGCCCTGCGATCGTTCGCATCGAGCCCCAATTCGGCGAGCGCCTCGCGAAACTGACCGTCCGACGAGAAGCTGCTTGCAGCGAGCAGATCGCCAACCAGGGTGCGGGCGGCGGCAAATGCAGTAACACGCCTTTGTGCGGCGCCGTTGAAGACACAGCATCTCACGTCCGACGTCAGCGCGTCGGTCAGCGCGGCCGCGGCAAGACGGCTCTTGCCGATACCTGGTTCGCCGATCACGGCGAGGGAAGCACTCCTGCCACCTGGCCTCGGGAGTCGTTCATGCAGGGCCTCAAGCTCGTCCGCGCGACCCACAATCGGATTTTGATAACGGCGGGCAACGTCGTTGTAATCGACGTCTCTTGGCCGGGCATTCAGCCGGTAAATCTCGACGACACCGCCCGCGGCGTCGCACGGCGCGAGCTCAAGGGGCGATCGGCACAATCTTGCGGTCTCGGCAGTGAGACGGACCTCGCCCGCAGATGCTCCTTGCTGCAGCTTGGCGGCGACATGCACGGTCGCGCCCGTAACGTCAAACCGGTAGTTCGCGTTGCGACCACCCTTGCGCAGGCCCACCAGGCCGGAATGAACACCGACGCGAAAATTGACCGGAGCTCCGCCCGGTCCGGTCGCCGCGCTGTGGCTCTGAATGTCCCACGCCGCGATGCAGGCGCGATCGGCGTGATCCTCATAGGCGCTTGGCCAACCAAAGATGGCGATGCCGCCATCGCCCGCATAGTGAACGATCTGTCCTCCGACGCGCTCCACCGAAGTGCGGATGTGATCCAGCCAATGATCCAGGAAGGCCTGCGTCTCATCGGGATCGCAAGCGGCGATATGGCGCGTTGATCCCACCATATCGACGGCGAGAACCGTGATGATGTTGCGCTCCGCAGTCGTGGCGCCGCCAACGGGCATCGCTCGTCCCGAATACTCCAGCCTGGACGGAGATTAACACATGGAAGCGAGGTTCCACCATCCGTACGCGACTTCGGGTCACAAGCGACGTTGTGTCCCGCCTGTCCTCAAAGTCATTAAATGCTTATGCGAGTGCATCTCCAAGACTGCGACGACTTGTTTGTGCGTGATCTTTTCGGGAACACTTTTCCGAATCATGCGCTAGCTCGCGGGCCGAGATCGTTCGAGGCTGCGGCGGCCCCGGCGGCCTTGTTCTTGATGTCGGCAACGGCCCGCGCGATGGTTTCGCGATACCGCGCGCGCGGCGGGCTGACGCCGTGGGTGAGCAGCGCGCGCCGCACCGTGGGCGAGGCGCCGGTGATGAAGAGCTGGATGCCCTGCCGCCGTGCCTTGGCGGCGACGCGCCCCATCGCATTCGCCGCGGTCGAATCCAGGAACGGCACCGCGGCGAAATCGACCACGAACGCCTTGCGCTTGTCGGCGATGCCGTCGAGCACGCTGCCGATCGCCGCGGCCGCGCCGAAGAAGAAGGCGCCGGTGATGCGATAGACCAGCACATCGCGGTCGACGGCGAGCTCGGGATCGTAGGGCACGCGTTCGCCATTACCGTCATCGGCGCGATCGGCGATCGCAAACGACGTGCCGGCCTCGATGCCGGTCATCTCGGCCATGCGGTTGATGAACAGCACCGCGCCGAGTGCGAAACCGACCACGATGCCTTCGGTGAGGTCGCGGAAGATCGTGAGCCCGAAGGTCGCAAGCAGCACCACCGCATCGCCGCGCGAGGACCGGATCAGGGTGGCGAACTCCTGTTTCTCCGCCATGGTCCAGGCCACCACGACAAGCACCGCGGCAAGCGCCGACAACGGAATATAGCTCGCCAGCGGTGCCGCGATCAGCATGAAGAGCAGCACGAACACCGAATGCAGCATGCCCGCGACTGGCCCGTGCGCGCCGGCGCGGATGTTGGTTGCGGTGCGCGCGATCAGCCCGGTGACGCAGATGCCGCCGAACAATGCCGAGCCGATATTGGCGACGCCTTGCGCCACCAGCTCGCAATTGGAGCGATGGCGGCGGCCGGTCATGCCGTCGGCGACCACGGCCGAGAGCAGCGACTCGATCGCCGCAAGCAGCGCGAAGGCGATCGCATCGGGCAGCACCGCCTGCACTTTCGCAATTGAAAATGCGGGCAATGCCGGCAGCGGCAATTCGCGGGGAATGCCGCCGAACCGGGTGCCGATGGTTTCGACCGGCAGTGACAGCGCCCAGGTTGCCAGCGCCGCGGCCGTCACCGCGATCAGGAGGCCGGGCCAGGCCGGCCGAAGGGCCCTCAAGATCACGATGATGGCGATGCTGGCGGCGGCAATGGCGATCGCCGAGAGATTGGCGGTGGGCAATCCACCGGCGAGAGCCGCGAGTTTCGGGATCAGCGCGCTGGGCTCCTTGGCGTTAAGCGTGATGCCGAAGAGGTCCTTGAGCTGGCTTGCGAAGATGATCACCGCAATGCCTGCGGTGAAGCCGACAGTCACCGGATAGGGAATGAACTTGATGTAGGTGCCGATCCGCAGGAAGCCGGCGATGACCAGAATGATTCCGGCGATCAAGGTCGCGAGGATCACGCCATCGACGCCGTGGCGATCGACTGTGACCGCCACCAGCACGATGAAGGCGCCGGCGGGCCCGCCGACCTGAAACCGGCTGCCACCCAACAGCGAGACGATGAAGCCGCCGATGACAGCGGTATAGAGCCCGCGGCCCGGCTCCACGCCGGAGGCGATCGCGATCGCCATCGACAGCGGCAGCGCGACGATCGCAACCGTCAGTCCTGCGATCACGTCGGCGCGGAGATCGGAAAGCCCATAGCCCTCGCGCCACACCGTGACGAGTTTCGGCATATAGAGTTCGGCAAAGCTCGGCCGCCGCCGTGAATGCAAGCCGCGCGCATTTTCGCTTGCGATGCTCATACCCAATGCTCCGCTGCCCAATGCCCCGCTGCATCGCGCGGCCTCGGGCAGTCGCAGGCGATGCTCTATGTGTCGACGCGGCGCGGCGGCCCCGGCTGCTTCAGGCGAACGCCGCGGCCACCACCGTCGCTGCGCGCGTGCTCGCCGATCAGCTCCACACCGGCCCGGTTGAGCGCGTCGACCACGTTGATCAGCGATTCAACGACGCCCCGCACGGTGCCCGTGCTCGCCTCCATCCGCTGGATGGTCGGCAGCGACACGCCCGCAAGCTCAGCCAGGGTCTTCTGATCAATCCCGAGCAGCGCCCGAGCTGCCCGCATCTGGAACGACGTGATCACACCGGCCTCACGTGTGGAGAAGGATAAGTGATGTTTGAAACAAAGACAATGATGTAAAATACATCAACTTGATCCGAACGCAAGCGCCGCAGAATCGGTGTGTTGAGGTAGACGGGAACAGTGAACCGGTTCTCGCGGAAGTTCATTACGGCGGTAACTAATTCCCTGACGCCCGCCCGGAATCAAAAGGGCCGCGCTTATGCGGCCCTTACCGGTGCAAATTTGTACGGAATGAAATTCCTCCTCCGGCAAGAGTAAGCCTACCGCTATCCACAGCTTTAGTGGATTCCGTAGAAACACGGCGTTCCCATACCGGAACCGCCCGGTGTCCTAATTCCCCGCCGCGAGCGCCCTGACCAGGACAGCGCCCACAATTGCGCACCTGAGAATCGCGAGATTCCGGGTTCGCTCGCTCTCGCGAGCGCCCCGGAATGACAGGAGCCATCACGCCGCGTCGCGATGGGCGGCGATGATCTGGTCGGCGGCGCGGCCCGTCACTTCGGCCATGTGGTCGAACTGGCGGGTGAAGCTGCCGGGGCCGGCGGTGGCCGAGCGGAGCTCGACGATCAACTCGCCGATCTCCGCCTCCGGCATCATCGCCCTCACGCAATCCCAACCCGGCCAGCCCTCGCGGGTATCGAAGCCGAGGATCTGGCCTCGCCGCGCCGACAGGATCGCGTTGATCTTGGCGGTCGCATCGTTCGGACAGACGATCTCGACGGTGTAGATCGGCTCCAGCAGCACCGGCTGGCAATTCGGCAGACCTTCGCTGACGCCGATCCGGGCCGCGGTACGAAACGCGAGATCGGAGGAGTCGACGCTGTGATAGGAGCCGTCGGTCAGCGTGACCTGCACGTCGATCACGGGGAAGCCGAGCGGCCCGCGCGTGAGCCCGTCGACGACGCCTTCCTCCACCGCACCGATATAGTTGCGCGGCACCGCGCCACCGACGACCTTCTCGTGTAACTCGAAACCGGTGCCGCGCGGCAACGGCTTGATGTCGAGCACCACGTCGCCGAACTGGCCGTGGCCGCCGGACTGCTTCTTGTGCCGGCCGCGCTGGGTGATGGTCTTCCGGATGGTCTCCTGATAGCCGATCGCGGGCGGATGCGATTTGACATTGACGCCGAAGCGGTCCTTGAGCCGCTCCTGCGCCACGCGCAGATGCATCTCGCCCTGCCCCCACAGCACGGTGTCATGGGTGCGCGGGTTCTGCACCATGGTGAGCGAGGGGTCCTCCTCGTTGAGGCGGAGCATCGCCTGGCCGAGCTTGACGTCGTCCTTGCGGTCGGTGGCCGCAATCGAGATCGACAGCACGCCGGCCGTCGGCTCGACCGTCAGCAGCGATGCAGGTGCGGTCTTGCCGCTGCCGACGGTGTCGCCGGTCTTGATCGCATCGAGCTTGCCGAGCGCCAGGGTGTCGCCGGCTTCGGCCGCCGCCCGCTTGCTATCGTACGCGCCGTTGACGGCGAGAATGCCGGAGATGCGCCCGCTTCCACCGGAGGAAGATTGCAGCGTTGCGCCGTCGTCGAGATGACCGGACAGCAAACGCGTCAGCGACAGCTTGCCGCCGTGCTGCAAATGTATGGTCTTGAACACATAACCCAGCGCGTCCTTGGTCGCGGCCACGCCGAGGCGCTTGGCGGTCGCCTCAACGTCGGGTGCTTCGTGCCGCAGCGCCTTCAACAGCCGCAGCACGCCGTTCTCGCGGATCGCGCAGCCGAGCAGTACCGGGCAGATCAGCCCTTCGCGCAGTTCTCGCGCGAGATCGTCGAACACGGCATCGCGCGGCGGCTGGATGTCCTCGAGCAATTGTTCCATCAGCGCATCGTCATGGTCGGCAAGCTTCTCCAGCATCGAGAAGCGGGCTTCCTTCTCGCGATCGAGATTACCGCCGTTGAGCTCGACCACTTCGGAAGCCTTGTGCTCGCGATAGACGAAGGCGCGCTCGAGCGCGAGATCGACAAAGCCCTCGATCAGCTCGCCGTTCCAGATCGGAATCTGGCGCAGCACCAGCGGCACGCGGGAAGCCGGCTGCAGCACCGCGAGCGTCTCGCGGATGCGCTTGTTGGCGCGGTCGATCTTGTTCAGGAACAGAAAACGCGGGACTTTCAGCTCTTCCAGCTCGCGCAGGATGATCTGCAGCTGCGGCAGCTTCTTCTCGTCCGCCTCGCAGACCACGATCGCGGCGTCGACCGCGGGCAGCGCGGCGCGCATGTCATGCGCGAACTCGACCGAGCCCGGACAGTCGATAAAAGTGTAAGTGTCGCCCATGAAGGTGGTGGTGGCTGCCGTGAGCCCGACGCTCATCTTGTGATGACGCGCCTCGGCGCTGGCGTCGCCGACGGAAGTTCCGGCATCGACACTGCCGGCTTTGTGGATCGCGCCCGTTCGCGCGAGGATGGCTTCGAGAAGAGTGGTTTTACCGCTTTGGAAAGGGCCCACCAGCGCGATGCACCGTGGACCTCGGGGACTTCTGACGTCTTGTCCCATTCGCCGCCTCCTTGGTTGGAGCTCGGCCCTTGATTGGGTCGGCAAGCGATAATGCTCTGCCTGCCTCCCAGATTTGGCAAGTGAGAAATCGTCGCTGCGGTGCGGCGTAATGAAAGGCGTACTTTCCTAATCGTCATTGCGAGCGAAGCGAAGCAATCCACGTCTCAGCACGGGGAAAGATGGATTGCTTCGTCGCTTTCGCTCCTCGCAATGACGACGAGAAACGAATTACCGTCCCGGGCGCAGTTCCAGGCTCTCCAGTCCGGCGGCAATGTTGACGCCGACCTGGCCTTGCAGGCTGAGCGGCTGCAGCGCGATCGAATTGTTGGAGCCGCCGACCAGCGCGTTGCCGCCGGCGCCGACGCCGAGCGAGGCGCTTCCCTGCGCGCCCGCGTAATTGCCGGAGAGATCGCCCGGCCCGAGTTGCGCGGTCGGCGCAAACACGCCCCAGGCCAACGCGGTTTCCTCGGTGATGCCGAGATCGAGGCCGATCTTCTGGATGGTAGCGATGTAACGGTCTTCCGGCACGCCTTCGACGCGCAGCACGCATCCGAGATGGGTGACGGAACCGACGATGAAGCCGACGCTGGCGCCGCCGCGACATTCGAGCACGCCGACCTGCACACGCGACACGGGCTGTTGTGCGTCAGCGGATGTCAGTCCGCCCAGCAAGGTGGTGGCGAAGCCGGCAATGACGAGTGAGCGGCGCATGAAGGAAAACTCCGAATGAAAGCTATGATGCGAGCGGAGGATGAGATCCGCGGCGGCATCTCTATGCCACAACCGGTTCCAGCGCGCCAAACAAAAGAGGCCCGCTTTGCGGGCCTCTCGCGTCGATTGATAAAGTTGTAACGATCAACCGTGACGGCGGTGATGGTGCCAGTGGCCTCGATGGCCGAAGCCGACCGGCTCGAGCTCGAGACCGGCGATGCCGGCTGCGACGTTCAGGCCGGTCTGGCCCTGTACGCTGATCGGCTGCAGCGCATAGGCGTTGCCGGGACCGCCGACTAGGAAGTTGCCGCCGCCGCCGATGCCGATCGACGCATTGGCACCGACGCCGCCATAGCTGCCGGCGAGCTCGCCGTAGCCGAGCCGCGTGGTCGGCGCGTTGACGGCCCACTTCACTTGCGTCTGTGCGGGGATGCCGAGGTCGACGCCGATGCGCCGCACGGTGGCGATATAGGCCTGCGGCCGGCGGCCCGGGCTCTGGAACACGCATTCGAGGCTCGCGACCGAGCCGACGACGAAGCCGACATTCTGGCCGCCCCGGCATTCGAGCAGGCCCGCCTGCACGGCCGGCACCGCATTTGCCGTTGCGAACGAGCCCGCGAGTGCCGCAGTGGCGATGATGATGGTTGAAAGTCGCATAAGTCCGATCTCCGCGAAGACGACAAAGGTAAAGAAAGCGGAGGGACCATGAAGGAAGCGCCGTGTCCAAAACAAGGCGCTTCCGAAAATTGCCGTCAAAACATCAGGACCATTATGTGGCTTGTAACTTGACAGACCCTGCTTTCGTCGCGCTTCGTTCGCGCGAAAGCCTGTCATACCGCCAAAACCGCCATTACCCTCATGGTGAGGGGGCGCGAACGCGCCGTCTCCGGACGACGCTGCGCGTCGCCGTGAGAACCATGAAGCCCCGCTGGTGGCCTCATCCTTCGAGACGCGCGTTCCGCGCTCCTCACGATGAGGGATCGACGAGTTGTGACGCGGCGGCTTTATCGCAGATTGCCGCAGAAGCGCTGGATGCGCTTGCAGGCATCTTCGAGGTCGCTGGTTTTGGTGGCGTAGGAGATGCGGAACGCAGGTCCCAGACCGAACGCAGAACCCTGCACCACAGCGACGCCTTCGGCTTCGAGCAGCTCGGTGACGAAATCCTCGTCATTGGTGAGCTTCTTGCCCGAGGCCGTCATCTTGCCGATCGTGCCGGCGCAGGACGGATAGACATAGAACGCGCCTTCGGGGCGCGGACAATCGATGCCGTTCGCCTGGTTCAGCATGGAGACCACGAGGTCGCGACGCTCCTTGAACACCTTGTTGTTCGCGGGGATGAAATCCTGCGGACCGTTGAGCGCTTCCACCGAAGCCCATTGCGCGATCGAGGACGGGTTCGAGGTCGATTGCGACTGAATGGTCGCCATCGCCTTGATCAGCTCGGCGGGACCACCGGCATAGCCGATGCGCCAGCCCGTCATGCAATAGGACTTCGATACACCGTTCACGGTGAGCGTGCGATCGTAGAGTTTCGGCTCGATCTGTGCTGGCGTCGTGAACACGAAGTCGTCGTAGACCAGATGTTCATACATGTCGTCGGTCATCACCCAGACATGCGGATGCTTCACCAGCACATCGGTGATCGCCTTCAGCTCGGCGCGGCTGTAGGCCGAGCCGGTCGGGTTCGACGGCGAGTTGAGGATGATCCACTTGGTCTTCGGCGTGATCGCCTTTTCCAGATCCGCTGCGCGCAGCTTGAACTCGTGCTCGGCGGTGCAGATCACCGGCACCGTCTCGCCGCCGGCGAGCGCAACCATCTCCGGATAGCTGACCCAATAGGGCGCGGGGATGATCACCTCGTCGCCGGGATTGATGGTCGCCATCAGCGCGTTGTAGAGCACCTGCTTGCCGCCGGTCCCGATGATGATCTGGTTCGGCTTGTAGCTGAGCTCGTTCTCGCGCTTGAACTTGTTGATCACGGCTTGCTTCAATTCGGGAATGCCGCCGACATCGGTGTACTTGGTCTTGCCGTCCTTGATCGCCTTGATCGCGGCCTGCTTGATGTTGTCAGGCGTGTCGAAATCCGGCTCGCCGGCGCCGAGGCCGATGACGTTGCGGCCCGCCGCTTTCAGCGCGCGTGCTTTATCCGTGACCGCGATCGTCGCGGACGGCTTCACACGGTCGAGCGCAGCGGACAGGAAGGGCATCATCGGCTCCTTTGGCCAAGCGTCGTGAACGAGGGCGCTCACGACTCCATTTGAGGGAATATCGGCACCCTATTCCTCCCCCCGCTGCATCGCAAGAAGCTTCGACAAATACGCTGGAATTTTAGGGAACATTAAAGGGCCGCCGCTAGGCTGCCACGCAACATTCCTAAAATTCAGCGGCAAAATGGCTCATATCTGGCAAGGCCTGCGATCCGGCGAATGGCTGACAGCCGCGCGTGCCCGCGCCTACGCTTTGATCCTGCTCGCCACTTGCGGCCTCGCCATCATCGGCTGGCTTGCGGTATCGCGCGGCCTGATCGACCCCAACGGCAAGCCGATCGGAACCGACTTCTCCAACGTCTATGCCGCGGGCGAATTGACCTGGCAGGGCAAGCCCGCCGATGCCTATGACCCCGCGCTCCAGCATGCGGCGGAGAAGGCAACCTTCGGCGGACGCGAAGTACCGTTCTATGGCTGGCACTATCCGCCATTCTTTTTCGCAATCGCCTTCCTGGTCGCAAGCCTGCCCTATGCGCTTGGGCTCGCGCTCTGGCTCGCTGCAAGTTTCGCGGCCTATCTCGCCGCCATTCGCGCGATCCTGCCGCGCCCCGAGACGCTTCTGATCGCAGCCGCCTTTCCCGCTGTGTTCGTCAACATCGGCCATGGCCAGAACGGATTTCTGACCGCGGCGCTGCTCGGCGGCGCGCTGCTCCTGCTCGATCGCAGGCCGTGGCTTGCCGGCGTGATGATCGGGCTGCTCGCCTACAAGCCGCAATTCGGCGTGATGATCCCGATCGCGCTGCTTGCAAGTCAGCGTTGGAACAGCATTGCTACCGCGATCGCCACCATCGCTGCGCTGGTCGGCTTAAGCTTTGTCGCGCTCGGTGGCGACGTCTGGCACGCTTTCATCGACTCCATGAACTTCACGCAAGTGGTCGTGCTCGAACAGGGCGGCACCGGCTGGGAGAAAATCCAGTCGGTGTTTTCCGCCGCGCGCAATTGGGGCGCGGATGTCCACAGCGCCTACGCCATCCAGATCGCGCTCGGCGCAATGCTGGCCGCAACGCTGGCCTGGCTCTGGCACAGCGAGGCGGCCTTCGAGCTGAAGGCGTCGGCGCTTGCAACGGCAAGCCTGCTCGCAACGCCTTACGTGCTCGACTACGACCTCGTCGTGCTCGCGATCTCGATCGCCTTCCTCGCCCGCCACGGTTTTGCGCGCGGCTTCCGCGACTACGAGATCAGCGTGCTCGCCGCGAGTTGGATCATGCCGCTGCTCTCGCGCGCGATTGCGGGCGCTACTGGAATCCCGCTCGGCCTGATCGTGATGCTCACGCTCTATGGCCTGACCTTGCGCCGCGCGATCGCCGATCGCACGAGCGTACACCTCGCCGCGTCCCCCATCGCGCAAGCGTGATCTGAGTTGTACGGGCGTGTTGGAAAGTTGTTCCGCAACGCTGCAGTGCGGTAGAGGTTTTCGACTTTTTCTATGAAGTGGCCCTTGCGGCGCACCGTCGACGGCATCATTGTTTGGCCGCTATGCGGCATGAGAAGGCGAAACGGCACTCGCTTTTGGCCGCCATTGGCGCATCACAGGATCAGCATTTCACGCATGTACAAGCTCTATTCGATGCAGCGTTCAGGCAACAGCTACAAGGTCCGCCTTGCGCTGGCGCTGCTCAACACGCCCTATCATGCGATCGAGATCGACATCCTGCGCGGCGAAAGCCGCACGCCGGACTTCCTGGAGAAGAATCCGAGCGGCCAGGTGCCGCTGCTCGAGATCGAGGACGGCCGCTACCTCGCCGAATCCAACGCCATCCTCTGGTTCGTCGCGCTTGGCACGCCGCTGGCTCCGGAGTCGCGGATCGAGCGCGCCGAAGCGCTGCAATGGATGTTCTTCGAGCAGCATGCGCTGGAGCCCAATATCGGCGCGGCCTATTTCTGGCTGGCGCTGGTGAAGGGCGGCCGCGTGCTGCAGACGCATGCGCTGGAAGACTGGATGGAGCGCGGCTATGCGGCGCTCCAGGTGATGGAAAATCATCTCAAGACCCACGACTTCTTTGCCGCGGGCCAGCTCACCATCGCCGACATCGCGCTTTACGGCTACACCCACGTCGCCGATCGCTGCGACTTCGAGCTCGACACGTTTCCGGCGATCCGGGCCTGGCTGAAGCGGGTTGAAACCGCGCCCGGCTTCGTCGCGATGGACTGGCGCCCGGACGAAGTCGATTCCGCGAGCATCGCCGCGGGGGCGTAAATCGTTAACAACCCTTAACGCTTGCGGCGAATCCGCGGAGGAAATGCCGCAATATTGCCGGCCGCTTTTGCGACATCTTTTGCGTCGCCGGTGATTCGCCCCGCGGCTTCGTTAAAGGTCCCCGACCATGACACGGTCATCCGCCGCCGGCTTTGGCGGCCAAGAGACGCCTGTTGCCTCGCCCCGGCTGATCGACGCCGTCGTGGCCTCGCTCGCCTTTGGCGCGTTCTCGCTCTGCCTCGTCGTCACGCTGACGGTGCTGTCGCTCCGAGCGTGCATGGCGATGCCGATCTAGCCCCAACGCACCGATCCCGGTTCCCGCGCATCGTTAATGCCGCCCTCACGCGCGCGTCGCATCGTGCGCGCATATTTGATCAAACAAAGCTGAAAGCTGAACCGGCCCGCTCAATCATGTCTTAAGCACCGAGCGCGAAACTTCGCTGTGGATGCAGCAATCGGTCAAGCTCTCAGCGCCTTGACCTACGGTGCAAGAACTACAGTCCAAGACTGGAAGCGGCATGCAATTCGATCGGCGTGCAATCGCAGGACCGGTGCTCGCGGCGGCGACCGCGCTCGGTGCCGTGCTGGCCGACGGCCACTTCTCAGGCACCCCCAATCCGGCGCCGCTCCTGGTCTGCATCGTCGCCTTTGCGGGCTCGCTGAGCGGAATAGGCTCGGCCGCTGTCAGCGCGGCCATCGCCATAACAGGCTCGGCGCTGTTCTTCCTCGATCATCGCGCTACGCCCGGCTACGACGAAGCCGACCTGATCCGACTTGCGATGCTGGCGGTCACCGCGGGCGGCACTGCGGCGGTCACCGGATTGCTGCGGCAATGGATGCTGGACGCGTTCGCGCTCGAGCGGCAGCACCATGCGACCGCAGAGCGGCTGTCGGCAGCGCTCGACCAGGTCGACATCGGCATCGTCCTGCTCAATGCCGACACCCGCGCCGAGTTCATCAACCGCGCCTTCCGCGATTATTTCGCGCTGCCCGACGAGAAGGCGGACTCCAAGCCGCCCTTCATCGCGCTGATGTATCATGGCCGCGACACCGGCGCCTATGAGATGCCGGCCGACGAACTCAACGCCTTCATCGCCCGCCGCATGGAGATGATGCGATCAGGCGATTCCACGCCGATCAACATCAAGCTCAAGGACGGCAAGGTGCTGCGCTTCTCCTGTACCGCGCTGCCCGACGGCGGGCGCATGCTGAGCTACACGCCGGTCACCGACCTCGTCCGCCACACCGACGACCCCTCCGACGTCGAATATTATCAGGCGCTGCGCGGCGGCGGCAGCGATCGCACCCTCACCCGCGCCCTGCGAGCTGCGGAGTAATTCCCCTCAGTCCCTCATGGTGAGGAGGCGCGCCAGCGCCGTCTCCGGACGACGCTACGCGTCGCCGGGAGAACCATGAGGCCCCGCTGGTGGCCACATCCTTCGAGACGCCGCTCCGCGGCTCCTCAGGATGAGGAGATAGAGTGGTGGGCGCTCACGAAGATTACAGGGCAGGTCAAGCCCGAAATGTCATTGATCCGAGCGCGCGAAGTCCTTAAACCGAAGCGACCGACCTGCGCACCCGAAAGATATAAGATGTCTGATAACTTGTCCGTCCGCTTCGTTCGGCGAAGCGATTTCGACAAATGGCTACCGCTGTGGGACGGCTACAACGCCTTCTACGGTCGTTCAGGCCCGACCGCGCTGGCGCGCGAAATCACCGAGACGACGTGGCAGCGTTTCTTTGACGGCTATGAACCGGTCTACGGCCTCGTCGCCGAAAGTGGCGGCGAATTGCTGGGGCTCACGCACTACCTGCTTCATCGCAGCACAACCTTGATCGAGCCGCTGTGCTATCTGCAGGATCTGTTCACCAGTGAGGCCGCGCGCGGCAAAGGCGTCGGCCGCGCGTTGATAGAGGGCGTCTATGCGCAGGCCAAACTGCTGGGCTCGCCGCGCGTCTACTGGCAGACGCATCAGACCAACACCACCGCGCGCACGCTCTACGACAAGGTCGCCGAGCATCCGGGATTCATCATCTATCGCAAGCAGCTTTGAGCCACCCTCGCAGACCGCGCAAGCGCGTGCGAATGAGCCAAAAGACCCTATTTTTACAGGCCTGTGGATAAATATAGCTGTCACCCGCACGTAACAAAGCGGGGCTACGCTGCCTTGGCGTCTGATCAGGCCCCCCGTCACAGATCAAGCGCCCCAGCGGTCCCCGTCAGTCGCCGCGTCTGACCGGGGCCGCACTTTTTTTGGGCCCCTGCTTTCTGCATCCCTGTTTCCGTGTCCTTGCGCCGCAAGGCTTTTTCGACGGCCGGGCATGCGCTAGTTGGGTGGGATCATAACTTGAAGCGGGCATATGCGCGCGTCACAATGCGGGCTCTCCGCTTCCCAAGTTCCGCGACCAGGATTTTTCCATGCAAATTCGCAATCTCGGCGGCTCCGGCCTGCGCGTTTCGGCAGTCGGCCTCGGCTGCAACAATTTCGGCCAGCGCGTCGACCTCGAAGGCTCACGCAAGGTGATCCACAAGGCGCTCGACGTCGGCATCACCCTGTTCGACACTGCCGACATCTATTCGGACATGGGCGGCTCGGAGAACGTCTTGGGCGCCGTGCTCGGCGACCGCCGCAAGGACATCGTGCTCGCGACCAAATATTCCAAGCCGATGGCGACCGACGGCACCAAGCAGGGCGCCTCGCGCCGCTACATCATGAACGCGATCGAAGCGAGCCTGAAGCGGCTGAAGACCGACTATATCGATCTCTATCAGCAGCACGATTACGATTCCCTGACGCCGATCGAGGAGAGCTTGCGCGCGCTCGACGATCTCGTGCGCCAGGGCAAGGTGCGCTATATCGGCAATTCGAATTTTCCGGCCTGGCGCGTCGCGGAAGCCGAACATGTCGCGCGCGCGATGAATGTCAGCCGCTTCGTTTCCTGCCAGGACGAATACTCGCTCGTCGTGCGCGACATCGAGAAGGATCTGCTGCCGGCCGCAGAGGAATATAACCTCGGCCTGTTGCCGTTCTTCCCGCTCGCCAGCGGTCTTCTCACCGGCAAATACAAGCGCGGCGAAGCCGCACCCGGGGATACGCGCTTCGGCAAGATCGCCCGCCTGCGCGACCGCTACGTCACGCCGCGCAACGAGGAGATCGTCGACAAGCTGCAGGCCTTTGCGCAATCGCGCGGCCATTCGATGCTGGAGCTGGCCTTCTCCTGGCTCGCCGCCAGGCCGCAGGTTGCGAGCGTGATCGCCGGCGCGACGCGGGTGGAGCAGGTCGAGCAGAACGTGAAGGCGATCGCGTGGCATCTCTCCGCGGAGGAGATGAAGGAGATCGACGGGATCACGAAGTAGGTTTCGCGCTTCCTGTCGTGCTGGCTTTCGCCAGGACGACAGGGGAGTTAAATCAGGCAATCAGCCCCTTCATAGGGCGTGCCGCCGCGCTATCCGGAAACACCGTCTGCGCCAGCACGCGTTCGCTGATGCCGAGGTGGTCGGCGAGCACGCCCTTGATCACCGCGCGCAAATCCGTGGTCGGCGCGAGGTCGCGGGCCTGATAGAGATTGGCCGGTTTCAAGCCCGGCCAATCCGAAATCACGCGGCCGCCCTTGATGGCGCCGCCGGCGAGCAGCGCGATCGTGCCGGTGCCGTGATCGGTGCCTTCGGTGCCGTTGATATGTGCGGTTCGGCCGAACTCGGTGACGACGACGATAGCCGTGTCGCGCCAGTGGTCGCCGAGCCCGCTCTGAAATTCCGCAAAGGCGCCGTCGAGCCCCGACAGCAGCAGTGCCAGCCGCCCGACCGGGCCGCCTTCATTGGCATGCGTATCCCAGCCGTCGAAGGCGAGTGCGGCAATGCGCGGGCCGTCGTCGGCGACCATCAGCTTGGCGGCGCCCCGCGCCACGGTTCGCATCGCGGTGACGGCATTGCCGCCGGGCTGCGGCTTCATGTCGTTGCCGGCTGCCGCCTTCTCGAGCTGCAAGCCCTGCGATAGCGCGGTGGCGAGCGCGGGATCGCGATGGCGATACAATTCGACGAGCCGCATCGCGGTGTCGTCATCGGCCTGCGGCAGCGCCACCGGCGCCCAGCCAACAGTCGGCGCCGCGCCGCGCAGCACCAAAGGCGTGGTCGGGCCGACCGCAAGCGCGCTGGTGACGCGCTCACCGCGCGGCAGTGCTTCGAGTGCGCGATTGAGCCAGCCGGATTGCACCCGGCCGGGACCGGCATAGCCGCTCTCCAGCACATCCTGCCCATCGAAATGCGAACGATCGCGATAGGGCGTCGACACCGCGTGGATCACCGCGGCCTGCTTGTTCGCATACATCCGTGCAAATTCCGGCATCGACGGATGCAGGCCGAAGAACGAGTCCAGCATCAGGGCTGGATGCTGCCCGCCCGAGGTCAGCGCGATCGAGCCGTGCAGCCCGGCGTAATCGGGATCGCCGATCGGCGCAACGGTGGCGAGCCCGTCTAGCGCGCCGCGCAGGATCATGACGACCAGCCGCGGATCGCGGCCATCGGCGGCGCGGGCGAATTTCGGCAAATAGGCCCAGGCCGCAAAGGAGGCACCGCCGAGCAGCAGCGCGCGGCGCGACGTTACAAGACGGGCATAGCCTTCACAGCAATCCATCGTCATCTCCTCTGGAATTCCGGCGACATCAACAAGAGCGCCATCGCCTGCTGCCGCGATTCCGCGCGCTCGATGGTGCGGCGGGTTTCGTCTGACGTCGCATCCGCCGCCGCGAGCTCGAGCAGCTCGCGCGGATCGACCGCGTCAGGCAGCCGCGCCGAGGTCTGCGCCGCGATATCGAGCCGCAGCTTCATGCCCTCGGGCGCGGCCCAGGCGGCATTAGTATCGGGGAATCCATTCGGCCCCGCCGGCGACCACAGGGGCTGGCCGAGCAGATTGAGGCCGCCGAGAACGCCGCCGGGCTCTTCCGGCACACGCGAGAGAATGCGCCGCGTCGCGATCATGTATTCGTAGGGCGAGCGCATCTTCGACAGCGGCGCCGTCCAGGCTTCATCGGAATCGACCAGCGCATTCGCAAGCAGGCGCAGATCGCCGTCGGTCTTGATGAAGACATCCTGCAATCGCGCGACCAGCGCCGGCGACGGATCGTCGGCGACGAAATGCCGCGCGAATTTGGTCGCGATGAACTTCGCGGTCGAGGGATGGCGCGCGATATCCGACAGCACCGCTTCGCCCTGCGCGAGACCACCCGCCTCGTAGACTTTTCCCAGCACGCGCTGCGCTCCCGGCTCATGGGCATTGTTGTTGAACACGAAGGTGCCGGGCTGGCCCAATTGCCCGAGCCGGCCGGCATAGGTCCAGCCCGTGATGATTCGCGCTAGCGACGTGACATCGTCCTGGGTGTAGCCGCCGTTCACCCCGAGCGTATGGAGCTCCATGATCTCGCGCGCGAGATTTTCGTTCAGCCCGCGCTGACGGTTGATGCCGGCCTGCGAATCCGGTCCCAGCGATTGCTGGTTGTCGAGGAAGAACAGCATCGCCGGATGCTGCTCGACCGCCTTCAGCATGTCGGCAAAGCGGCCGAGCACATACGGCCTGATCGCCTCGCGCTCGAACGAGCCGGCCCACATCCGCGCCAGCCCGCCCTTGCTCGCGGAGATGCAGAAATGATTGGACCAGAACACGACCAGCCGCTCGGCAAAGCCGCATTCGGCGACACTGGCGCGCTGAAACCGCGCCAATGCCTCGGCGCGAAACGTCTTCTGGATCACATTGAGCTGCGGCGGCGCCGGCTTTGGTGGATTGAGTTGCGGCGGCGCATTGGATTGCATCATTTCCGATGGCGCCGCGTTATTGGCCGCGGGCTGGATCGGCTGATCCTTTGGCGAAATGTCCTGCGCGATGTTGGCAAGCGACAGGCCGCGGCGTTGCTCCGCATCGGGCGCCGTCGGCGGCGCGGTTTCCGTCGCGGCTCCCGTCGTGGCCGATTTCGCGGCCTCGCGTGCCTGCTTCTGCTCGAACTGGAATTCGAATACCGCCCTGGCGAGATCCGGCGTCGGCTGCAATCCCGGCACTTCCAGCAGCGCCGCATTGACGCGGCCGAGATCGGCCTTGACGAAGCCGCGCGGATCGGACGCCGCGTTGACTAAATCGCCGGACGCGCCGCCGCGGGCGCCGAAACCGAACCGGTTGAGCGCAACCAGCGCATTTCTGGAATCGCGGGCCATCTGCTATTCCCTGATATCCCTTGCCGGGTTCCCTTTGCGGGCTCCTTGGCGGAATTTCCCGATGCGCTTTAGTCGTGCCAGATTATAGCGCCGTTCGAGATGAACCCCGAATGAAAACACTGAGGAATTCCCTTTACCTTCATGACAAATCGGACAGAAAGCATCACGTTCCGTCGAATAGCCTGCTCCCGCTGCGGCACCGCATTCGATTGCGATCCGGCTGGGCCCTGCTGGTGCAAGGACGAAGCGTTTCGGCTGCCGATACCGGTCGCGGGCGAGGACTGCTTGTGCCCGGAATGCCTGCGCAAGGCGGCGAAGCAAACGCAAGCATCGGCCACGTGAGGGAGGAGCCCAGGGTGTGTCGGCGCGCTTGAACTTTCGTCAGATCGAGGCTTTTCGCGCGGTCATGCTCACGGGCACGACCATTGCGGCCGCCGACATGCTCAACACGACGCAGCCTTCGATCAGCCGCTCCATCGCGCAGATGCAGGCGGCGGCCAAACTCAAATTGTTCGAGCTAGATCGCGGCCGGCTGCGTCCGACGCCGGAAGCCGTCATGCTGTTCGAAGCCGTGCAGCGCAATTTTCTTGGACTCGAGGCCGTCGAAGAGACGGTCTCGCTGCTGCGGCGTGCCGGCGTCGGCCGGTTGCGCGTGGCCTGCACGCCGGCATTGGGCATGAGCGTCATGCCTGCCGTCATGGCCAAGTTCAAGGCGCGCCAGCCCGACGTTCACATCACCTTGCGGACCATCAGCTCCTACGATGTCCGCGAGGGATTGCTGAACGGGCTTTACGATCTCGGCATCACGACCAACTCGCTCCAGCTCGAGGGTGCGCAACTGCAGACCAAGGTGGTCGATCAGGTCGCCGCGGTCTGCGTCATGGGCCGCTCGCATCCGCTGGCGGGAAACGCGCATATCACGCCGCGCCATTTCCAGTCGGAGACATTGCTGACACTGGATCGCGCGGACGAGCTCAGCGACGAGTGGCGGCGGGCGCTGGCGCAAGCGAAAGTGACGCCGGGCTCGGTGATCGAGACGACCTATTCGGCAACCATCTGTCGCCTTGCTGAAGTCGGAGCCGGCATCGGCGTAGTGAATCCCTATATCGCGTCGGTGTTTTCAAACGTACTGCGCGTGGTGCCCTTGAAGCCGACGATCGGCGTCAAGGTCTTCGTGGCCTATCCGCGTCATGTCTCGATATCGGCGCTCGCCTCCGCGCTCATCACAGAGATCAGCGATCACTTCAAGACCGACACGCGCCCTCCCCGGAGCGGCAAACGCTGAGCGCCACTGGTTCTTCGCGAACGACGCCGCCTCGCTCGGCCATGTATATCATTCCTGCATAGAGCAGCCGCATAAATCGATTGGCCGTCATAGCAACGTCATGTCTAGTATCGTGATCGCGCCGGGATAGATGTCACTCCTTCAAGAGGTGCCTCAACCATGAGGTTGATTGCTGCTGTTCTATCCATCTCCATCTGCGCTCTCTTCAATGCCCCGTCGGCCCAAGCCAGTCCGATCCGGATGGTCGTTCCGTTCGCCGCCGGCGGGACCGCCGACGTCCTCGGACGCATCGTCGCCCAACAGCTCGGTACGTTGACCGGAAATACGGTCGTCGTCGAAAACCGCCCGGGCAGCGGCGGCAATATCGGCGCGGACGTGGTGGCGCATGGGCCCGACGACGGCTCGGTGCTGCTGCTCGGCACGATCGGCATTCACGCCGCCAGCAAGATCTACCGGAGCCTGCCGTTCGACCCCGACAAGGAGCTTCAGCCGGTCACCATCCTCGCAGAGGTGCCGAACGTGCTGATCGTGAATCCCTCCGTCCCTGCCAAGGACGTCAAGGAGTTCATTGCGCTTGCCAAGGAGAAGCCGGGCTCGCTCAATTTCGGCTCGGCCGGCAACGGCTCGTCGACCCACATGATCGCGGAGCTTTTCAAGCTGAAGGCCGGCGTGAACCTGACGCACGTCCCCTATCGCGGCAGCGCGCCGGCGCTCAACGACCTGATCGCGGGCCAGATCCAGGTCATGCTCGAGAATCTGCCGACCGCATTGCCGTTCATCCAGGCCGGCAGCGTCCGGGCGCTGGGCGTCACCAGCGCGACGCGGTCGCCCAGCCTGCCTGACGTGCCGACGATCGCGGAGGCCGGCGTGCCCGGATATGAGGCGACGGCATGGTTCACCATCGCGGTTGCCGGCAGCGTTCCGCCGGCCACGGTCGAGAAGCTCAACGCCGATATTCGCAAGGTCCTCGCCGAGCCTGACGTGATCGAGCGCTTCAAATCGCTCGGCGCGGTCATCGTCGGCAACAGCGTCGCGGACGCAAAGGCGTACTTCGTCAGCGAAACTGCGAAGTGGAACAACGTCATCGAAACCGCGCATATCAAGATCGACTGATCGCGCAAACTCGTCAGCAGGAATACGCCGTGCCCATGCCCATGCCCTTGTCGCGCTTCACCGTCCTGGATCTCACGCGCGTTCGCTCGGGTCCGCTGGCGGTCCGCCAGCTCGCGGACTGGGGTGCCAACGTCATCAAGATCGAGGCGCCCGAGGCCGTTGACGGTTCGAAGGGCATGGGCGGTGAACGTGACGGCTCCGATTTCCAGAACACGCACCGCAACAAGCGCGGCATCACCCTCAATCTCAAAAAACCCGAAGGGCGCGAGCTGTTCTACACGCTCGTCGCCAAGGCTGACGTCGTCGTCGAGAATTACCGGCCCGACGTGAAGGCCCGCCTCGGCATCGACTACGAACGCTTGCGCGCCGTCAACAAGGGCATCGTACTCGCCAGCATTTCGGGCTTCGGCCAATCCGGGCCTTATGCGCGCCGTCCCGGCTTCGATCAGATCGCGCAAGGCATGGGCGGGCTGATGTCAGTGACGGGATTGCCGGGCCAGGGCCCGGTGCGGGCCGGCATTCCCATCGCTGATTTGTCGACGGGCCTCTACGCCGCCATCGGCATCCTGATTGCACTGCTGGAGCGTGACGTCTCCGGAGAAGGTCAGTGGGTGCACACCTCGCTGCTGGAGGCGCAGATCGCCATGCTGGATTTCCAGGCGACGCGCTGGCTGATCGACGAGGAGCGTCCGGGCCAGGCCGGCAACAACCATCCGACCAGCATTCCGACCGGGCTGTTTCGCGCGCGCGACGGACTGCTCAATCTCGCCGGCGGCGGCGAATCCATGTGGCGGCGGATTTGCGCCGCATTGGAGCTGGGCGACGTGGTGGATCGGGCGGAATTTTTGTCTGAAGGGCTGCGCTCAAAAAATCGCGACGCGTTGAACGCGGTCCTGCAGGAGCGCTTCATCCAGAACACGGTCGGCCACTGGGTTACCCTGCTCAACGAAGCCGGGGTGCCATGCGGCCCCGTCTATGGCGTGGACGAGATGTTTTCCGATGCCCATGTGGAGGCGCTCGACATGCGCCTGCCGGTGCAACACAGCCGGCTCGGTCTTCTCAATCTCCTTCGCAGCCCCGTTTCGCTGAGCCGCGGTGCACGGCGGGCCGAACCGACCCCGGAACGGGGAGAGCATACCGATGCGGTGTTGAAGGAATTCGGCGTGGCCCCCGAACAGATCGCGACGTTGCGCGCCCAGAATGTGATTTAGGCGGATCGCAGACATGACCTCACAGTTCCTGCAGCTCAGTACCAACGACGGCGTGTCGACGCTGACGCTGAACAATCCCGCAAAACACAACGCGATGAACTTCGCGATGTGGCAGGCGCTGCCCGACCTGTTGCAGAAAGCCGGCGACGATCGCGCGACACGAGTCCTCATTCTCACCGGCGCGGGCGAACGCGCCTTTTGCTCGGGCAATGACGTGTCCGAGTTCGACAAGGTGCGCAGCACACGAGCGCAGATCGAGCACTATAACGAGCTTCAGCGCACGGTCTGCGAACGTTTTGCGAAACTGTCCAAGCCGACCATCGCCATGATCGACGGATATTGCCTCGGCGCTGGCCTTGAGTTCGCGCTGCTGTGCGATTTTCGCTATTGCACGCCGGCGTCGCGGTTTGCCGTGCCGGCGGTCAAGCTCGGCCTGCCGTACCGGCATGAAGATATCGTCAAGCTGCTAGATGTGATCGGCCCGGCGCGCACAAAGGAGATGGTGCTTGGCGGACGGCGGATCGACGGCGCGAGAGCTGCGGATATCGGTCTCGTGCACCAGCTCGCGCCCTCGCGCGACGCGCTGGTTCGCGACATCGTGGAATTGGCAGGCGAGCTTGCCGCGAGTGCGCCGCTCAGCCTCGCCGCAGCCAAGGTGACCATCAACGAGGCGTTGCGGCGCGACACCGCGCCCGACCTCGCGCTTTGCAAGAAGCTGGCTGACGAAGTGTATGCCAGCCACGACTACATCGAAGGCCGCGCCGCTTTTGCAGAAAAGCGCAAGCCGCGGTTTGAGGGACGTTAATGCCACAAGGATTGCGGGCGAACTCATGAACTACCGGATTGCGATCGATATTGGCGGCACGTTCACGGACGGCGTCATCGAAAACGCCGCCACCGGAGAAGTGCGGCTGGCGAAACGTCTCACCACCCAGGCCGATCCCGGTCAGGCCCTTGCCGACGTGGTCGACGACCTGCTCGCGGCCGTCCGTCCGCTCAATGGAAGCCGCGCCCCGGCCGGCGCCGTGTCCGAGGTGGTGCACGGCAGCACGCTGGTGACCAATGCGCTCATCGAGCGCAAGGGCGCCCGAACGGCACTGATCGCAACCGAGGGCACCGCAGATATCATCGATATCGGCCGCGAGGTGCGCTACGACCTCTATGATCTCGACATCCAGATGCCGAAGCCGCTGGTCGATCGCGAGCACCGGTTCGAGCTCGGCGAACGGATCGCCGCCGATGGCGCCATCCTGGCGGCGCCGGATCAGGCCGGGATCGATGCCGTCATCGAGAAGCTGAAGAGATCCGGCGCGCAGTCCGTCGCGGTTTCGTTCCTTCATTCTTGCGTCAATCCGGAAAACGAGATCCGGATGGCGGACGCGATACGGCGTGCCCTGCCGGATATGGCGATCTCGGTTTCATCCCGGGTTGCCCGCGAAATACGCGAATACGAGCGGACGACGACGGCGACAGCGAATGCGTTCGTTCAGCCCATCGTCGCAAAGTACCTCAACGAGCTGTCGGCGCGGCTGCGCCAGGCCGGAATCGAGGCGCCGCTGCGCATCATGGTGTCGAGCGGTGGCTCGACCTCGGCCGACATCGCAGCCGAGGTGCCGATCACGACGCTGGAATCGGGCCCGGCCGGCGGCGTGCTGAGCGCGGCCAATGCAGGACGTGCGGCGGGCTTCGACGACGTGCTCGCCTTCGACATGGGCGGCACCACCGCGAAGATCTGCACGGTGATAGCGGGCAGCCCATCCGTCGTTCACACCTTCGAGGCTGCGCGGGTTCGCCGTTTCAAGAAGGGCAGCGGCCTGCCGCTGTTGATCGCCAGCATCGACCTCATCGAGATCGGCGCCGGCGGCGGCAGCATCGCACGCATCAGCGACCTCGGTCTGTTGACCGTGGGGCCCGACAGCGCCGCCGCCGATCCCGGGCCCGCCTGCTATGGCCAAGGCGGCGAAAGCGCGACGGTCACCGACGCCGACCTCACCCTCGGCTACCTCAATCCGGATTTCTTCCTTGGCGGCCGGATGGCGCTCGATGCGCCAGCCGCCGGCAAGGCGTTGCAGCGGCTCGGCGACCGCCTGTCGCTGACGCGGCTTGATGTCGCCAAGGGCATTTTCAATGTCGTCAACGAAGCGATGGCGGCCGCGGCGCGCGTCCACATTGCCGAGAAGGCGCAGGATCCGCGGCGCTTCACCATGGTCGCGACCGGCGGGGCCGGCCCGGTTCATGCGGTCGAGATCGCGCGCAAGCTGCGCGTGCCCCGCGTGCTGTTCCCGATCGCGGCCGGCACCGGCTCCTGTCTCGGATTCCTGGCGGCACCGCTGCGCGTCGATCGATCCTGGTCCAAGCCGCAAGGCCTGGAAACGGTCGACTGGCGCGAAATCGAGGCAACGCTCGCCGACCTCAAGCGCGACGCTGATGAAGAACTGAAATCGGCGTTGACGATCCCCGCCGACGTCACCTGGGAAATTCTCGTCGAGATGCGATATGTCGGACAGGGCGCGAACCTCGCGGTATCCTTCCCCTGGCGTAAGGTCGGCCCCGCTTTTGCGGCTGAGCTCGATGCCGCCTTCCGCAAAGCCTATGAAATCAACTATGGCGGCGTGCTGCCGGCGGGATCGCTGGAGGTCGTGACCTGGCGCATCGTCGGAGCGACCCGACAGGACGTCAAACGCTTCGTCTGGCCCGCAAGTGACGGGTCGTCCGAGGCGAAGCCCAAGGCACATCGCGCGATCTTCTGCACGCAGGCCGATGCCATGAATGAAGTGCCGGTTTACGACCGCTACGCGCTCGGCGGTAGGACGCGGTTGCGCGGTCCGCTGATTCTTGAAGAATCGGAATCGACCATCGTGGTGCCGATCGAAGCCGATGTCGAAGTGCTCGATGACCTCAGCGTGCTGATCCATCTGGGAGCCGAATGATGATTGATCCGATTTCGCTGGAAATCCTCTGGACCCGGCTGGTCAGCCTCGTCGACGAGGCCGCCGCGACGCTGGTGCGCACCTCGTTCTCGACGATCGTCCGCGAGTCGAACGACTATGCGGTTGTGTTGCTCGATCGCGATGCGCAGCTATTGGCCCAATCGAGCCAGAGCATCCCCTCCTTCATCTGCACCTTGCCGGAAACCGTGCGGCACTTCTTGAAGGTGTTTCCGCGCGAGACGCTGAAGCCCGGCGACATCATGATCACCAACGATCCGTGGCTCGGCACGGGTCATCTCCCTGATATCAACATCGCGATGCCGGTGTTCCGCGACGGAATTTTGGTGGGATTCGCCGGCAGCGTCGCGCATTCGCCTGACATCGGAGGGCGCTTGCGTTCGCCCGGCAATCGCGACCTCTATGAGGAGGGATTGCGCATCCCGCCGATGAAGCTGGTTGCGGCCGGCTCGATCAACGAAACGCTGGTTCAGATCATCCAGAACAACGTACGCATTCCCGAACAGGTGATGGGCGATCTGTGGGCCCAGGTTTCGGCCAATCGCATGTTGTCGCAGCGCCTGCTCGAGATGCTCGACGAGACCGAATGCGATCTGGTCGAGGTCGGCAAGGAAATGTACGCGCGGTCGGAGGCGGCGATGCGCAATGCCATCCGGGCGCTACCGGACGGCGACTACGAATACGAGGCCCGAACCGACGGCTTCATCGAGCCGGTCACCATTCGCTGCCGAATCATCGTCAAGGGCGATGCGTTGACCGTCGATTACACCGGCTCGTCGCCGCAATTGCCGCGCGCCATCAATGTCGTGCCGATCTACACCTTTGCCTACACGGCCTATGCGCTCAAATGCGTGCTGGCGCCGACCATCCCGAACAATGACGGTTCGTTCCGCCCCATCACCACGACGGCGCCGCCGGGATCAATCCTCAATCCGAAATACCCCGCGGCGGTGAGCGCGCGCGCCATGACCGGCCACCTGCTGCCGACCGCCGTGATGGGCGCGCTCGCCAATGTGGTGCCGGACCGTGTTCGCGCCGCGGCGGGATCGCCCTTGTGGTGCGTGCAACTCGCCGGCGCGCATGAGGGCCGGCGCTTTGCCTCGACGCTGTTCCTCAATGGCGGCCAAGGCGCGGGCGCGAAGGGCGACGGGCTGCCGTCGCTGAGCTTCCCCAGCAATCTCGCCAACACGCCGATCGAGGTGATCGAGTCGCAGGCGCCGATCCGGATCACGCGGCGCGCCTTGCGACACGGCACCGGCGGCGCCGGCACAACGCGCGGCGGCGACGGGCAGGTCTTCGAGCTTGAACTGCTGGCCGATGAGCCGGTGACGATGACCTTCATGGCCGACCGCCTACGTACCGCAGCGCCGGGCATGCGCGGCGGCGAAGCCGGCGCCACCGGCCGCGTGCTGCTCAACGGCGAGCCGATCGATCCGCGCGAGACGGTCGTCGCGGCGCCCGGTTCGCGATTGACCTTGGAAACGCCCGGCGGCGGCGGCTTCGGCCCCGCCAGCGAACGCGCCAAGGCGTCCTGATGACAAGGCTTCCTGATCACAAGGCGTCCTGATCGGCAGGCTTGCCGGTTCAGGCGCGAGACCGGGGGCGCGTGCCTTTCAGGCGCGCCCTCAGCGCCATCTCGACCAGCGAAGATGCCGCCTCGCCCGCCGTCTCCATGTAGGAGGGATCGCGGTGCAGCTGCACGACCGCAAAGGAGCCGTCGAGCAGCAGCAGAATTTGCCGCGCGAGGCGAGCTGCGCTCGCGATACCGACTTCCTCAAACATCGTACGCAGCCAGGCCTCGAACTTCTTCTTGTGCGCGGCGCCGATCTTGATCGCGGGATGGCCGGGCAGATTGGCGAGCTCAGCGGAGGTGCGCAGGAAGCCGCAGCCCTTCCACTTCGGATGACCCGCGTTGCGCGCGAGCTGGTCAAAGATCGCCTGCACCTTTGAGGGCAGCTCGCCCGCCGCCTCATCGAACCAGCGCTTGAACAGCGCCAAATTCGGCTGGTCGCGCGCTTCGAGATAGGCCGCGACCAGATCGTCCTTGCTGCGGAAGTGGTAGTACAGCGTGCGCTTGGTGAGCCCGGCTTTTTCCGCCACCGCATCGACGCTCACCGCGCGGATGCCGTCGCTGTAGAACAGCTTGCTCGCCGCCGAGATGATGCGCTCGCGGGTGGCGTTCTGGGTGCCGGTCATGGCTCCATGTATACCGACCAGTGAATATACACAATGCCGCCTCCGGCCTAGCGTGCGCATCATACCGGAGGCCACGATGTCCGAACCCATCTTGCTCGACGTCAGGGGCGAAATCGCGCTGATCACGCTGAACCGGCCGGAGCGGCTGAACGCGCTGAGCTATGAATTGATCGACCGACTGATGGCAGCACTTGATGCGATCGAGGTCGACGCAAACGTACGCGTGGTCATCCTGACCGGCGCGGGCGAGCGCGCCTTCTCCGCCGGCGCCGACATCCATGAATTTTCAGAGAGCGTATCACGCGGCGCCAGCGTTGCGGTGCGCGATTTCGTACGGCGCGGACAGGCGATGACGGCGCGGCTTGAAGCTTTCAGGAAGCCCGTGATCGCCGCGGTCAACGGGCTTGCCTTCGGCGGCGGCTGCGAGATCACGGAAGCGGTGCATCTGGCGGTGGCGAGCGAATTCGCGACGTTCGCAAAGCCTGAGATCAATCTCGGCATGCCGCCGACCTTCGGCGGCACGCAGCGCCTGCCACGGCTCGCGGGCCGCAAGCGCGCGCTGGAGCACCTCCTCACTGGCGATCCCTTCTCGCCACAGCAGGCGCTCGAAATCGGATTGGTCAACGCCGTCGTGCCGCATGACGAATTGCTGCCGGCCGCGCGACGCCTCGCGGCGCGCATCATTCGCCACTCGCCGCTTGCGGTGAGCGGCGTCATCACCGCGGTGACGCGCGGGCTCAACATGGCAATCGCCGAAGGGCTGCTGGTCGAGAGCGAGCAATTCGCGGCGCTGGTGCCGAGCCACGACTTGAGCGAAGGCCTCGCCGCCTGGAAGGAGCGCCGCGCGCCGAGCTATCGCGGCGCATGAGGCATCAGTGAAACCGGTCGCGCGGCCGCTCCGCGGGCCCTTGCGGACCTTTCGGCGCGAGGCCGGCCTTGATCTCATCGCCCGTGACGCGGCAGTCGCCATTGGCATCGAAGCGCAGGATGAACGGGCTCTCCTTTTCGACGAACTCGGCCCGCGTGATCTTGCCGTCCTGGTTCTCGTCGAAATAGCCGAAATCCGCATCGGCCAAAGTTGCATCGGCCTTCTGCACCGTCGCGAACTCGGCCGGATCGAGCTTGCCGTCGTGGTTGCGGTCGGCCGATTTGAACAGGCGGTCCATGTAGGACTTCCATTCGTCGCAGGTGTAGACGCCGTCGTGATTGGCGTCCCAGCTCGGCGGTCCCTTGTTGAGCATCGCATCCGTCGGCGGCGCTGATTGCGCCAGCGCAGCGGACATGCCTACAAACAGCAGCCACGCGGCAACGCCGATTATCCATCTCTCACGCGACAATGCTGTCTCCCATCCAATCGCCGGCTCGCCCGCTCGGCTTATAGGCTGATGGAAAGGCCGCGCACAATTCACGGGAGACGGCGCAGCGGCGCGCAGCCCACGAATACTATTTTTTGTTTATTGTTTTGCTCGCCGATCGATACGCGCCTTTAACACTAGACCGCAAAGCCCGGCGATTTGCGCGCCAGGCCATCGAACGAATCGAGTAGCTTTTCGCGCCAGGCGTAGATCGGGTCATCTGCCGCGAGCAGCTTGAACGGGCTCACCACGCGCGCCCATTGAAAGCCGCCGAACACGATGTAGTCGGCGTAGTTCGGCGCGCTACCGCCGAGATAGGGCTGCGCGCGCAGCGTCATGCGCAGCGGCTCCAGCGAGCGGCGAAAGCCGATCACGGCCTTGTCGCGCTCGGCGGCGGCTTCCTCCAGCTTCCGACCCAGCCGCGCCTCGCGCGAGGTGCGGAAATAGTCGGCATCGACCGGGCCGAGATGCTCCGGGATATCGGCGACGATGAGCGGGAAGATGCCGCCGACGATCGCAATGTCGCCCCAGGAATTGATCATCCGCATCGCGGCGCGGCCGCCCTCGCCGCCGAACAGCGAGGGAGAAGCAGGAAAATTGTCTTCGAGATAATTGGCGATCACCCAGGAATCGACCACGGGGTTCTCATCGTGCAGCAGCACCGGCACCTTCTCCGAGCCATGCGGCGCGATCGTCTGCTTCTCGGTGAAGCGCCATGGGATCGAGCCGTGGTCGAGCCCCTTATGCGCCAGCGCCATCCGCGTCCGCCAGCAATAAGGGCTGAACGGACGCGCCGCGTCGTTGCCGACCAGTTCGAAGAGTCGGAGATTCATGGGGCCCCCGCAACGACGGTTCGTAGGGTGGGCAAAGCGTAGCGTGCCCACCATGGCTTGCACCGGGCTTGAATGGTGGGCACGGCGCTAGCGCGCCTTTGCCCACCCTACGATCGAGCCCGGCCATGACGAGTATACGCGTCTTCGCGTGAAAATGTTACCGCACCACCGACGCCGTTTGCCCGAACAGGATCTTCCGCTCCTCCTCGGTGCGATTGACCGGCTGGCCGAAATTCGGATTGACCTCTTTGGCCTTGGCGTAGGCGCGCTCGGTCGCGGGCTTGGCCTTGATGGTGTCGAGCCAGCGCTTCAGATGCAGGAACTGGTCGATGTCCTGGCCCTGGTTCTTGTATCCGACGACCCAGGGATAGCTCGCCATGTCGGCGATCGAATAATCGCCGCCGATATATTCGCGGTCCGACAGGCGCTTGTTGAGCACGCCATAGAGGCGGTTGGTTTCGTTGACATAGCGGTCGATGGCGTAGGGGATCTTGTCGACCGCATAGTTGCGGAAGTGATGGTTCTGGCCGGCCATCGGCCCGAGTCCGCCCATCTGCCAGAACGTCCACTGGATCACGTCATAGCGGCCGTGGAGATCGGCGGGCAGGAACTTGCCGGTCTTCTCGGCGAGATAGAGCAGCATCGCACCCGACTCGAAAATGGAGATCGGCTTGCCGCCGCCCTTCGGCGCGTGATCGACCATCGCCGGGATGCGGTTGTTCGGCGCGACCGCCAGAAACTCCGGCTTGAATTGCTCGCCTTTGCCGATGTTCACCGGGAAGATCTTGTATTCGAGGCCGGTTTCCTCGAGGAACATCGTGACCTTGTGGCCGTTCGGCGTGGTCCAATAATAGAGATCGATCATGGCGGGCGTTCCTGTCCTGCTGCCGTGTTGGCGCTGTCGCAGATAGATGCGATTGCATGAATGTTGCCACGGCGCGTCGCCAAGTCAATGGCAGGCGGCCCAAACGTGCGGAATTGTGATCGCGCTATCGGCTCACGCGGCCATGCGCGCGCAGCAGCCTTTCGCCGTCTTCCGTCACCGTTACGACCAGGCCGAAGCCCGCGATCGTCTCACGCGCGACATAGCCGCACTCGGCGGCGTCCTCCCAGATGGTGAGCCGCGGGCACGAGGTCTTCCAGGTGCCGATCACCTCCGAATAGGCACGCGGCTCGCGCGCGATCCATTCGACGAAATCGAGCACCAGCGGATCGGCAATCTCCGTCATCGCACCTCTCCCTTTAGAACGGCGCGGCCGAGCTTTTCGCGACCAGCAGCCAGCCGCCATAGAGCAGGTAATAGCTCGCCACCGTCGTGATGATATGATTGGCCCAGCGGCGGAATTGCTGGTCGCTCATCGCCTCCAGCACGCGCCGCGACAGCGTGGTGCCGAGCATGGAAGCCGCAATCGCGACCAGCGCCAGCACCGGATTGAGCGTCGCGGCCTGATCGATGATGCCACCGAAATAGATCAGCTTGGTGAGATGGCTCGCGACCTGGCAGGTCGCCTTGGTGGCGATGATCTGGCGGCGCTCGAAATTGCCGCCGAGGAAGAAGGTGTCGAGCAGCGGCCCGGAGACACCCGTCATCAGCATCAGCCCCATGCAGATCGAGCCGTAGACCGAGCCCTGCCAGATGCTGTCGGGATTGGGCTTGACGTCCGAGGGCAGCAGCCGCGCCATGAACGGCGTGATGCCGAGGAGCAGCAGCGCGATCGGCTTGTCCGGCACGTAGCGCGTGATCGACCAGACCGCGAGCGCAATCGCGCAGCCGATCAGATAGACCGACACCGGCCGCCACTTGATGTGGGCGCGCCAGAGGAAGGCGCGCCAGCCGTTGGAAGCCATCTGCGTGATCGCGTGCAGCACCATCGCCGCCGGCAACGGCATCAGCACCAGCAGCACGCCGATCAGGATCATGCCGCCGGCCATGCCGAACAGGCCCGACAGGAACGCGGTCGCGACCATCAGCGCGCCAAGGGCCGCAATCATCAGGGGCGTCATCGGGAATCCTCCGCCGATATTTCTGCCGCGCTTGTGCGCTTCCCGCAAACGGAGTTATCTTGTGCTTAGCATCAGTTTTCCTGAGGGTGATGTGCGGCGGCTGCTTTTTCTCAACGGCATCAAGGCGTTTGAAGCGGCGGCGCGCGGCGGCAGCTTTGCCGCGGCGGGCGCCGAGCTCAATGTTTCGCCGGCCGCGATCTCCAGGATGGTGCACCTGCTGGAGCAAAGGCTCGGCGTCGTGCTGTTCGAGCGCAAGGCCAATCGCTTGCTGCCGACGGCGGCAGGCCGCGCCTATCAGAGCGGGCTGACGCCGATCTTCGATGCGCTCGCAAGTCTCACCGCGCAGGTGACGGCGCCGGCCGCCTTGCGCGTGCTCACCATCGGCGTCGGGCCGACCTTTGCGATGCGCTGGCTGATCCCGCGGCTGGCGGATTTCAGCCGGCAGGAGCCCGCCATCGAAGTCCGCTTCACCACCGGCGGCGTCGCGGTGCCGTTCGGCGACGACTGGAGCTGCGGCATCAAGCTCGGCGACGGCGACTGGCCGGGCCTGGTAGCCGAGCCGCTGTTCGCCGCGGATCTGACGCCGGTCTGCACGCCAAAACTCGCCGCGTCGATCAAACGCGCGGGCGACCTCCGGGGACCAAGCCTGCTCCGCGTCGCGCATTCGCCGGAGGACTGGCCGGCCTGGCTGAAGGCCGCCGGCGTTCCCCGCCTCACCGCGCGCGGCACCGAGTTTCAATATTACGGCCAGGCGCTCCAGGCGGCCCTCGACGGGCTCGGCATCGCCATGGGCATCCGGCCCTATATCGACGACGACCTCGCCGCCGGAAGGCTGGTCGCCCCGTTCGCGCTCTCGGTGCCGAAGGGCATGCGCTGGTACCTGGTCTATCGCCCGTTCCAGGCCGAGCAGCGCGATTTTGCCGCCTTCCGCCGCTGGATCATGCGGGCTGCCGCCGCGCCGGCCGCGAAAACCCCGCATCGCAAAAAAGACAAAAAAGAGAAAGCCTTGTGAACGGCTTCACATGTTACCTTTCGAATTCATGCTCTCCTCGTCCAAACCGCAGGGGAGAGCCAGATGGATTGCCTCTACCAGGGCTACCGAATCGAGCCGTTCGAAGCCGGACGCGATCTGTGGCACGCCCGCATCCGCCGCGCCGACGACCGGCCGCTGATGATCGGCAACCACCCCTTCCCCACGCTTGAAGTCGGCTTCGCCTGGGGCGATCCCGACTCCGCCATATCAGACGCCAAGCACCACATCGACCGCTTCAAGCATCGCTGGACCGGACCCGAAGAAGTCCGGGCGGCCTAGAGTTTTTTGCGCATGATCTCACCGGGAAACCGCATCACAGCTTTCCGGATCATGCGAGTTGAGAGGAACGCCCATGCCCCCGCTTGACCCCCGACTGCTCTCTCCCCTCTCGCGCAACGTCCGCACCGATTGCCCGGATTGCCGCGGCGGCCTCTCGGTGATGAAGGTCATCGGCAGCCGGCAGGGGTCGGAATACTGGACCATGCGCTGCGTCAGCTGCGGCGGCATCCATCTCGACATCGTCAATCCCCGCACGCCCACGCCGGAACACACTGCGGCGTGAGCTAGGCCACTTCGTCATGGCCGGGCTTGTCCCGGCCATCCACGTCTTCTTGCCTCCAAGGGAAGGGCGTGGGTGCCCGGCATAAAAGCCGGGCATGACGACCGGAGATTGGGAACCTTCGGCGCCTGCTGACAACGTACTGACAGCATCCCCGCTGGCGCGGGCATCGGGCCTTCATCTGCTCTTTCACATCCAGCGGACTCGTCCCATATTCGCCCCATGGCGAAGAACCCCTCTCCTCCGAAAAAGCCCGGCAGAACCCCGAAAACCAAAGCAGGCCGCCCCGACGTTCAGCCGATCGGGCCGGCGCTGGCCGAGCTGCTCAATCCCGCGATCAACCGCGGCGATGCCGGCATGGGCTCGGGCACCGGGCTGCAGCCGCCGCCGGATAATTCCTGGGACCGCCGCGCCGGTGGCGAGGCCGCCGCCCATCGCGCCCGCGCCTCGACCCGCGACAAGAGCGAGGATGTCGCCAAGCGCGACACGGCCGGCTTCGAGGAAGCCCTGCAGGCCAATTACGGCACCTCCGCCACCATCCCCACGCTCGATCCCGAATTAGCGCGGCAGCTCGGCCTGCCGACCGCCGAGGACGACGAGGAGGCGCTCGCCCGCCCGCCGCGCAACAAGATGGAAGCGCTCGGCGTCAAGGCGACCGCGGAAGCGCTGGAGAACCTGATCCGCGACGGCCGTCCCGAGTTCAAAAGAGACGACGGCTCTCTGAAAGTGTGGACGCCGCACCGTCCGCCGCGCCCGGAGAAATCCGAAGGCGGTGTGCGCTTCGAGATCAAGTCCGAATACAGCCCCAAGGGCGACCAGCCCACCGCCATCGCCGAGTTGGTCGAAGGCATCAACCGCAACGACCGCACCCAGGTGCTGCTCGGCGTCACCGGCTCGGGCAAGACCTACACCATGGCCAAGGTGATCGAGGCGACGCAGCGCCCGGCGCTGATCCTGGCGCCGAACAAGACGCTGGCCGCGCAGCTCTATGGCGAGTTCAAGAGTTTCTTCCCCGACAACGCGGTCGAGTATTTTGTCAGTTATTACGACTACTACCAGCCCGAGGCCTATGTGCCGCGGACGGACACGTACATAGAAAAGGATTCCTCGATCAACGAGCAGATCGACCGCATGCGCCACTCGGCGACGCGCGCGCTGCTCGAGCGCGACGACGTCATCATCGTCGCTTCCGTCTCCTGCATCTACGGTATCGGCTCGGTCGAGACCTATACCGCGATGACCTTCGCGCTGAAGAAAGGCGAGCGCATCGACCAGCGCCAGCTCATCGCCGACCTGGTCGCGCTGCAATACAAGCGCACCCAGGCCGATTTTTCCCGCGGCACTTTTCGCGTGCGCGGCGACGTCATCGACATCTTCCCGGCGCACTATGAGGACCGTGCCTGGCGCGTGAACCTGTTCGGCGATGTCATCGAGAACATCGAGGAGTTCGATCCGCTCACCGGCCACAAGCAGGACGATCTCGAATTCATCAAGATGTACGCCAACTCGCACTATGTGACGCCGCGCCCGACCCTGGTGCAGGCGATCAAGGCGATCAAGGGCGAGCTGAAGCTGCGGCTCGACGAGCTGAACGCGCAGGGCCGCCTGCTGGAAGCGCAGCGGCTCGAGCAGCGCACCACCTTCGATCTCGAGATGATGGAAGCCACCGGAAGCTGCGCCGGCATCGAGAACTATTCGCGCTATCTCACGGGACGCCGACCCGGCGAGCCGCCGCCGACGCTGTTCGAATATGTGCCCGACAATGCGCTGGTGTTCGCCGACGAAAGCCATGTCACCGTGCCGCAGATCGGCGGCATGTTCCGCGGCGACTTCCGCCGCAAGGCGACCTTGGCCGAATACGGCTTCCGGCTGCCCTCCTGCATGGACAACCGCCCGCTGCGTTTCGAGGAATGGGACATGATGCGCCCGCAATCGGTCGCGGTGTCGGCGACGCCGAGCGGCTGGGAGCTGAACGAGAGCGGCGGCGTGTTTGTCGAGCAGGTGATCCGCCCCACCGGCCTGATCGATCCGCCGGTCGACATCCGCCCGGCCCGCACCCAGGTCGACGATCTCGTCGGCGAAGTGCGCGCGACCGCGCAGGCCGGCTATCGCTCGCTGGTCACGGTGCTGACAAAACGCATGGCGGAGGACCTCACCGAATATCTGCATGAGCAGGGCATTCGCGTGCGCTACATGCACAGCGATATCGACACCATCGAGCGCATCGAGATCATCCGCGACCTTCGCCTCGGCGCCTTCGACGCGCTGGTCGGCATCAACCTGCTCCGCGAAGGCCTCGACATTCCCGAATGCGCGCTGGTCGCGATCCTCGACGCCGACAAGGAAGGCTTCCTCCGCAGCGAGACCTCGCTGATCCAGACCATCGGCCGCGCCGCGCGCAATGTCGACGGCAAGGTGATCCTCTATGCCGATCAGATGACGGGCTCGATGGAGCGCGCCATCGCCGAAACCAACCGCCGCCGCGAAAAGCAGGTCGAGTACAACACCGCCAACGGCATCACGCCGGAAAGCGTGAAGAAATCGATCGGCGACATCCTCAACTCCGTCTACGAGCGCGACCACGTGCTGGTCGAAGTCGGCGGCCACGGCATGACCGAAGACGTCATCGCCATCGGCCACAATTTCGAGACGGTGCTGGCCGATCTCGAAACAAGGATGCGCGAAGCCGCCGCCGACCTGAACTTCGAGGAAGCCGCCAGGTTGCGCGACGAGGTGAAACGCCTCCGCGCAACGGAGCTCGCGGTGGTCGACGACCCCACCGTCAAGCAGCGCACCGTGCAGGGCAAGGCGGGAGCCTACGCCGGCACAAAGAAATACGGCGACGCCGCGAATCTCCCCGAAGCCGTGGCGAAGGCGAGCAAATATTCAAAGCAAAGCGGCGGCGGCCGCCGCACCTCGACAGCACTCTCCGGGGGTGACGGGCGACCAACGGGAGGTGCCGGTGGCAGCTCCAAAGTCCACAAACCCCACCTCGACGAAATGCACGGCCCGGAATCCCTCCCGTTCCGCCCCACCGGCGCACTGCCGAAAAAGCCCGAGCCCGTCGGCGGCACCAAGATCTTCCAGCCCACCGACTCGCGGCAGTCAGGCCCGGAGTTTGGGCCAGCGCCTAGGTCAAGCGGTGGCGCACCAGGAAAGCGTGGTGGGTGGAAGCGGCGGTAGCGCGTTGGCGGCGCTGGCATTTCGATAGACTATTGCTACGCTGGCCGAATGAAACTCGGCTTCGAAGAATCGCAATTGGCTTACACAAGCGACTCGCAGAGCGCTCGTGCGTGGACGGAGGCTTGGGTCAAGGCATGGGCGTATTGCCCACACTGCGGCAGTGCAAAGATGTCGCAATTTCCGAACAACAAGCCTGTCGCCGATTTTCTCTGCACATCTTGCAGCGAGGAATTCGAGCTCAAGAGCCAGAAGGGCAAGTTCGGTGATAAGGTTATCGACGGTGCATTCAAGACGAAGTGCGAGCGTCTTGCGGCTGGTAACAATCCCAATCTCCTCCTGATGAACTACGACCGGACTTCGCTTGCCGTTGTAAACCTCTTCATAGTACCGAAGCACTTCTTCGTCCGGGACATCATCGAGGAACGCAAACCACTCGCGGCAACAGCTCGACGCGCGGGCTGGATAGGCTCGAAAATATTGCTCAGCAAAGTGCCGGAGGCTGGCAAAATTCACATCGTACAGAATGGTGTCATCCGTCCGAAAGACATCGTCCTTCAAGAATGGCAGAAGACGCTTTTTCTCAGGGACCAATCGCTCGATGCACGCGGCTGGCTGCTTGACGTCCTGCGATGCGCGGAATCTCTGGGCAAGCCCGAATTCACGCTCGAGGAAATCTACGCGTTCGAGCGACATCTCGGCAAACTCTATCCTGGCAACCAAAATGTCAGGCCGAAGATACGTCAGCAGCTTCAATTCCTTCGCGACCGCGGATTTATTGAATTCGTTTCGCGCGGCAGCTATCGTCTCCGATCTTAGGATGCCCCGGGGATGGCTTGGTTTCTCAACCTATACAAGTGCGATCGTTGCAGGCGTCGGTGGGCGGACGAGTGGTCCTGCATGTGCGACGACACCTGTCCACACTGCGGCTCGCGCGACATGACCCCATATGAGAGCGAGGACCTGACCACCCTGATCGAGCAGGAGGGCTCCGAGTTCGTGGTCCTTTGGTCGCCGGAGACGGCAGAGCATGATCCTGATTACCGCGAATTGGGCCGATTTCCATCGCGCGAAAAAGCTTTGGAATTTTTGTCCGCTGACGGCTGATCTTGATCTACGTCATTGCAGAGATCGCACCGCTCCGTCTGGAATCCAAGCTTCCGATATCGGCTATGATTTGGGAGTTTCGCTTTTCGCGGCGCCCCCGTGACGCGGCGCAATTTCATCGGAGGCATGTATGACCCGCTCCGGCTTCCACGCTTTTCTCTGCCAGCATCGGCTCGCGGTCCTGAGCACGGTGCGCGACGGGGCGCCGCAGGCGGCGCTGGTCGGCATCGCCGTGACCGACCGGCTGGAGATCGTGTTCGACACCGTCACAGGCTCGCGCAAATACGCCAACCTCTTCGCCGACCCGCGCGTCGCACTGGTTGCCGGCTGGGACTATGGCAAGACCATGCAGGTCGAGGGCACTGCTGATCTGATCGCAAGCGAAGAGCTCGCGGCGTACAAGGAAGTCTATTTCGCCGTGTGGCCCGACGGACGTGAGCGCGAGCGATGGCCGGATATCGCTTACGTCCGCGTGCGGCCGCGCTGGCTGCGCTATGCCGATTACGGCCGCGCGCCGCCGACGATCGAGGAACTGACGCTGCCCTGAGCAGCGCCAGCTTGGTCACTCCCTAAAAGTAATAATCGCGGTTCGAGCCGTCATAGGCGCCGGACTTCATACAGCAGGCTTTGAAACCTGCGTCCGGAGCCGCATTGGCAGAGATCGTTGCGGCCGAACTTTTCGGTCAGCTCGACCTCGCCATGGACGAAGCGGCGCCCACGCTTGACATGGGTTTCCGAGGGGAAGGACTTCCGCCGCTTACGCGTGATGCTGAAAGCTGGGGAGGTTTTCGAGATCGCGATGTTTGCGCATGACACACCTCCATCATTGAGGGCACGGCCGATCGCCGCGGCGCTTCGTTACCACGGCGCGCTCGGTTTTGGAAGGTCGCAGTGAGTTATCGAATACTCGCACCCCCACCGCCAACAACGCCAGCATCAGCATATTCGACACCAGTTCGATCGAGACCGTGGGCTTCATGCGCCATTGCGCGATCTTTTCGGCAAAGGACAGATTCGGATCAAAGAACAGCGGCTCATAGCCGTGGCGGATCAGCTTCGGGAATTTCGGCGCGAGCCAGGGGACGAGCAGCGCGTGGACGAGGCTGGCGAGCGCGACGAAGATCGCCGCGCCCCAGCGGTCGCCGACGATTTCGGGCGCGCCCATCAGCTTCAGGCAGAGCGCGATGCCGGCGAACATCGGAAAGCCGTGGAACATGGCGGTGAGCGCATATCCCTCCAGCCGGTTCTGCTGGGACGATTTGGCTGATGTGATGGTGTTCATGGCGGCATTCCCTGAAATGTGCCGAGATAGGTTTGACTGGTGTCCGCGGTTCACCTCTCCCGGAGGGAGAGGTCGGATTGCATCGTCAGATGCAATCCGGGTGAGGGCTTCCGTTCTCTCGTCGGACCTGAGCCCCCTCACCCGAATTGCTTCGCAATTCGACCTCTCCCCGCTGGGGAGAGGTGAACTGAGCACACCAATCAGCACTGACCTCGCGCTAAGACTTGTTTCAATGCCGGCCACGATAGCGGCGCATAGCTTCACCACGCCGTGATACGCATCACGTCCCACGCTCGAACGCTTGCACTGCGAACGCCGACAAGCCATATCGCGGCCACGGCAATGCCGCCGTGTTGCCCGCCCCACGAGACATTTTTCGACCATGTCCAAGGCCATTTCCAAGTCCGTCTTCGCCGCCATCGCGCTGCTGTTCGCCGCGATCCCGTTCGCCGCCACGCCGGCCCACGCGGCTGACACCGACCGCGCGCTGTTGTCGACCTTCTGCGCGCCCGGCGACATCCAGGGCTCGACCTGCAAGCGCGCCAAGGGATATCCGAACGCGCCCCGCGGCGGCTGCGAGGTCACGCTGAACGAGGACCGTTACAGCGGCAGGTTTCTGCCATCGGGCAATCCGCTGCTGGTCGTGAACTACGAAAGCGGATGCGAGGCGCATGCGACCGACAATGGCGGCTCCGTCGTGTTCGAGCAGAGCGGCGGCACCTCAGTGTTCAGGGGATTTGCGCCGGGCGCGCAGGTCGACGACTGCGTGACGCCCGCGAAAGACGAGCAGCAGAATTTCCTGGTCTGCCTCGGCGGTCATATCGCCCAAGGCGTTCAGGCGAGCTGGGTGGCACTGATGCAGTTCAAGCCAGACGCGAGCGGTCGCATCGGCATTACGCCAGACGTGCTCGTCAACGCCGAGGACGGCACCGGCGCCTACGGCACCAATATCGTCACCTGCAAGGACCGCTTCAAATTCTTCGAGGTGTCGAAACTCGCCGCAGGTCCCCGGCCGGCCACTGTCATCGTGGATACGACTTACGCCGACGCCGACCTGATCGCCACCGTCTGCCGCAAGGGCTATCCGAAACCCGAGGAAGCCACCGGCTGGCTCGCGCAAGGCGACGCCTATGTGCCGACCGGACGCGAGAAGACCGGGAAGTTCGTGATTGATCTGGTGACAAGGAAGATCGCGCCGCAGTAGCGCAACTCCGTCGTCATTCCGGGGCGCGCGAAGCGCGAGCCCGGAATCCATAACCACAGGCCCTTGTTGTTTGGAACGAATGTCAGCGATCAAGCGAACGACGAAGGCCTGTGGTTATGGATTCCGGGCTCAGCCCTTCGGGCTGCCCCGGAATGACGAGGAGAGAGTGATTTGCCCGTCGGGCAAATCAGTTCACGTTAGCGCCGTGTTAGCTGGCACTTCGAACGCAAAAATCGCCTGCGCCAAAACGCGATTTTCACGAACCACCTCAACATGATCGTCGCGTTCAAGAGCCCCACACAAAAATAAATCGCTTCCGTTTTTCAGAAATGTATGTTTCTCTCCCGCCCATCCCGCCTCGCAAGAGGGACGTTACGGCCAATCGTCACGAAACGTGGAGCGCAGGATGCGATGGACGCTTTTGGGCTGCCGGACGAGCAGCATGAGGCGGACGGCGAAAGCGTGTGGTCCTGATCTCCCGACGCTGGGATCAAGCTCGCAAGATGATTGCGGGCGACGGTGGCTATCAAAGCCCGGACACCGGGGAGAGCACGTCATAAGCCGTAACCCATTGCGCAGGGAATGTCGGATCATGCGACGTACCTGTAGTGACTTGCTTGCGTGCTTTTCTTAGTTGCACGCAAGGCTGCGGGTGCGATCGGTGCACCGGCATTCCCTGCGCCCTCTTACTTCTGAGGGACAATGATGATGCATCACTCGGACGCATTTGCGCCGCGGGAATGCGGAGTCGTGTCTCTCGTCATTGCGAAGAACGTAGGGTGGGCAAAGGCGCAATTGCGCCGTGCCCACCATCGACAGCAATGCTCGCAATGGTGGGCACGCTTGCGCCGGAGCTCGTTGAGCTACCGCCGACATGTGCGCTTTGCCCACCCTACGCAGTCTTCGCGCGGATCGGCTGTTTGAAATTCGAATCCGAAGAAGCGGCGTGAGGGACGCCCCTCACATCTTCCCCTGCGCGTCGCGCGCGTTACCCTGCGGCTGTTGCGCCTGCCTGTCCTGCTCATTGGCGCGGTGGCGGCCGTAGAGACAGCCGGCGGCGGCGCCGAGCGCGCCGTGATGGCCGGCATAATGGCCGGCAACGCCGCCGACGATCGCACCCTTGATGCAACCCTTGGCGTCGGCGGAAGAGGTGGAAGCCAGCGCGATAGCTGCGACGGCGAGTGCGGCGAATGCGGTTTTCATGATGACGTGCTCCAAAGTGGAATCTCGCATCGATAACGGCGGATGCCGATGGCGGTTCCGCTCTTATCGCCGAAACGCACGACACCATCCTGAGAGTTCACCTCTCCCTTTGGGAGAGGTCGGCGCGAAGCGCCGGGTGAGGGGTTACGCTCGATCGAGAAACCTGCGCCCCCTCACCCGATTTGCTGCGCAAATCGACCTCTCCCCGATGGGGAGAGGTGAACGGAGTTCGCGGCGCAATGCTCGAAACAATAGGCCTTTGGCTAGTTCAACTTCTTGCCACTATCGGTGACGGCATCGAGGAACGCCCCGGCCTCGCGGTTGAGAAACTCCACGTCGGCTGCGTTGGCACCGCCGGCGGAGGCATGACCGGTCACGCTGCCGGGACTGATGGTCATCATCTTCACGCCGGGAATGTTCTTGCCCATCGTGGTCGGCTCGAACTCGGGATTGAGCAAATCCTTGGTGCCGGTGAGGATCAGCGTCCTCGCCTTGATCGAAGCCAGCGCCTTGGCGGTGTCGCCGCCAAAGCCGGGCGTGGTGCCGACGTCGTGCTGCTCATACGCCCAGCTCTGGTAGATCCAGTCATTGGCGTCGAACGCCTTCATCATGCCGTTCTCCTGCTCGGTCATCCAGGGCAGCGCGTCCAGGCCGTTCTTGAACTGCGCCGAATACATCTCCGGCGAACGCGCCGCGAGCAGGCTGACGATGTCGCGCCACAGGCGCACGCCCTTCTCGGGCGGCGTGTCGTAATTGCCGTCTTTCCAGGCCGGGTCTTCCATGATCGCCTTGCGCGAGGCTTCCATGACCGCGACCGACCAGGCCGGCGTCTTCGTCAGCGGCACCATCGCCACCAGCGCGTCCATATAATCGGGATGGCTGACACCCCATTGCAGGGTCTGCATGCCGCCCATCGAGGGGCCGATCACGGCGACGAGGTGCTCGATGCCGAACTTCTCCTTCGCCAGGCGATACTGCGACTCCACCATGTCGCGGATGGTGAACTTGGGAAACTGCATGCGCGGCTGGGCCTTCGAGTTGCTCGGCGAGGTCGTCAGCCCATTGCCGATCGCATCGGTGCAGATGATGAAATATTTGTCGGGGTCGAGCGCCTTGCCGGGCCCGATCATGAAATCGATACGGTGATGATTGCCCGAGATCGCCGTCACCATCAAAATGGCGTTGGACTTCCTGGTGTTCAGCGTGCCGTGCGTGACATAGGAGATCGAGAAATCCTTGATCACCTCGCCGCTCTCGAGCTTGAGATCGCCTTCGGCATAAAGCTGATGCGGCGGTTGTTGCGGCGTATGGGCTGCGACCGGCCAAGATAACAGCAGCGACAACAGCATTGCCACCGCGGCGAGCCCCGCAATTCTCTTCATTTCCTGCCCCTTTGATTTCGACTTTGTGTCGCGAGCATACGGCCCGCGAAGCTCACGACAAGAGCAGCAAGCGAAGATATGCGATGCAGCCGCGATGGAATAATTCGCGCAGTACGCTTTTACGCCGCTGCAGTGCATACAGTCCGCGCGCATCACGCGTGACGTGCGTCTCTTGATTGTATTCGCGCGATTATAAGAGATTGTGAGATTGACCACAGACGAATGCCGCGATCCAGTCCATGCTTGGAGGAGCACATTTGAGTCGACGCAAGCATATGCGGGACATGAATGGTCGAGCATCTTAACCGACAACGCTTGTTGAACTTCCTCGAAGCATTCTATGCCGGGGACATCGAGGGAGCGCTGGCGCGCTGCAGCGACGACGTCGAGTTCTTCTCGAACGCGCCGATCGATATCCTGCCGCATATGGGCTACCACCGAGGCAAGGAAGAAATACGCGGAATGTGGCAGACCATCCACACGCGCTATTCCAGCTTGCGTTATGAGGTGCCGATCCTCGTCGCCGATGAGCAGAGAGTCGCGGCCAATATCCGCCTGTTCTTCGAGAAGCGCAGCAACAGCCGCGTCGTGCAGTTCGACATCGCGGCCTTTTACACGCTGCGCGACGGCCGCATCACATACATCCGCGAGATCATGGACACCTTCGATCTGGTGCAGCAGGTGCTCGAGCGCGACCTCGGCGCGCTGCTCACGGGAAGGCCGGAGGGCGGGTAGCCTAACGGGACCACGCGCATATGCCCGCAACGAGATGTCCTCCGCATTGAACCTGACCGCCCCCAGCCGATACAGATCATGGGATTTTGCGGGCCGGACAACTTCATGAAGATTGCGTTGCTTGCGTTGCTGGGGCTGGTTTTGGGCGTGCTCGGTGGCGCCGCACTTGGAATAGGCGCCGGCCTTGCCTGGGTGGAAATCTTTCAAACCACTGATTTCGAAGGCTATAGCGGCATGCTGGTGTTCTTCACCTTCATGCCCATGGGCGCCATTCTCGGCGGACTCGGCGGGGCCTTCCTGTTCGGCCTTTTGGCCTACCGGGATAGCGAGATCGCCATCGAACGCGAGCCGATACGGCGCCAGGAATCACAAAGCCAGCCGCAAAACCGGCGGTAGACGCCCCGTAAATTCACGGAAACGTCGCATTGGTGCAATGCAAAAAGATGCATTGCGTTTGTGTACAAATGAACTACTTTGCGCAACAGAAAATTAGTGCAGCAACTCGGCCGGTCGTCGGATTTTGACGCCGGCTTTTTACGTCGTCCATTGCGGGACGGTTGCTGTCTCTTACACAGCCATTCGGGAAACACGACGATGACAGAGCATAGTCTCTGGCGTTTTTCGCGCGCATTGCATCGCGCCATCAACGAACGCCAGTTTGAGGATCTC
>Ga0210410_10000425_pt1 | contig 48365 bp, 38 predicted proteins | sample IncBWC4MmetaG_FD_161058 | JGI IMG/M metagenome (GOLD analysis project Ga0210410, IMG submission 161058) | Forest soil microbial communities from Barre Woods Harvard Forest LTER site, Petersham, Massachusetts, United States - Inc-BW-C-4-M | ecosystem: Environmental > Terrestrial > Soil >...
GAAAACCGATTCGTGCAACCCGGCCTGGCCGCGCCTTTGTGGGGTGACAGTGAAGCTTTTGATCGATGAATGCCTACACACATCCTTGGTCGAAGTAGCACACGCGGTGGGTCACCTGGCAGATCATGTCAATTATCTCGGGCTCGGCAGTTCGAAAGACTGGCAACTCATGGCCACCGTCCGCACAGGACTACACATTTGTCACCAACAACCGTTCCGATTTTCTTGCTCTTCACGGACAGGAACCGTTGCATGCCGGAGTGATCATCATTGTTCCCAGCGTTACGCCTGTTCGTCAGCGAGAACTTTTCACCGCGGCGCTCGAACATGTCGGCGCACGGGATCTGACCAATACTGTCGTTGAGGTCGAATATGCAGGAAATCGTATCGTGTGTTCTGAGTACGCCCTGCCAGAAGCAGCCGAATGACCCCGATTGCTCAGCGAATGTGTGCACCATCCCGGGTTGCCGTTCCTGGGCCTACACCGGATTCGTTAGCCCTCCATCATCGTCGCGGAAACATCATTGCCCGAGACAGCAGAGTCGGGATGCGCGAATAAAGGTACCCCTCGCCGGGCTGTTCGCAGCCCGCCCAAAAACATATGATTTGTATGCTGTTGTGTTTCTGGCTTGAATCGCCTCATTCCGCGTCACTTAGCTGAATCCCGAGTGGTTTATGGGCAGGCTGGAAATGGTCCGCTGATGGCAGTCAGGGGCATGGAAGCGGTTCGCAAATCCCTGGGGGGTAAATATTAAATTTCTTGGCTTGTGACAGGGCAGCGTTCTAACCAACTGAACTACGTCCCCAGCCGTGGAATCAACAACTTAGCCTAAGACCTTGCAAATAAGGGCTTTGCAAGATTCGCATACAGCGCACTGTTCGCCTCGGTTGCCCCTGACTGCAAGCTTTCCTGGCAAAACCTCCTGTAAATCTCCTGTAAAAATCAGTGCGCTCATTGAAAGAAGCGAAGCGCGGTTGTACTAACGAGAGCACCTGCCTGGTTAGCAGGTGTTCTCGATTGTAGCAAGGAGGAACGAAATGATGAACAGATCAATCTCGCGGGCAGCTTCACGCTGCCCCCACACAATCCGGCTGCACGGAGCCTTTTCGAGAACATACAGCCTTATAGCCCGCGCAAAACGTGACCGAGTTTATTTCGTTTTGTTGTCAAATAACGCAGTGTGGAAGGTGACGCAGGAATCTCGAGAGGCAGCCATTTCGTTACCGATAGCCCGTAGCCTTCGATGGCGACGAGCTTGCGCGGATTGTTGCTCAAGAGGCGCATGGAACGCACGCCAAGTTCGCGCAGAATCTGCACGCCGATGCCATAGTCTCGTTGGTCGGCTTTGAATCCAAGGCGTTCGTTGGCCTCCACGGTGTCAAGTCCTTCGTCCTGCAGCTGGTAGGCGCGAATCTTGTTTGCCAAGCCAATCCCTCGTCCTTCTTGGTTCAAGTAAAGCAACAAGCCGCGACCTTCTGTCGCGATCCGACGCAAAGCTTCGTCGAGCTGGGTGCCGCAGTCGCAACGCGCCGAGCGCAACACATCGCCCGTAAGGCATTGCGAGTGCACGCGCACAAGCACGTCCAGCCCATCTCCGATTTCGCCGCGCACAAGGGCGACGTGCGTTTGCTTGTCGATCTGATCCTCGAAGGCGTGAAGACGGAACTCCCCGTATTCAGTCGGCAACTTCGTGGAAGCCACGCACTTTACCACCGACTCCGTACGCATCCGGTAGGTAATCAAGTCCGCGACGGTAATCAAGGGCATATTGTGCCGCCGTGCGAAATGACTGAGTTGCGGCACCCGGGCCATGGTGCCATCCTTGTTCATGATTTCACAGATGACGCCTGAAGGATGCAGGCCGGCCAGCCGTGCCAAGTCTACGGCCGCTTCCGTTTGTCCGGCGCGGGCCAACACTCCAGCGCTCCTGGCGCGCAACGGGAACACGTGGCCAGGACGAACGAGATCCGAAGGCTTCGTCGACGGATGAATCGCCGCAAGCACCGTCGCAGCACGATCGGCGGCAGAAATTCCCGTGGTTGTACCCTCCTTCGCTTCGATGCTGACGCAAAAAGCGGTTTCAAATCGGGAGCTGTTCTGCTGCACCATCAGCGGGATTTCGAGCGCGTCGAGGCGCTCCGGTGTCATCGCCAAGCAAATCAATCCGCGGCCGTACTGCGCCATGAAGTTAATGGCCGGCGGTGTGATCTTCTCAGCAGCGATGGTTAGATCACCTTCGTTTTCGCGATCTTCATCGTCAACAACAATCACCATCTGGCCTGCGCGTATTGCCGCAATAACATCCTCAATCTGAGCAAATGCGCTTGTGGGCTTGACAAGTTCCTTGACGATGTGAAGCCGTTCCTTCATATGAAGGCTGTTATCTTGCGCTGTAGCTGTCATGGTTGCTTCTTGTCCAGCGCGAGCAAAGCAAACAGGACCGGGAGATAGACGATTGAAGCAAGAAGCAGCCGCCGCGCGCTGCCGACGGACCTTTGAAGGGCGAAGTCTGCGCAGCAGTAGAGAAAGACGCCTGCAAGAACGAGAGCTCCTGCGAAGTACAAGATTCCTGACTGACCGCGAAGTGCAGGAACGATAGCCGCTACGAAAAGGCCTAGTGCGGGCAGTAGGCACTGCCAAGCAACAAAGCGGCCTTTAAGCTCGTTCGCGGGCAAGACGAGGTAGCCGGCGCGGGCGTAGTCTTCGCGATGCATCCAGGCAATGGACATGAAATGAGGGAATTGCCAGAGGAAGACAATTGCGAAGAGCACCCAAGCTGCGGGCTCTAGATGTCCGCAGGCGGCCGCCCAGCCGATCAACGGTGGCCCGGCGCCAGGAATCGCGCCAACCACGGTACATAGAGGCGTGACCCGCTTTAGCGGCGTGTACAAAAAGAGATAACTGAGGAGGGTGAGTGCAGCCAGCAAAGACGCAAGGGCGTTCGTCGCGATGGCGAGGTACATGACACCCAAGATGGACAGCAAAACCCCGAACCACAGGGCATGCGAAGGAGCAATCCTTCCCGAAGCGAGCGGCCGGCGCGCGGTTCGCCGCATTTGCGCGTCGTACCGCAACTCGATCAGCTGATTCAGAGTGGCCGCTCCGCTGGCAACGAGGACTGTGCTCAAGATCGTATGAAGGAACGGCATCCAAGGAAAATGCGTGGGTGCCTCGGGTGAAGCCAGCCAGAACCCAGCCGCCGCAGTGGTGGCAATCAGGAAATTGATTTCGGGCTTTGTTAGCTCCCAATAGTCAAACAACGGAATGGAACGTATGAGGCGACGACCCTGCACGGCAGACGCTTCGAGCACTGCGAGAACGGGTTCACTTGCCATCGTTAGACAGCCTCCAAGCGCTGCGGATTCCTAGTCGGTGCGGCACTGGCACCCGTTTCCGATTGAACCAAGTCGCCGCGGTACAAGATAGATAAGCGTGATGCAGGTCCACATCACCGCAGCCGCGCACTGCTGATCCTACAAAACAGAAAGACCAAATCGCCCATCACGAGAAGGCGTAGCGCGCCACCGCATGTTCGTCCCAATCCAGCCCGAGCCCGGGCCCGCGCGCGGTGACCATGCCGTCAACCGGCAGCAGCCGTTCAGTCAGAACGCCGCCTGCAATGTCCAGATATTCGAACCAGAAAGCCGTTGGCGAGACTGCCATCACATGCGCGCTCGGCTCGACAAAAGTGTGGTTTGATAAAGGCAGCGCCGCCGCTTCCGCCTGTGCCATTGCCGACATCCAGCCGGTAATGCCACCGATCTTCATGATGTCGACCATGGCAAGGTCGGACGCGCCGGCCGCGATGGCGTTCGCCATCCCGTGCGGGAACCACCAGTTCTCCCCGGTTTGAATCGGCACTGGCCGGACTCGCTCGCGAACGGCGCGATGGCCCACAAGATCTTCGGCCGCAACCGGCTCTTCCACCCAGGTCAGATCGAAATCCTGCAGGCGACGGATGCGCTCGACCGCGCTGGCGCTGCTTTGCGACTGATTGAAGTCGAGCATCAAACGCACGCCGTCGCCGATCGTCCGCCGCACATCGGCGACGATGGCCAGATCAGTCGCGACGTCTCCCGCGCCAACCTTGATCTTGATCGCCTTAAAGCCGCTCGCGACGGAGGTCTCCAGCCAGGGCAAGTCGGTTCGAGGATCGAGCGTGCCGAAGCTGTCATAGGCCGGCAGCGGCCGCACTTCGCCGCCGAGCAGCACGGCGAGCGGAACGTCCATCACGCGCGCGAGCGCGTCCCATAGCGCCATATCGAGCGTGCCGACCACCATGCCTACAAATCCCTGCCAACCGACCAGCTTAAGGCGCTTCTCCAGCTGCCGCATCCGGGCGCCCGGGCTGACGGATTTCCCCACGAGCTCGGGCGCAATGTCGCGCACGAACTGTGCGAGCGAACGCAGGGTGAGCGGCGTATAGGCGAACGCGTAGGCCCGCCCCGTCACCCCCGCTTCCGTCAACACATCGATCAGCAGCAGCGGGGCGTCGGGCACGTTGCCTGAAGCTGTCCTGATCGGACGCGGCAGCGGTGCCACAACGGGCCGGGCTCGAATCTCCCGGATCACGAGATCGGGAATGCTCATGGTGCATTTTCCTCCTTAGTGCCGATGGCATATGGCGCTCTTGCCTCTCGGCGAGATCCTGCCCTGAAAAATAAAATCATCCAGATACTTTTGCGAACGTCCGAACCGAAGGTGACGTGATCGTGGGTATCGGTCCGTCAGCCAAGACAAAGTCGGGTGAAAGCTGGCTGGCCGACGCGCATCCAATCTGCGCTAACGTGCGATCGACTTCATCCTTGAGCAAGCGAAGGACGTGGTCGACGCCGGCTTCACCAGCCGCCGCCAAGCCATAGAGCGGCGCGCGTCCGAGCAGCACGGCGTTTGCGCCCAGCGCCAACGCTTTCACGATGTCGGTGCCGCGGCGGTAGCCGCTGTCGATCAGAATCGGCGCCGAGATCCGCGCCCGGCTCTCCGCGAGGACATCGAGCGGGGAGACAGCTGCGTCGAGTTGGCGACCTCCATGGTTGGAAAGGATCACCCCATCGGCGCCGGTCGCGACGCAACGCTCAGCGTCGTCGGGACGCATGATGCCTTTCACCAACAGCTTGCGCGGCCAGAGTTTGCGCAGCCAGTTGAAGTCGTCCCAGCTGAAGCTGGCATCCATCTGGCGGTGCATCAAGGTGGCCTGCATCTCGACATTCGAAGAATCGGCGCTCACAAAGTTCCCAAACTGAGGCATGCCATTGAGCATGAAGCCGAGCGACCACCGAGGATGCGTGACGCCGTCATAGATCAGCCTGGGCGTATAGCGCAGCGGCAGACCGAAGTTGTTGCGCAGATCGCGTTCGCGGTTCCCGTTCACCCCGACGTCGGTCGTGAGCACGAGGGTGGAATAGCCAGCCGCCTCGGCGCGATTGACCATCTGCTCCGCGAGCTTGCGCTGAACGATGTAGAGCTGGAACCACAGGTCGCCCTTGGATGCGGCTGCCACTTTCTCGATGGAGGCATTCGACGCAGTCGACAGCACGAAAGGGATCTTGGCCTTTTCGGCGGCGCGGGCGAGCAAAATGTCGCCTTTCGGCCAGAGCGCGGCGTTAAGGCCAGTGGGCCCGATCATGAAGGGGGCAGCATGATGTCGACCAAACAGTTCGATGCCAGTGTCGCGCTTGCTGACGTCGACGAGACGGCGCGGCGTCAATCGATAGCGTTCGAATACCTCTCGATTGTGCATCATACCGATTTCGTCGTCGGCACCGCCTTCGAGATAATCGAAGATGATCTTGGGTAAGCGCCTTTGGGCGAGGATACGGTACTCTTCGACGTTGACAGGTTTCGGGGACATGGCGAGCTCCTTTCAGAAGCCTTCAGCGAGGGTAGCAACCTCGATCAAGGTCGGGGCTTGCGAGCCGAGCGCAGCTGTTAGCGCCTGCTTGAAGTTGTCGACCGTGGGGGCGCGCACGCCCTCCACGCCATAGCCCTTGGCGAGGGAGACGAAGTCGATACCCGGCACGTCAAGCTCGGGCACACCTTCGATTTTCAGCACCTCCGCAAACCAGCGCAGCGCACCATAGGTGCCGTTCCTCATAATCAGAAACACCACTGGGATCTTGTAACGGGCGGCGGTCCAGAGGGCGGTGATGCTGTAATTGGCCGAGCCATCGCCGATGACGGCGATGACGCGCCGCGACGGTTCGGCCAGCTGGACGCCGAGCGCCGCCGGCATGGCCCAGCCAAGACCGCCAGCCGCTGGGAAATAGTAGCTGCCCTGTTCCTGCATAGGCAACCGGCGCCACAGGAAGTCGGTCGTTGAGGTCGACTCGTTCAGGTAGATGGCGTCGCTGGGCGCCGTCGCAGCGATGATGTCGAAAACTGCTTCGGGCAACAACGGCCCTGGGCCGATTTCCGCGGGCGCGGGTTTTGGCTGCGGCGTGGGCGACGGGCGGCCCGACTGGCGCACATTGTCGGCCAAAGTTTGAAGCGTCGCATGGATGTTGCCCACGATCGCATCACCCACCGGCGCGCGGGCCGCCTCCTGCGGATCGGAGGTCACGGCAATAAGTTCAACCCTCTCGGGGAGATAAGCCCCAGGGTCATATTGGTGGTAACGGAACACGGGCGCGCCGACAACGAGGACCAGGTCGTGCCTGCTCAGCGCTGCCGAAATCCTCTTGATCGAGGCCGGTAGCAGACCCCGGAAGCAGGGATGTGTGGTAGAGAACGGACAGCGCGGCGCCGACGGTGCTACCCAGACCGGCGCGCAGAGCTTTTCGGCCAGGCGAACCGCCTGAGCATTGGCGCGACACGCGTCGACCTCCGGCCCGAGGACAAGGACGGGATTCTTGGCAGCGTTCAGACGGTCGACGACGCGCGACAGCGACGGCCCATCGAAGGAGCCGACCGCATGAACTTGGCGGTCGAGCAGGGCCGAGGATTGCGGATCTGCTTCAGCCGCCCAGTCATCATAGGGCACCGAGAGATAGACCGGGCCAGACGGCGGCAAGGCTGCCATGTGCAGCGCCCGGCTCATCGCGAGCGGCACATCATGAGCGATCGACGGCTCATAACTCCACTTCACCAGCGGCCGCGGCAGTTGCGTCGAGTCCGCATTGGTCAACAACGCCTCGACACCCACCATGGCGCGTGTCTGCTGCCCGGCCATCACGATCAACGGCGAATGGGAGTTCCACGCATTGGCGAGCGCGCCCATCCCGTTGCCGGTGCCGGCGGCGGAGTGGAGGTTGATGAGGGCCGGTTTGCCCGTCGCCTGGGCGTATCCATCGGCCATGCCTACCGCAACGCCTTCATGCAGGCCGAGGAAATAGCGGAAATCCGACGGAAAATCCTTCAGGAACGGCAACTCGTTTGATCCGGGATTGCCGAAGACCGAGGTGAGGCCGTGTCGGCGCAACAGGTCATATGTCACGTCATGAACGCTGGTCATGATTTTGCTCCTGCTTTGCGATGTAGACGGGCTCTCGGCGTGCGCCGGCTGCCCATCATGTGGCTCTTGAGCCAGGGCACTTTCGGCCGCGACGACAGACGCCGCCAGGGCTCCGGCTCCTTTCAGAAATGTCCGGCGATCACTTTCGGCGCTGCGCTGCTTTCTATTCATTCCGAATGTCTCCTGGGTCATGAGTTCGCTTCCTGTTTTTTCACCTCGACGTATGCAACGCCTGCTGGCGCGAGAGGGGCCCGGCGCATCTGCAGACACTCTGCTCCTGGTGACCCGGAACTAAAACGGATACGGACCATGGGAGTGTCGGACGGTCACCCAGTGATCGCGCGTAAATTCACGCAAGATCCACTCTCCACCGAACCGCCCGAGCCCACTGTTCTTCTCGCCGCCGAAAGGGCCCGTCGGCGTGTCGTCGACAGTATGGTCATTCACATGGGTCATTCCGGCCTCAACTCGCAGCGCGAACCTCACACCGCGCTCGCGGTCCCGCGTGAACACCGCGGACGACAGGCCGTACTCGGTCTGATTGGCGACGTGCAGCGCCTCCTCTTCATCCTTGACCTTGATGATGGGTGCTATCGGACCGAAGATCTCGTCCTGTGCGATCGCCATGTCGTTCGTCACGCCGGCAAAGACGTGCGGCGGCAGCACTTGGCCATCGGGCAAGCCGCCCAGCAGCTCGCGCGCGCCATCCTTCCGTGCGCGCTCGATGCGGGCCAGATGACCGCTCAACTGCTTCTCGTTGATCACTGGTCCGATAGACACCGATGGATCGCTCGGATCGCCGTATTTGAGCGTCTTTACGTGAGCAATGAAGCGATCGACGAACTCATCGTAGATGCTCGCGTCTACGATGACCCGGTTCGTGCTCATGCAGACTTGGCCCTGATGGAGGAAACGGCCGACGACAGCAGACCGTACCGCATGTTCCAAGTCGGCATCGTCGAGGACGACGAGCGGCGCGTTGCCGCCGAGCTCCAGCGCCACTCGCTTGAGCTGTGGGGCCTGCATCGCAAGCGCACCGATATGTCGGCCGACTCGCGTCGAACCCGTGAATGAGATCAGGCGGGGAATCGGGTGCGTGGTGAACGGATCACCAATCTCCGAGATAGGTCCGATGACGACGTTGAGAAGGCCAGGCGGTAGTCCGGCCTCTTCATAGATCTTCGCAATCAGTAGCCCACCCGTGACGGGCGTATCTTCCGCTGGCTTGATGACGACCGCATTCCCTAGCGCCAACGCGGGAGCGATTGAGCGGTGCGACAGATACATGGGGAAGTTCCATGGACTGATCACCCCGATCACCCCGAGCGGCTGGCGATAGGCCTGGCTTTCCTTCCCGGCCTCGTCGAGCGGAAGGATCCGCCCTTCCATACGATGGGGGAAGGATGCGGCTTCCAGCGTCACGGCATGCACGAATTGCCATTCAAGCTCGGCTTTGACACGCGTGCTCCCTGCTTCGTGGATTAGCCAGTCGATGATCTCGTCGTGGCGCGCCTCCATGATCGATGCGGAACGCAGAATGACCGCCGCGCGTTCGGTCGGCAGCCGAGCCGCCCAAGAGACCTGTGCCTTTGCTGCGGCGTGATAGGCCTCGTCGAGATCGCCTTGGTTTGCCATGACCGTTTCGGCCAGCGTGGCGCCGGAATACGGATCAGTGTCGACTTGCACGCTGCCGTGCTTTCCCGGTCGCCATGAACCATCGATGTACTGTCCGTCAAACCCTTGGTAAGGTGCCGGAGCTTTAGCGCCGCTCTGTCTGGGAACCGGCACTTCTCGGACGGATTCTGTTTTCGTAGCCATTTCTTCCTCCCTCGAAAGAGACGCCGCTGATTGCAGCGGGCTCCTTAGTTCTCGAACTTCCTGTCATCTCTCAAGCGTGCAACTTATGCGAAGCAACCCGGACCCTCATAAGCCTTTCTCCATCCCGCGGAGGAAACGCTGCATCGCACTCACCACCTGTTCCCGCGACGTAAAGACAAAATCCTTATGGGTGCCCGGGACTTTCACAATCTCGACGCTGGGCAGTTCGCGCCGGACTCGCTCGATGCATGCAGCCCGGAATGGCGCCATGTATTTCTTTTCCCAGTCGAGGTTCTTCGCGAGTTGGGCCGGGTCCCCGTTCCGCACATCAAGGAATGTCTCAGCATAAATCGCGAGGGCTCGCGAAGGGACCTTCGGATAGTCCGGCCGGTTGGTGAGCACAGTGTTTAACACCTCCTGCGCTACGCTGTCGGTCATGCGCGGCCGCACGGTCCCATCCGATTGGACGACTACCAAGTCACGAACATAGGCTTCGAATCGGCTCGTGTCGCCCACCGCAGGGAACCAGATTGTCTTTTGATACTTCCGGAATGCGCCCAGAGACCTCATGGCGCTGGCTGGTACCATGAAGTCTATAGGGAGCGATTTGAATGCGTCCGCCAGGGCGGGACTGCCCCAATCGTACGCACCTTCAAGGTATACCATCCGGTCTACTCGCTCTGAATGGATGCCCGCCATGGCGGTGATTTCGTTTCCACCCAGGGACCAGCCAGCAAGATGAGCCTTAGCGATGCCCAGGCTATCCATCAAGCCGCGGAGGTCTTCGGTCCGAGTGGCGGTGTCGAACGAGCCTTTCGCATCAGAGCGGCCGTGCCCACGCAGATCGTAGGCGATAACTCGGAAGTGATCAGTGAAGGCCGGCGCAAGATCGTCGAAAATGTGCGCGTTGTCGAGACCGCCGTGGATGAGGATCAGCACCGGACCCAAACCACCCCAATCGACGTAGTGAAGTCGAATGCCGTTGGCAGTTACGAAGCCGCTCTTGTGGGCGGCAGTGTCCGACCATGCAGCTGAGATTTGCGTTTGCATAGAAGTTCTTTTCTCCTCAGGTGTCGTCGCCCGAGCCTTCAAGTCAATCGAAGTCTCTGTGCGATGTTGAAAAGGTCCTTGCCTAAATCCGTCGTGAAGTCTCGCCGATAGCTGGTCCCATGCGGACGTTCCTTAACTCATGCTGCATTCTCCACCTTGCCTGATGAAGTCTGTGGGACCAGCCACGTGTCGCAGAACTTCGCTAGTTTTGCAATCGAGTTGTCGGATCCGATGAAGGCCGCGTATCCGTCGGGTCGCACGAGAACAATTGAAGGCGAGGAGCCGAAGTATTTTCTAAATCTGTCATGGCCGGGGTTGGAGGCAATCAGCTGTCCCCGCATCATGTGATGCCAAGGCCCTATCGCGCTTTGTACCTCTGAATGTGTCTTAGCAGGATCTGAAATATTGCAATACAGAAGTGTAAAGAACGAGGGGTTCAAGAGGCTGAAGATTGTGGCCGGTCGCGGCTGTGTCTCGCTTGAGCCTTCAGAATGTAGCAGGGTAACCGGTAAGTCGGGTAAGCGATCTCCAACTCGCAGTTCACCCGAATTTCCACCTAGAACGGACAATGGACTTTCACGATAGTTCAACGCAAGCTGGCTCATATGCTCGGCGGCGTTGTTCTGAACGTTTTCCATTCCCAGCAGCCACGGGGCTATGTGGTTGAAGACGGAACGGAACAACCTGCTCTCGGAAGCGATTGCGTCGTTTGTAGCTTCGGTTTTTTTCAGAACCTGTTGGATTACGGGTATGCGTTCTTTACTGTAAGTCTCCAACAGTTCTGGCTTGGCCTGCCCTTTCATCACCATGGCCAACTTCCAGCAGAGATTGATCATATCCTGCATTCCCGTATTCATACCCTGCGCGCCAGCGGGACTATGAATATGGGCAGAGTCTCCACCCAGAAACACTCTCCCAGCCTGAAGGCGATTCACCATGCGGCTGTTGATGCGAAACCACGAACTCCAGCTCATATCGCGGAATTTTGCAGGAATGTGTGAGCGTTGATCGTAGATCTGCTGGAACTCCTTCAGCGATGGCGCCGTTTCCTTGGACGGCTGGCTGATTGGGTTGTCGGCCATTACTCGAAAACGGCGGCCACGCATAGGAAACATGCTCATGAAACCGTGCTCGGAGGAGAAAATGTGGAAATCCGTTTCGACAAGGTCACCGTCGATATGGAGGTCGCCTAGGGCGTACTGCTCAACGTGCGACCTGCCTTCAAAGTGGAGTCCAACCGTACCGCGAGCAACGCTGTGGGCACCCTCCGCGTCGATTAGGTAGGAACATTCGAACCGCTCGAGCGACCCATCCTTATGCTGGAGAACCGCAGTGAGCTTTGCATCGAGATCGGCTTGGCCCAACGCAAAGAATGTGAGATTTCGCTCGATCATGACACCAGCCTTGTCGAGCGCCTCTCGTAATGCGTTCTCGGTCTCGGCTTGAGAGACAAACAGCAAGTAATTGTATTTGCTGCTGATCCGTTCGAAGTCGAGGCGCCAAATCCGCTTCCCATCCCCGTAAAGGCTGAATGCGAGCCCAGGGTTTCCAAGTTTCACGAGCGACGAACCCAGGCCGCGTTGTTCGAGGAGTTCAAGCGTTCTTGCTTGGACTCCGATTGCTCTTGAAGAGGTCTCGGGTTCTGCCTTTTTCTCGATCAGACGGACGGGGATGTTGAGTCTAGACAGCTCAATGGCCGCCATCATGCCCGTCGGCCCTGCACCTGCGATCAAAACCGGTTTCAAATTTTCATTCATCGTTGTGCCCCTGCTGAGCAAACCTGTTTTTGAGATGTTCCATACACTCAAATCCCAACTGGTCGAAACCAAACCCTATCCGCACGATTGTTCCTCCAAGCGAATACGCCATCTGGTGGTGCAATATGGGTGCCATCCGCCAGGAGCGCACTCTTGCCGCAAGTCGCTGAAAGCCAACGCATGCGGCACAAAGCGGGCGCCACCACACAACCGTTTCCAGCGTGAAGATCTCGACGTATGGCGAGGAGTTGACGCTTTGTGTTTCGCGGTTCGGAGGCTGGCGTTGTTTTCGTGGAAAAGGGAGACCAAATGGAGAATCGAAGGGTGAATCACTGTTTCATGTCTGGGAACGGCGGTGGGCGGGCGTGTCTCGTTACTCCTACACTCCTTCCCGGCCGCCAGGGGCGCGGCACAAGAAAGAGCGGTTAGACAGCCTCCAAGCGCTGCGGATTCCTAGTCGGTGCGGCACTGGCACCCGTTTCCGATTGCACTGAGTCGCCACGGTAGAAACTTCGCGGCGAAAGCAGCCGGGTGCTGAGAATCGCCGCCGGCACGAGATAGACAAGCGTGACGCAGGTCCACATCAGCGCAGCCGCGCACTGCTGATCCTCTAAAACAGAAAGGCCAAAGTGCCGCGGCATGGAAAAGTACGCGGGGTAGGCAACACGGTCAGAGAACACAAGAAATCCGGAGAGAATGTCGCACGGCAAGGTAGCAAGAAAGAGGTACAAAAGGGTCGACCATTGCGGCCCCGTCGATACACTCGGCCAAGGTTGAATAACCGGCAGCCAGAAAAGAAACCCAGCGCCCAAAAACGACGCCTGCTCGACCAAGTGCCATACTTCCGAATGCATCCCCAGCGTAAACACTGCCGGCACGTGCCATCCCAGAAGCGTCAGCACAGAAACAGTCCAGCACAACGCGGGACGAGAAATGACGCGAGCAAACCGTTGCACCAATGGTCCCTGATGTAGAGGGCCGAGCACGACCTTTCCAAATCGCAGCAATCCGTGCCAGAAAGCCAGCAGCGGTTCGCTTAGCAGGATTAGTGCGGGAGCGAAGATCATCAGCAGCAAGTGCTGGATCATGTGGACCGTCAGCAGATCATGATCGTAGGCAACCAGTGGCGAGCCGAGCGCTCCCCAGACCAAGAACATTCCAACAAGGAAACTCGCCAACCGCCATGCGGGAATGGCGCTCGCAGAAGCCGCTCGCACGCCACGCCAGCCGCGGACGTACAAAAAGGATGCAACAACGATGCCAGCAAGGATGATCCCACTTGAGGGCGATGACAATCCCATGGCGGTGTGGTGTATAGGCGGCATGAGGTCTTCCTACGGATTCGTGCCGCTCTCCTTGAGCACGATATCGCGCGCGGCATCACGTACGGGAGCCTGACCGGCCGGGTGTAGAGTTTCGAGAAAAGCGACCAGCGCGGTCGTTTCCGCTGGACTCAAGTTTTCTCCATAGGCAGGCATGTTGCCGCCTCCCTGAATCACCTGCCGGATAAGCTGGTCTTGCGTGAGCCGCACCGCAACGCTGTCGAGCGCCGGGCCCCTTTGTCCGCCGAGTTCACCGAGCGAATGGCAATTCCGGCATTGCTTGGCCTGGAAGACGAGAGCTCCCTGCCGCTGAAGTGCGGTGGCGCAGTGCAGAAATCGTTCTGGCACCGGATCGCCGCTCCAGGCGTTCATGTGCGGACTCCAGGGAGTAAACCCAGCGAGATGTGTGAATGTCCCTAGCGTTATCGCGATCAGCAGGACGGTCAAAACCGCAATCGGGCGCCGCCGCCAGCTCTTCTCTCCTTCGCCCGAGAGAAAGGGTAGAAGGAGCAAACCGATAATCACCAGGACCGGGCCAATGAGCAGGGCTGGAGTCTCTAGAGATGGAGGAAGCAACGAGAGCAAGGCATAGAGCCACAGGAAGAAGTAATCGGGCTTTGGCACCGTCTGAATAATCGTAGGGTCTGGCCTGCCGGTTGGTCCGAACGGACCGAAGTAGAGAGCGCATGCCGCAACCGCCATCAGGATGAATGCGGCAAAAAATAGATCCTTCCAGATCGCGTAGGGAACGAACGGCGCGCCATCCTTCTTCGTCAGTTCATGGTATTCGCTTACGTAAGTCGCCCGCTTCACCAGACGTCCTGGCATCGGCCATTCGTTGATTCCCAGTTTCAGCACCATCAGAAGATGAAGGCCCGCGAAACCGATCAGCATTCCCGGAATCACGAATACGTGCAGCGCGAAGAATCGCGAGAGCGTCGCGCCCGCGATGATCGGCCCACCCAGCATCACGTTCACGATCATGGGACCAACTACAGGAACGCGGCTTGCGATGGAGGCCCCGATGCTGATCCCCCAATAGGCGTCTTGGTCGAAGCGCAGGACTTGTCCGCTGAAGGCCATACCAAGGGTCATCAACAAAAGGAACACGCCGACAATCCACGTAAGTTCCCGAGGGAACTTATAAGCCCCAAACAGAAACACCTGGACCATGTGAAGCAGAACAATCGCAACCATGAAATTCGAGCCCCATCCGTGCAATGCGCGGATGAACCATCCAAGCGTCACGTCGTGGTTCAAAGCCTGAAGACTGCTCCACGCCTCACTGGCCGAGGGGACGTACATCAGCGCAAGTAGTATTCCCGTCACAAGCTGGAGGAGAAATACAGTGAGCGCGGCGCTACCGAAGACGTACCACCAACTTGCTGTCCTGCGCGGCACTTGGTGCGCAGCGGCTTCGCGAACGGGAGCTGCGAGTTGCAAGCGCCCGTCGAACCATTCCCCAATTTGCGAGATTATGCGCATGGCGGTTTCTTTCCTGTAAGACCCGCACTCAGTCCGGGTGTCGGTAGCTCACCCGCTTGGATTGTGATCAAACCGTTCTCAATTTTGTGCGGATACTCGAAAAGTCCTCGTTCCGGCGGGCCTGACGCACGAGAGCCGTCGCGGTAATAAGCTCCCCCGTGACACGGGCACATAAACAAACCAGATTGCGGAAACCACCGGACTGGGCAGCCCAGGTGCGCACAGTTGACTGCAAAAACCTGGAATTGATCACCGTCTATTCGCCGCACCCAGCATGCCGTGTCCACCGTCTTGCCATCGGTCGGCATCACATAGGGATTCTGGAAGGTAGCAAGCCGCGTCTCACCCTCGGGAAATTCGCTGACACGACCGAGAGTCACCCAAGATAGGTAGGCGTGTCCGCGGCCGCGTGTGACCGAAGAGAGCAGGAATCGCACGATCGGAAAAGCAAGGGCGGTCGCCACCAAGCCGTTGAAGAGCATTCCGATCTTCATGAACAGCCCGCGGCGGGAAAGCATATCTTCATTCGACATCTTCAGACTCCTAGTGCTGGGTGTAATTCGAAGCAGAGTATGGCTGCCCCGGGTTCTGAACCCGCCGCGAAGCGAGCCAGGCGACTACGTCGGTGACTTCCTGGTCCGACATAGGCCTGCCCGGCACGTTTCCCCGCCAATCCGGCGCTCCCAACTCAGGGCGGCCCGTGATGACACTCGTGCGCAGCCCTTGATCGCTGACGAGCGCCAAAAACGAATCATCCGTGATCGCGCTGCCTTTGCTTCCGCCCCTACCGGCTGGGCCGTGGCAAGACTCGCAGAAGGTCTCATATGCAACTTCGCCTCGCTGGGCGTCCCCTACCGATTTAGGCGCATAGGAAGGCGCGGTCGCCGTGTCCAGAACTCCCTGCTTGCTCCAACGCGAGCGAATTTCTTTGGTGATCACATCGATCTGCGCGTCTGTCAACATTCCGCCAGCGCTTTCGCCGAAGGCCGGCATCGCTGTTCCACGCACGCCGTTGGCGATGACTCTGCGGATGGCAGCGTCGTCTGCAATGGCCAGGTAAACAGGATTGGCGAGGGCGATTGCCGCCCCGCCGCGTCCGTCCGCACCGTGACAGCCGGCGCAATTTTCCGCGTACAGAGTGTCAAATTTCAGGACCTCATTCGGCGCCGGAACTTCCGAATCCTTGTTCGGCTGGCCATGCGGTCCGCCGCAACCGGAGCAAAAAGTCGCGGCGAGCGCCGTGAATATACAAAGATGCCGAAATGCGTTCACGGCTGTTTCTCCCCGTGTCCTCGCGGCATTATTCCGGGAGCTTCAATTCCCGCGCGGACGGCGAAGGGCAGGTTCTCGCGAGTTGACACACGCTCCTGCCGCACCACGACGATGCCCGCTACGACGCCGAAGGCTATCTGCGAGGCCATAAACCAGAACCAGTCAACGTGACTCGCGAGCAGGGGATTGAGAAGCTGCATAGTCGAATAAAGCAGTCCCGACCACAGCGCTGGGGCAATCAGCCCTCCGAGTACGATCGGCCGCCGCGCGAACATGGGGAGCATCGCACCATAGAGCAGTCCCACGAAGATGGATCCGATGCCGTGCAGAACGAGTGCAATCGCGAAGCTGTCCGCATGAAACGAATTCAGTTGGGCGTTGCCGAGCTTAAGCGATTCCGCGTACACAGTAGCGGCAAGGAGGTTGATGGGATACCAGATGCTTCCGACCTTCAGCAGGCCGTAGGTGCAGGCCAACACAGCCATTGCTACGCCTCCTGCCAAACCACCCTTTAGGCCAGCCGATATCGGGTAGGTCTCGAGAGGAAGCCATACACGCACGAGCTCGGGTGCAACGGGCACACGTTCCACAATGTGGCGCTCCGTAGTTATGGAGTGCTCTTCGAACACGACCGGCACAGTTTCTTCGTGCTCGTGAGGAAACACTTCGCGGAACCAGCCTGTGCAGCCCGTCAGGGCGAGCACTGCGCCGAGGATACTCACCGACGCGCTCGTCAAGAGTCCGGCGAACACCAGCGTAAATCCGAAAGCCAAAACAAATGGCCACGCCGTAGGGGCAGGCACTTCGATCTCGGTTGGTGCCCGGTGGCTTTGCTCGATTTGTTCCGCATCTAGCAGGATAGCCATTTCCTCTCCTCATGCTCCAGGTGTTAGCGCGCGAGAACGTAAACCACGGTGAAAACCACGACCCACACGGCATCTACGAAATGCCAATAGAGGGAAAGCACTTCCACACGTGGGGACTGCTCGGGGCCCACGCGGCCAGCCAGGCCGAAGAGAAACACGATGCTGAGCATAAGTAGGCCCGCGATAACATGAGAAGCGTGCAGGCCGATGAGCGAGTAGTACGTCGTTCCAAAAACGTTGGTGCAGATCGTCAGCCCGCGCTCGTAGATCAGTCGGTGCCATTCCTGGCCGGTGCCGTAAAGAAAGAGACCACCCAAGATAATCGTGAGAAACCACAATCCAAGGAACGCGCCTCTCTTGCCTCGTTCGAGGAGCTTTGATGCGGAGTGGATGGTGAGGCTGCTAGACAACAGGCAAATCGTGTAGAAGATAGGTGTCTCAAGCGCTTCGCGGGGTGTTGGTCCTGTCTGGCTTTTCCCCGCATAGAAGAGATAGGCGACGACGAAAATAGTAAAAATGGCTGACTCGGCGGCAATTAGGCAGGCCATTCCGACGCTGCCTCGGTACGGCAGATTCCAGGCTGCAGGCGGCGGAGCAATCGAAGTTGTGGCTGCGCTCATAGGTTGGTTCCGTCACTCATAGCGGCTGTCCGGGTCTTCGGAATGTTTGCAATCCCATAGCGGTCGCCGGCTAGCGACTGTCGGAATGGAAGCGAAGTTGTAGGGGGGGGGCGGCGAACTCACCGACCATTCGAGGGTCCATGCGTCCCAAGGATCGTTGCCGGCTTCCGGTCCTTTAAAGTAGGAAAGAACGAGGTTCGCTACAAATACCAGCGTGGCGATGCCCTGGATAAAGGCGCCAATGGTTTCGATCAGATTCCATATTTCCCAGCCACGCCCGGGCTCGTACGTGTAGATGCGGCGCGGCATGCCAAGCAACCCGGGAATGTGCATCGAGTCAAACGTCAGGTGGAAACCGATCGCGAAGAGCCAGAAGTGGAGTTTGCCCAGGGTTTCGCTCAGCATCCTTCCCGTGATTTTCGGGAACCAGTAATAAAACGCACCGAAAAGGCAGGACAGGATCCCGCCCACGATCACGTAGTGAAAGTGCGCGACGACGAAGTAGGAATTGCTGAGTTGCCAGTCAAAGGGTGCGACGGACATCATGACGCCGGTAAGCCCGGCAATCAGGAACTGGAACAGGAATCCCATGCAGAACAGCATCGGCGTCTTGAACTGAATCTTTCCGCCCCACATCGTGCCGAGCCAGTTGAAGATCTTAATGCCGGTGGGGACCGCGATGGCCATTGTTGTAAAGACGAAAAAGCTGTTGGAGTAGGAAGTCATACCGATGGTGAACATGTGATGGGCCCAGACGCTCAAACCGATGAACCCAATGCAGATCGTTGCGGCTACCATGACGGGGTATCCGAAAATCGGTTTGCGCGAAAATACCGGAATGATCTCGGATGCAAACGCGAAGGCCGGGATAATCAGAACGTAAACTTCCGGATGCCCGAAGATCCAGAAGAAGTGCATCCAAAGCGTTGCAGAGCCTCCGGCCTGCGTATCGAAGAAGTGCCCGCCAAGGTAGCGGTCGATCGAAAGCATGATCTGAGCTGCGGTAAGAGGCGATAAGGCCAGGATAACCATTGCGGCCATGACCAGGTTCAACCAAGCCAACAGCGGCATGCGGCTGAGCTTCATCCCCGGACAACGCATGCAGAGAATGGTTGCAATGATGTTGATCGCAGTGGAAATGCTGCCGAACCCTGAGACCAGTAACGCCATGGTCCAATAATCTGCGCTGTGACCTACTGAAAACGCACGCGAGGTCAAGGGAGCGTAGGCGAACCATCCCACGTCGGGGGCGTTTCCCGCTCCATAGAGGCCGCTTCCGCCAACAAAGCTGAAGTACAGCAGAAAGCCGCCGAGGGCGGTGAGCCAAAAACCGAAGGCGTTGAGCCGCGGGAACGCCATGTCGCGTGCCCCAATCATCAACGGCACCAGGTAATTGGCAAACCCAAAGAGGATGGGCATGGTCACGAAGAAAATCATGGTTGTGCCATGCATCGTGAACATACGGTTGAAGACTTGCGGCCCCACAAAGTCGTTGTGCGGGCGCATCAGCTGGATACGCATGATTAATGCTTCAATGCCGCCGATCACGAGAAAAACCAGGGCGTAGAGGATGTACAGAATCCCCAGGCGCTTGTGATCGACCGTCGTCACCCACGCGTGCAGCATTTCAAGCCATGACCGACCTGCGCCTTCAGCGGTTTGAATGGCTATGACATCCGATGACATTGCTGATTTCCCACTCACTTTTTCTACCGCAGTGTTTCCAGATAGCGGACAAGTGCGTCGAGCTCGGCGTCGCTCAACTTCATTGCTGGCATAAGAGACCCTGGCTTGATGGAATCCGGGTTTTGAATCCACAGGCGCAGGTTTTCCGGCGTATTTTCGGCTGCACCGGCCGCGATGGTGCGACGGCTCATTAAGTGAGTGAGGTCTGGACCAAAACGCCCGGTCCCGTTGGTCCCGCTGGCCGCATGACAGTTCACGCACGCGGTTGTTTCGAAGACATGCCTCCCGCCGAGCTCTTTTTCGTCCTGATGCGCCGGCCGTTGTTGCGCATGTACCCAGGCGTTGAAATCTTCATGGCTGTCCACGTATACGCGCAAAAGCATCTTCGCGTGCTGTGTTCCGCAATATTGAGCGCACTGCCCGAGAAAAATGCCAGCCTCGTGAGGGTCGAGCCACGTCTCGTTTACGCGATTGGGAATCAAGTCTGTTTTGCCGGCAAGCTGAGGTACCCAGAAGCTGTGATCAGTGTCGGCGGAAAGCAATTTCAAGAATGTCGGCGTGGGATGAGCGGGGTCGCTCACGGGGACATGGAGTTCGTTCGCTATGACGATGCCAAGCTTGGGATACCGGAATTCCCACCAGAACTGGTGCCCGATAGCGGTGACTTCGACCGCCTCTGGAGGTCTCGGCGCGTCCTGGATCGCGTGAATCACTCGCGCCGTCGCCAGAAAAAGGACAACGACGATCAGAATGGGAATGATCGTCCAGGCCAGCTCAATCTGCGTGCTCCCATACACTTGGGCCGGCTCACGTTCTGCCTCTCCCACTCTCCTGCGGAATTTCACCACGACATAGCCCAATAAGCTGAAGACGACCAGAAAAATCAGCCCAGTGATGGCGAGCACGAAAAGAGATAGATGTTGGATCGACTCAGCTGGTGTTGAATGTGGTTCAAAAATGCTAGGAACGGGGTTGTCATGCGGAGTGCTCGCCACGCACAACCCAGCAGCCAGAAATATGCCGGCAAGGAGAACGAGAATCCCCGCAGCCCGGCTGACAAGCACTTGCCAACCTGCCTTGTGTGTCGTTTCGCCCATTTTTATCAGGCATCCTTTCCAAAAGCCTCAGCTGCCCACCGGTTCGGTCACACCTTTTGAGAACGACCAAGATTGCTGCATATCCGAACCATGCAAAGCTGTCTCCAGCCAATTACGAACGTAGGAGGGAACCGCGAGATGCTTTGATTGAAAGGCTTTGGGCAATGAAACCAGCACGACGGAGTTGCAGTTCCAACATTCCAACTGATCGTGGCCACGGTCGCAGCCGCAAGCAACACGACCAATGCGGGGAAGGCAAACTTTTGCCATTTCGATATAGTTAGCGGTGTCGGAGCGTGCTCCCGCTGAACTGCAGGTCCGCGGGCTGGGGTCGTGACGGAGGGACTTAAAACTGGTTTCTCGATCGCGGACATAGCGCCTCTCAAAGAAAAATTTCAGTCCTGACTCTGGACCAGGGGCAGTTGCGATGTAAGCTGCACATCGATCATCATGCTGATGCGGCGGTCGAGTTGAAAGAATGTCGCTGCTTTCTTTCCTGGCAGGACTTTGCGGAAGATCGGCACGTACCGCTGACGAAGTCTTGCTTGTTCGATGTCTGTCTCCAGCCAGCGGCGAATCAGACTGTCGGCCTGGTCATCGGTCAGGGTTCCGTATTCGTCCGAATATTCTTTGATAATCGCCGTTCTCGTGTCGTTGATCTTTCCCAAATCCGCCGAGTATTCTTCGTACACTTGCCAGAACTTTGTCGCTTCGGTATCCGTGAGGGTCAAATTCGCAGCAATAAGTTGCTTCTTGATCGCGCGAATATCCCGGCGTAGTAACGTCAACTGTTGATCGGTAATCGCTTCCGCGGTGCCGTCGGCAGCGGACGATTGGGAAGATGTATCTTGAGCAACTGCCCTTGGACGTCCGACGACGCAAAGACCAGCGAGTAGGAGCGCAGCAAATGTGATGTTCTTCAAAGTGTTCCTCTCTTTAGATCAAATCAGTGAGCTCTATGACGCGATTTTGGCGCAAACTGTTTGTCGCCCAGATGGTCACTATTGGTGTAATAACCTTGTCGGATAACTCGTAACCCGCATGACCGAATTTGATGCTTTGCTCATGTTCTGCTCCTGTTTCTGATCGCTACGACTCTCCAGCATTGCGGTGGACACCGCTTAAACTCGAGCTTCCGCAGTCATCAACTGTCCTGAGTTCCCAGTCTGTCTACCGCGCCAGCCAGAGGGCGTACCGGACCGCTTGAAAAACAGTCCACGCGTGATGAGCTCTTAGAATGCGATACCAACCGAGAACTGAAGGCGTCTTCATGATTGCCCCTTTCGCGAGATTCGAGAAAGCAGCTCATTCAAAACAATCTCCACGTCTTTGTGCCTGTGCGTGCCAAATCCAGCCCCTGGAATAACGCGCTCATCGTTATGAACTCTGCTAAACCAGACTTTTCGGTCAGGTGCAATCCAGTTGCCGAAGCGGTGGCGCTCCCCATCTTGGCGTGTTTTCCGAGCGCACCAGGGAAGGAGAAGCGTTGATGTACCACTTTCTGAGCGTGTGCATGGAGGCCCTCTCCAAGTGGATTTGCGAATACATCGGCTCCAATCTTGACCGAAAGATACGCCTTGAAGCGTTGGCTGAATTGGGTCGCCTGTGCGTGCAGCACCAAAGTGTTCGTTTGCCGCCGCCCCACTGCTAGAGCAACGTCCTCTGGCCAAATAGCGTCATGCGTCGGTATCTTCACAATCACGGCAAGTCTTAGCTTCGAGACTTTCGACTTTCGGTCAATCTTGTCCTGAAAATTCAGTCACTTACGATTTTGTAAGTTTGGCGCGGCTTTTGCCTTTACCTCAGGTGCGAGAGCGAAGGCAGTAGCGAACCTCTTCTCGCTTTTCGCTGGCATGCAACTAATCGAGAGGCTCGTGATGAACAACGGATCGAAACCAACCATCCTTTACTCCAGTGACCCAGGGGCGGACGCGGTGCTCGTCTCGGCCGCTAAAAACGGGAATCAGCGGGCATTTGAAGTCCTAGTTGAACGTCACCAGCAAAGAATGCTTGCGTTTGCTCGACGCTATACCCGCGTCCGGGAGGACGCAGAAGATGTTGTCAAACAAACCTTCCAAAGGCCTTTATCCACTTGAACAAATTCCAAGGGAAATCTTCCTTCTCGACCTGGTTAACACGGATCGCTATCAACGAAGCCCTTATGTTGATGCGTCGAAGTCATGCGCTGCGCGAGATACCCGTCGACGATTCAAACGACCACGGAGTCGCTGCGTCAGCAATGGAGATACCCGATGCAAGTCCGGACCCCGAAACCAGTTACATGCGGCGGGAGAGAGAGCAAATTTTGTCAGAGACGCTTGGGAATCTGCGGCCAGGGCTGCGTCTAGCAATCGCGTTGCGTGAACTCGCAGAGTTATCGACTGAGGAGACTGCCCGGCGCATGGGTATCTCGGTCGGCGCGGTAAAAGCACGGCTTTTTCATGCGAGGAAGAAGTTACGGGGGAAATTGAGCCGCTATATGAAGTGCAATCCGACGCAAGTGAAAAATACAACAGGTTTGGGGGATACCACTGGGCACATTCCGCAACATCGCCTTTGCAATGCGTCCGGCCTGTGAGGAAAACAGCATGTTGAGGATCAGCCTTAGCGAAACGCCTTCAGAAGAGAGATGGATTTTGCACGGTCGCCTTGCTGCTCCATCGATCCGCGAATTCACGGCAGCGTGGAAAAAGCACCATCAAAATGACACGCAACGCGCCTGCCTCGTAGACCTTGACGACGTCACCTTCATCGACAAGAGTGGCATGCGGCTCTTGCGCATGCTAGCGAAGGCAGGCGCAAGATTCAACGCCAGCGGGATCTACACCAAACACGTAATTGAGCAACTGAACGCCAGAACGAAATCCGATCTGTCCAACCTGTTGAGCGCCTTGTTTGCTGGACTCATACCAATATTACTTTCCGTCCTCATTAGCGCGCCAGGCGCCAAGGCTCAGAGCACCGCGATAAACGGAAGTGTGTCTAGCGGCCCTGCAACCGACCAAGTCATTCGCCTGACCCTCCAGGATGCAATCAAAATGGCGCTGAAATACAACCTCGGAGCGATCGAAACCGGGGAAAATGCTCAGATTGCGCGGGGGCAGCGATTGCTTGCGCTTAGCAAGCTGCTGCCACAGGTAAGCGCAGGCGCTTCCGAGACTGTCCAGCAACTGAACCTCGGCACGGTCGGGCTCGCTGGATCAAAAGTGCCGGGCATCCCGACGGTTGTTGGCCCATTCAGCTACAGCTCGGTGGACGCAAGCATCAGCCAAACACTCTTTAGCTTTGAATCCATCCAGCGGATTCGCGCAGCGCGCACAGCCGAACAGGCCGCGCAGCTCAGCTATCAGGACATCTTGGATGTGGTCACGCTCACCGTCGGCAGCGTCTATTTGCAGATCATCGAGGCTGGCTCGCGCATTGAGGCCCAAGAGGCCCAGGTGCGAAATGCGAGAGCTCTTTACGATCAGGCCCTCGATCAAGTGCAGGTGGGCACGGCTCCCCGAATCGAAGCAACACGTACCGAAGTTCAGTTGCATACGGAGGAGTACAACCTAAGCGTCGCGCGGAACAATTTTCAAGTAGCGAAACTAGCCCTTGGACGCGCGGCCGGACTCCCGCTGGGGCAGCAGTTTGAACTGGCCGACGCGCTCCCCTATTCCGACATCAGTCCGTTCAGCGTCGACGAAGCGCTGCAATTTGCGTACAAGTCGCGCAGCGATTTCCGTTCAGCGCTCGCCTCCCAAAAGGCCGCCGCGCAGGCGCTTTCGGCTACTAAAGGCGAACGATATCCCATCGTAGCCGTGAACGGAGACTACGGCGATCTTGGGCCAACATTTGGCCGCTCGCACGGAGATTTCACATTTCAGGCTGGAATCAAGGTTCCGCTTTTCACTGGCGGACGGATCAAGGGTGACATTACCCAGGCGGAAGCTGAATTACGGCAGCGAAAGGCCGAAGCGGAAAACGTTCGCGGGCAGATTGACTATGACGTGCGAACGGCTTTTCTAAATCTCAACGCAGCCAAGGAACAAGTCACGGTTGCGAAACAGAACGTCGAACTTGCGACTGAAAATCTCGCTCGCTCAAAAGACCGCTTCAGTTCGGGCGTGACCGACAGCGTGGAAGTGGTGCAGGCCGAGCAGTCTCTCGCCAGCGCGAACGACCAATACATAACCAGCCTCTACGACCACAACCTCGCCAAGCTTTCGTTGGCGCGCGCCCTCGGAGTCGCAAGAACCAGTTACAGACAGTACGTAGGAGGCAACTAATGCGAAATACCAACGACAACGGAAGCGAAGAGCACAGTTCAGTGATGACGGAAGTCGAGAGACCGGTGGAGAAATCGGAGCGGCTTCCGCAAACCCTCGAATCGGAGAAGAAACAGGAAAATCGGATCCGACGTATGCTGCGAGCGCATCCTTGGCGAAGCCTGCTCGTCTTCCTGGCGCTTGTGGCGCTTGCCGGATATTTCATTCGCCTGGTTTTCCTTTACGAGGATACCGATGACGCTCAGGTCGACGGGCACGTCATGCCGTTGAGTGCACGCATTAACGGTCAGGTGCTGAAAGTGAATTTCGTTGAGGGTCAACTCGTGCACGCGGACGATGTGTTGGTGATTATCGATCCCGAAGACTTCCAAGTCGCTGTGGATCAGGCCAAGGCAGCGTCGGACGACGCGAAAGCGAGCGCAGCCAGTTCGCATTGGGACGTGCCGATAACCTCCGTCACCGTCCGAAGCAATCTCGATTCGGCTGAGACTGCTGTGACGAATGCTGAGGCGGCGCTCAAGGCGGCCGAACACAACTACGAATCCGCCAAAGCCGTTCTCGTACAGGCCGAGGCTAACGCTGTAAAGAGTGATGCAGACCTCGAACGCGCCAAACAGCTTGTAGCGAGGGAAGACATCTCTCGCCAGCAGTACGACCACGCGGTCGCGACAGCAACCGCTGACCGAGCCGCAGTCACTTCCGCTGAGGCCACAGTGCAAGCAGGTGAGCAGGCCGTCCGTCAATCAGAAGGAAAACTCATCCAGGCAAAGGCCGATCTGCGAACTGCGCAGACTGCGCCCCAGCAAGTATCCCTGACCGTCGCCAAGGCGAATGCCGCAGATGCGCAAGTGCAGCAGCGCCAGGCCGAACTCGCCCAAGCACAGCTGAATTTCAGCTACACGATCATTCGCTCGCCAGTCACAGGCATTATCGGTAAGAAAAGCGTTGAAGTCGGCCAGAACGTGAGCGTCGGGCAGGAAATGTTGGAAGTCGTGCCCCTGGACGATGTCTGGGTGACAGCAAACTTCAAGGAGACCCAACTCGCGCACATGCGGCCCGGACAACCCGTTGAAGTTCACGTGGACGCTTACGGTCGCACTTGGTCGGGGCACGTGACCAACATGGGCGGCGGTACGGGATCGGTCTTTAGCCTGCTACCCCCGGAGAACGCAACGGGCAACTACGTGAAGGTTGTGCAGCGTGTCCCGGTTCGCATCGATTTCGACCGATCTGCGGGACAGGATTTCAACGCAGAGGGGCTGTTAAAGCCAGGCTTGTCCGTCGAGCCCGAGGTGAGAGTCCGATGAGCTCGGCCCAGGCGATTACCGCTGATCGGGTCATAGGAACGCCGAAGGTCAACCCGTGGATCATCGGCGTCGCGGTTTCGCTCGCTGCGTTCATGGAGGTACTCGACGGAAGCATTGCCAACGTCGCCCTTCCGTACATTGCAGGCAACCTGGGTGCGACCAATGACGAAAGCACGTGGGTATTGACAAGTTATCTGGTGTCAAACGCTATCGTACTTCCGATCAGCGGCTTCCTCGTTGGCTGGTTCGGACGCAAACGTTTCTTTCTCACGTGCATCGTCTTTTTTACCGTCTGCTCGTTCTTGTGCGGTCTCGCGCCGAGCCTTGGGCTATTGCTCTTTTTCCGGGTGCTGCAAGGCGCCTTCGGTGGCGGATTGCAGCCGATGACACAGGCAATCCTCGCAGACACTTTCCCGCCAGAGAAACGCGGGTTGGCGTTCGCGTTGTACGGAATCGTCGTCGTTTGTGGCCCCGCAATCGGCCCCACGCTGGGCGGCTGGATTACCGACAATTATTCATGGCGCTGGATTTTCTATATCAACGTACCTGTAGGAATTCTGGCTGTGCTGCTCGTCCTCCAACTCATCAAAGATCCGCCCTACCTGTCGACCATGAAAAAAAGCACGCGATTCGACTACATCGGCTTTGGCCTGCTTGCCATTGGTGTAGGCGCCCTCCAGATCGCGCTCGATAAAGGACAAGAAGACGACTGGTTTGGTTCTCGCTTTATCACCACTCTGATCGTCATCGCCGGCGTAGGCCTTATATCAATGGTCATTTGGGAGTGGTTCCACAAGGAACCGGTTGTCGATGTTCATTTGTACAAAAGCTTTAATTTTGCGAGCTGCAACCTGATGTTGTTCGCATTTGGTTTTGTCCTGTTCAGTTCTACTGTGCTTCTTCCTCAGTTCCTGCAAACGCTGATGGGCTACACAGCGGAAACAGCAGGCATGGTTCTTTCGGTCGGAGCTATTCTTCTGGTATTTCTTACGCCTGTCGTGGGCCGCCTCGCGGGGCTGCTCCAGGCCCGCTACCTTCTCGCTTTCGGGTGGATCGCCCTCGCGATGGGCATGTATCTCACTTGCAAGCGCATGGATCTGCTCATTAGTTTTCGCGCTGCCACAATGGTGCGCGTTTGGCAGTTCCTGCCGGTAGGGTTCCTGTTCGTCCCGCTCACGATGGCTGCCTATGTGGGTCTCCCAGAGGAAAAAAGCAATGCGGCCGCCGGCCTGATCAACTTCGTGCGCAACCTCGGGCAGAGCGTAGGGACTTCTGCTGTGACTACCTTGCTTGCTCGCCGAGGCCAATACCATCAGTCCGTGCTGGCCGAGTACACGCGCTCCCCTCGTTTTAATGCGTCCGTCGCGGGCTTGGCGAACCGTCTAACGCACGTCGGCCTAAGCCCGTACTCGGCCCACCAACAAGCGCTCGTCAGAACGTACAGAATGGTAATTGCTCAAGCTCAAGCCCTGTCTTACGTCGATGTCTACTGGCTGCTCACCGTCACTGGGGGGCTGATGTTTTTGTTGAGCTTTCTGCTCGCCAAGAATGAACCGGGCAAAGGCGGGAGTGTCGCAGTTGGCTAACTATGGGTGCGCGCAGAACTGGAACCTCTTTGGGTGTTTTTTAGTACCCAGAATATGTGTGAGAACGACTGTCGTCATAACGCATCTATAAAACGTACCGGCCGAAAAGGCCAGAAAGGACAACGAAATGAGCACGCTGGCAATACCGCAAACGTCAACCACAACCTGGAACATTGACCCGGCACATGCAACTGCGGAATTCAAGGCCAAACATATGATGATCGCTTACGTGAAAGGTCAGTTCTCCAAAGTCGCAGGAGTGCTAATCCATGATGAATCCGACCCGACAAAGTCTCGCGTCGAGGCCACGATAGAAGCCGCCTCAATTGAAACACGAGAACCGCAGCGTGACATGCACCTTAAGAGCGCAGACTTCCTCCATGTAGAGAAGTTCCCAACCTTATCGTTCAAATCCACCGACATCAAAGCTGCCGGCGACGGAGAACTAAAGGTCCAAGGCGACCTAACCATTCGCGGCGTCACCCGCGAGGTAACATTTGCAGTTGAAGGACCAACGCCACCCACGAAGGATCCCTGGGGCCAAACTCGAATTGCAATCTCGGCAACCACGAAGATCAACCGCAAAGACTTCGGCCTGACCTGGAACGCGGCGCTCGAGACCGGCGGCATCCTCGTCGGCGACGAGGTGACTATCGCGCTTGAGGTTGAGTTCATAAAGGCTTGAACGACTGCACGGGCGCAATCGTAAGTTAGGACATCACGATATGAAGCTCATCTACTTCTTACTCGCCTTGCTACTCGTACCTGCCATCGTGCTCGCACAAGGTAGCGGTCAGGAACATGATTCCTCGAGGAGCAAGACCGACCTGACAGCCGAGGTAAAGGCTCTTCGCGAAGCCCTGATGCAAACTCAAAAGCAACTGGCCGCGCAACAGCAGGAAATTGAAACCCTAAAAGTGCAATCGAGGAACGCAGTGGCACCCTCCACTACGAGCAATTTAGTGCCTACTCGCGGCGACGGATCTTCTGGCGATTCGGCCTCATCGGGACTCGATCGGATGGTGAAACATGGAGCTGCATATATTGAGCAGCAACCGCCCGCTCAGCAAGTTCAGGAAAAAGGCAAACCAGAAGAGCCACCGGTGGGGTCCTTCAAGCTCGACAACGCGGTTATAAATATCGGCGGCTTCGTGGATTTCGAAAACATTTATCGCACGACGAACACGCAGGGCAACATCAATACCCCTTTCGCCGCCATACCGTTCAACAACACGCCGCAGGGACGTGTGAGCGAACTACGCACGACGGCGCAAAACTCGCGCTTTAGCTTCCAGCTCACGGACAAATTTGCTGGCAATGATGTTCTCGGCTACCTGGAGACCGACTTCAGCGGCAACGATGCTCCCAGCGTCTACCAGACTAGTAACCCTCATACTAGTCGCCTCCGGCTCTATTTGATGGACCTGAAGCGCGGAAAGTGGGAAGTCTTGGGAGGACAAACCTGGGGTTGGCTGACACCCAACCGCCAGGGGATCGGACCAATGCCTGTCGACTTGTTCCTCACCTACAACGAGGCTCCCGACGGCAGTGTCGGCGTTCCCTGGACCCGGGCGGCCGAGCTCAGGGTCGCTTATCACCCTAACGAGCATTGGGCCATGGGAGTCGGAATTGAAGGTTCAAATCAATATATTGGCGGCTACGTCGCCCTGCCAGCAGCATTCAGTTCAATCGGTTCCCAGTTCGATAACAACGCCCAAATAGGGGCGCCAAACTCTTTCCCCGACATTCTTGCCAAGATCACACATGACCGAAACATTGCTGGCAGACACTTCCATGCAGAGGTCACGGGCTTGTTCACGGGCGCGCACGCTTCGGTGAAGCCTATCGCCGGAACCTCCTTCCAAACGCGTAGCGCTGTGGGAGGGGGTGGTCAGATCGCCGCGAACTACGAGCTGGTTCCCAATAAGCTCGTTCTCCTTGCAAACGCCTTTTGGAGCGACGGCGGCGCTCACTACCTGGAGGGAACGGCACCGCAACTGGTGGTTCGCCCGAACCCTGCCGGTACTGACGTCAGTCTTTCGATGGTGCACGCCGGCGCGGGCTCCGCCGGTCTCGAATGGAGAGTGACCTCCAAACAGGCGTTCGCAGTTTATTACGCCGCAGACTATTTCGGACGCAACTTCTTCCCAGACACTACGAATGCCGTGCACCCCGGAAAGTTTATTGGGTTTGGCGGGCCCGGCTCCTCCAACATAGATAACCGCGCCATTCAGCAGATCACCTTCGATTGGCTGCATACTTTCTGGAAAGACCGCCGGTACGGAGCTCTACAATATTATATCCAGTATTCCTATCTGACTCGCGCTCCCTGGTATGTGGCACCGGGGGATCCGAAGAATGCGCACCTCAGCATGGTTTATGCCGGTTTCCGGTACGTTTTGCCGACCACCGCAGGTACTTTGCTGCGCGTGCCTTATCCCAATTGACAACGATCTAGCACATCAAGCTTCCTGAAATTCAGCCTCGGCTTCCCCCTTTGTAGGAGGCTCGCTCTCGTCTCTCTTGCTGAGCTGATCCATGACTCGTTCGAGCCTCCTGTAGATCCCGAGCCTCTTCATCTTAGATAACAATGTTGTACGCTTAAGCCCAAGCCGGGCAGCAGCTCCTTGAGGCCCTCCTATCATTCCTCCGGCCGCCCGCAACGTCTGCAAAATCAGGGCTGCTTCGTGATCGCGTATCGTGCCTTGGGCAGCAAGTTTGACCATTGTATTCCCCTGTGCTGTCGAAAGGGGGTTCGGAAGCACTCCTTCATCTGAGAGAATCACCGCCCGTTCAACGAGGTTTTGTAGTTCCCGCACGTTGCCTGGCCAATGGTATGCCATCAGCCCATTCATCGTTGTCTTCGGTATCTGGTCAATGTGCTTCCCCACGCGCTGTGCGAATACCCCGACGAAATGCCGTACCAGCTCAGGTATGTCCTCACGGCGCTCCCGCAGGGGTGGCACTAGGACAGGGAAAACGTTCAGCCGATAATAAAGATCACTGCGGAACTCTTTCCGTCTGATCATCTCCGTGAGATCACGATGTGTGGCTGCAATGAGGCGGACGTTGATCTGACGGGTTCGGCCGCCTCCTAGACGTTCGAACTCCTTTTCCTGCAGGACGCGCAGCAGCTTCGGTTGCAAGGCCAACGGAATATCCCCGATTTCGTCAAGAAACAGACTGCCAGTATCCGCCATTTCGAAGCGGCCAACCTTCTGCGCAATAGCTCCAGTGAAAGCTCCCTTCTCATGACCAAGGAGTTCGCTTTCTAACAGGTTGATGGGAATGGCCGCGCAATTCACTTTGATGAACGGACGATCGCGTCGCATACTGGCTTTGTGAATCGCCGCTGCGATACGCTCCTTTCCCGTCCCTGTCTCTCCGAAAACCAGCACGGTGGAATCGGTCGGTGCCACTCGTTGCACTTCAGCGAGCACGAACTTGAGCGCCGCGCTGCTGCCTATGATTTCTTCAAATTTGTCCTTAGCGCCATCATTTTCGATTGATGAGAATCTGTCGGCGTTTTCCATGAGGTCCTCCTTTGTTCAGGCATTCATCGTGATGGCCGTCACGCACAAGAATGATGACGGTTACACCACAAGGGCTATCGGCCGTTGGTGCTAAGGCGCTGTTCACGGCAATCAGCAATCCGCTGGCCGCTCAATCCCAAGCTTCTTCATCCTATGAATCAGCGTGGTGCGCTCCAGCCCGAGCTTTGCGGCTGCTCCAGTCAGTCCTCCGATCACCCAACCCACAGCATCCAACGTCTGAATGATGAACTCGCGTTCGGAGTCTCTGAGTGTTTTCTGGGCGGCGGGCTCTGGCTCTCCGCGGATTTTTGGGACAGTAGAGCCTAGGACCGGTTGCGGCCCAGGCACAGGCAGTGGGTTCGGAAGTACTCCGTCACTCGCTCGAATCACTGCTCGCTCGATCAGATTTTGAAGCTCGCGGATATTACCAGGCCAAGGGTACGCCCTAAAGGCCTGCATAGTTTCTTCTGGAACCTCGTTGATCCGCTTGCCCATGCGACGGCTGAATGTGCCGACGAAGTGCATCACGAGCGCCGGGATGTCTTCCTCCCGCGCCCGCAGGGGTGGCAACGCAATTGGAAACACATTGAGGCGGTAATACAGGTCACTCCGGAATTCGTTGCGCGCCACCAATCCTGCGAGGTCTCCGTTCGTCGCGGCTACGAGCCGGACGTCCACGTGATGAGTGCGGCCGCTCCCCAAACGCTCGAATTCTCGTTCTTGCAGAACGCGCAGCAGTTTGGGCTGCAAGGCAAGCGGAATATCGCCAACCTCGTCCAGGAAAAGGGTACCCTGGTGCGCGAGTTCGAATCGGCCAACTCTTTGCGCGATGGCGCCGGTGAAAGCGCCTCTCTCATGACCAAACAGCTCGCTTTCTAGAAGGTCGAGAGGAATCGCGGCGCAGTTCACTTTGACAAACCGGCGATTGCAGCGAGCACTGGTGTTGTGGACGGCTTGCGCGATCAGCTCCTTCCCAGTGCCAGTCTCTCCGAGAATTAGAACAGTAGCGTCCGTGGGTCCCACGCGTTCAACTTGCTCGAGCACCGCTTCCAACGCGGGGCTACTGCCCACGATCTGCTCGAATTGGGAGTCTCTGCTCTCGCGGGCTCGCTGGACGCTGTTTTCGCCATCCCCCACAGACTTCCCTCCAGGCGCTACCCGTTTCCCTCTGTCACGTCCGTTCCAAACAGGCTCGGACCCGTTCTAACAGGACCACGCGGTCAAAAGGCTTTGCCAAGAACGCCGCCGCACCAGCTCTCATGGCGCGAATTCGCATTTTCTCGTCGCCGTGCGCGGTGATAAAAATTATGGGAATCGCGTGGCCGTCATCGTTTAGCCGCGACTGTAAATCGAGGCCAGACATCCCCGGCATTCGAATATCGGCAATAAGGCATCGACATTCTTGCAAGCGGCCGGAGGCAAGAAACTGCTCGGCTGACGGGAATGCGCTGACGGGGTATCCAGACATTCTGAGCAGCCGTTCCAACCCTGTCCGAACCATTTCATCGTCATCGACGACAGCGATCATCAGAAGCCTCATTTTGGGAATCAACCTGCCCGAAGCGTATCCCATCGGATCAAGGGAGCCTAGTTGTCAAAAGCTTTATTCCTTGTAAAAAGATATTTAGCCGGCAAAACTGGGACCGGGGGAGAGCGGGGGGAGGTAAAAACCGAGATGAACGACCTCAGACGCTATTTGATCGAGGGGAGCTTCAGTTTCTCGGCCATTCTGCCGAGTTCGACGTGAGAAGCAGCGTGCATCTTTCGCATGACTCGCCCGCGATGCACGGCAACGGTGATTTCGCTCATACTGAGCATTGAGGCTACTACTTTCGTTTGCATGCCGGAGACGATAAGTCCCATTACCTCGCGCTCACGAGCGGTCAGTGTGCCATATCGTTCCTGCAAGGCCGCAATGTCGCTGCGCTCCCCGCTGGTCGCTTCATAGCGCGCTAGGGCTTGCTGGACTGCATCTACAAGATCTTGACCTCGGATCGGCTTGGTCAGAAACTCCACGGCACCGGATTTCATAGCCGTCACGGCCAGAGGGACGTCAGCATGTGCGGTGACGAAAATGACCGGAATCCTAGCACCCGCCTCAACCAATTTTCGCTGGACATCGAGTCCGCTCATTCCAGGAAGTCGGATGTCCAAAACTAGACAACTCGGACCCTCGGGCAAGTTCCGTTGCAGAAATTCCTTTGCATTGGCAAATGCCTCAGCATGGAGCCCGACGGTTTTCAGCAAGCGCTGCATTGCCGCACGCATCTCAGGATCATCATCAATAACAAACACAGTAGCTGAAGCCGAGGAACTCATGCCAGCGCTGCCACCTGCCGCGGTAGTTGAACGTAAAAGGTAGCGCCGCGATCGGGATTCCCTGTCGCCCACAGCAGACCACCGTGTGATTCCACGATCGATCGGCTGATCGCGAGACCCATTCCGCTTCCTTGCGATTTGGTCGTAAAGAACGCCTCGAAAATGTGGCCTTCATTCTCTTTTGGCAACCCTGTGCCCGTGTCACTGACAGAGATTAAAACGTCCCCCGCGTCGGTTAGCTCCGACTTCACAACGAGTTCGCCTCCCGCATCGTTCATGGCTTCAATGGCGTTGAGCATGAGGTTCATCACTACCTGCTGTAATTGCACGCGATCACCCACAATGCACGGAACGTTTTCCTTAAGTTGCAAATGGACACCAACCGAATACTGCCGTGCCTGGTTCTGTAATAGAGCATCGATTTCGCGAATGACATCATTGACGACAACCACTTCTCGCTTCGGAGTGCCTCGTCTGGTGAGCGAGCGCACGCTGTCGATGATGTCGGCTGCACGTTTGGCGGATCGGAGCATCGCTGAAGTAGCGTCGGTCAGTTCCGGAATATCCGCTTGGTCTCGCTGAAGCAGCTCCAAGCACACTTCCGCGTTCATCACCGCGGCTGCAATTGGCTGCTTGACTTCGTGAGCCAAGGACGCTGCCATCTCCCCCATTGTGCTCACGCGATCCATGTGCGCGAGTTCCGCCTCGAGCTTGCCTAATTTCTCCCTCTCTTTTTCCGCGAGTTTTCGTTCCGTAATGTCCATAGTCGTTCCGACGACCTCGACGACTTCTCCAGAATCATTGAGTACCGTCCGTCGCAGACTCCGGACATGCTTGACGGTGCCGTCGGCCAGCAAGATTCTGTATTCAAATGCACGCTCTGCGTTTTCGCGGGCGCCCTGTAAGCTTTGAGCCCTAACGATGGCGCAATCATCGGGGTGTACGCGTTGTATAAATGTTTCAATACTCGGGATTCCTTCGGCCTTATCGAGCCCGAAGATTCTGTAGATTTCATCCGAGCAATAGACCAACTCCTCCGAATGTATATCCCGCGCCCAGCTGCCCGTTTTCGTGAGCTCCTGGGCCTCGGTTAGGTAAGCCTCACTGCGCTTCAATGCTTGCTCGGCGCGTTTGCGATCTTCAATGTCAGTTAGGACCCCGTGCCACTTAACAATGTTCCCGCGTTCATCGCATAACGGCGCAACGCGGACGAGAAACCAGCGATATTCGCCGTCGATGGCACGGCGCAGTCTCACCTCGTTCTCGAAAGGCTTCCTGGCCGCGGCCGCAGAGCGGAATTTTTCAACGTGCGAATCGATGTCCTCCGGGTGAACAACACGGCTCAAACCTCCGGAATCGGTTTCGCCAAGGGAAAGGCCGCTGTATTGCCGCCATTGGTTAGTAAGATAAGGGTGGGACCCATCGGGCAGAAGCACTCCTGCCATCGCCGGCATGTTCTCAACTAGATCGCGTAATTCTTTTTCGGTCCGACGCAAGGCTTCCTCGGCCTGCTTGCGCTCAGTCAAATCGAGCACGAAGGCGACGCCCTGATTATCATCTTCGTCGAAGGTGGCCGCGCCGATCAGAATCGGCACGCGGCTGCCGTCTTTGCGGAAGTACTCTTTCTCGAATGGTGGCACGCGCCCGGTTTTCCGTACGTCTCGCAGGTGCCTTTCGTCGGCGTCGCGCCACTCGGGGGGTGTGAGGTCCTGCCAGTTCAGCTGGCCGAGAGCGAGGTCCTCGCGGCTATATCCCACCATCCCGAGGAAGGTATCGTTGGCCTCCAAAATGCGGCCGTCGAAGTCCCAGATGAAAACACCAATAACTTCGCCTTCGACCAGGCGCCGGATCCTGGCTTCCCGCTCCGCGAGATCCCGATACAAACGCGAGTTCTCGAGCGAAATCGCGGCCTGCGAGGCAAGAAGCTTCAGCACCGCGATGCGCGCAGGAGCGAAAACGCGAGGCGCCAGCTTATTCTCGAGGTAAAGGATACCTATGAGTTTGCCTTGGTTGAGTAGCGGCAGGCACAGAACTGAGCGCGGGTGGCACTGGCGGATATAGGAATCCGTGGTGTACGGGTTCTGCACTGTCGCGTCGTCAAGAATTATGTCCTCTAGAGTGCGCTGAACGTATTGAAGAACGGACTGTGGCAAGTCAGTGTTGGCTGCCGGCTGGTTATCGAGACTCACGACCACCTTGCTGCCGTCGGTCGTGGCTTCCGCTGCGATCATTAGCGCATCGATTTTTATAAGAAGCAATGCACCCCGGTCCGCACCGGCCTGCTGAAGGGCTGTGCGCATCAACACGTCGATCAGTTTTTCCAAAACAATCTCGCTTGAGATAGCCTGCGAGACCTTGATCACAGTCGCTAGGTCGAGATGCTCGACAGGCGCGCCGATCATTCTCGTCGGACCGAGAACCGGCACATCTTCCCGGAGGTACGGATACAACTCGTTGAGTTGTCGTACCTTACCATCCGCGCCCCAGCGCAGATAACAACGTTTAGCGTCCTGCAAGTAAGCGCGGGCAATCTTTTCGAACCCACGCATAACGTAGAAACGCGCGGCCACCTCGTTGGCGAGCGCCTCGTTATGGACAAAGCCGTTTGCACGCGCCGAGCGAATGGCTTTCTCGTAGAGGTGCTCGGCATCGACCATTCGGCCTTCGATCCGTGCGATCTCGGCGCCAACCAATGCGGCGCGGTTTTCGAAGTTCTCCAGGCAATGCTCAGCCCATACTTCGAGCTGCCTGTGGTGAGCGGACAGAGCCTCGAAGTGCTGTTCTCTATCGTCGGGAGATGCGGAATCCCAGGTTGCCGCGTGGGAAAGCGCACAATAGAATCGAAACTCTGCCGGTTCGAATACTGATGGCACGGACCAAAGCAAGCGCTGTGCATTCAAGGATGCTTCGACGGCGGAGGTATAGTCGTTGGCTAGGAAGCGGGCTTGCAGCTTTCGGATCCAATACCAACACTCGGCCAGCACCAGTGTCGGGTTACCAGCCAAATGCCGCTCAAAGCGAATCTCATCAAAATCTTCATCATTGAAGCAACCAAACTTCGGGGTCAACCCACGGAGGGTCCGGATAAGCCCGAGCTGCGTGGTGATGACGTCCACAGCCCAGCCGAAGTGCGCTCTCCGGCCAAACGCCAGACCGTTCTCGGCCTCAGCTTGTACCTCGGCAAGAGGATCTCCTACCATCAAAAGATTCGAGATCAACTCGTTCCGGCTAGAAGCCCCATATGTAAGATCACCCACCTGGTAGGCGGTATCGAAAGCGCGACGTACGAGATCACGGCCCTCCGAGGCGTGCCTCGCCCATGGCAAGACGAAGTTTCCGAACAACAAATAGGTTCGAGCCTGATACCGCTTTAGGCCGCGCTTTTCGACCAACTCACGGCCCAGCCGGCCGAATCGAAATCCGTCCTTGTAGTTGCTGAACCGCGGTCCCGCTATTGCGCCAAAGGTTACGTAAGCCAAACACGCCGCATCACAATTACCATGCTCGAGGCTGAGATTCACCATGTGGCAAATGATGAGCGAACACAAGTTCTCGTCAAAAAACAATGATGGCGTCACGGCCTCCGCAAGAACGTCCAGAACGTCATGGACATCCAGGTCAGTCAACAAAGGCAAGTCAACGAGATCCTCGATTTGCCGGCTACCGACCAAGGACCAGATTCGAGCGTATTCCCGCATTACTTCATCGTGGGTCGGACGCAGCGGCCAATCAGTGCCGACGCGTCGCAGGTATTCAAGGAACTCCTCCACGCAGCGGTCGCTTCGATCCAGCGTGGTGTAAAGCGTGAGGCGCAATCGTGTGACAATAGCGATATCGTGGCGGTTCTTGGCGCGTCGCGCCAACATAGAAAGCCGGTTCTCCGAGGCTATCATTTCTGCGGTCAGGAGCTCACACTCCGCCATCAGACATTCGATCGCGAAGACGAGATCGTAGTTATGGTCCCAAGTCTCTTCGGCCAACAATGCCCAGCCAGCGGTCAGGTAATTGAGCGCGGAGGCGTACGCGGTTGAGGCTTTGGCGCGCTTGCCTGCGATGAGGTTCAGTTCAGCGACCTGCTCTCGTTCATCAGGTGACGTGATGAGGGCTGCGGCGCGATTGAGCTGATTGACAATCTCGAAGATCACCTGCGCCCTTTTCTCCGGCAGCGTGTGCGCCGCGAGCAACCTGCCAATGCGCAGATGTGACGCGGCCCGGGATTCTTCCGAGATCAGGGAATAGGCCGCTTCCTGAATGCGGTCGTGCACGAACCGATACGAGCCGCCCGTGCGTTCAACCAATTCCAAGCGAACCGCCTCCCACAGATCGGCGTGGACCTGTTCCTCGGATGCCCCGAAGAGCTGCACTAGCATCGCGATATCAGCGCTGTGGCCGAGGCACGACAGCTGTTGCAAGGCAGACTGCGTTTCCTGCCGCAGCCGACGCAGCTTTCCCACCATCAGGTCCACCACATTGTCCGTGTAACCCTTGTCGCCAATGCGGTTCAGGTCCCAAGACCATCGACCTTCGCCGTGATCGAAGACGAGCAATCCCTCCTCGGCCAGTGAGACGAGGAACCGAATGGCGAAAAATGGATTGCCACCAGTCTTGTCTTGGACAAGTTGTGCCAGTGGGGTTGCGCGATCCGGCTCACAGTGAAGTGTGTCCACGATCAACTGCTCGAGATCTTTGCGAGCCAGGGGGGCAAGCACGATATCGTACACGATCGCCCCGGTTTGACGAATTTCCTGCAGCTTACGCATCAGGGGATGTGTGGGGTCCACTTCGTTATCCCGGTAGGCGCCGATCAACATCAAATGCGTCACGTCAGGCTCGCTCAACACATCTCCGATCAAATCCAACGTCGCAGCATCGAGCCACTGCAAGTCGTCGAGAAACAGCGCCAGAGGATGTTCCGGCCGAGCAAAAACGCTGATAAAGCGGCGGAACACCATGTGGAACCGACGTCGCGCGTCCTGTGGCGGAAGTTCCGGAACGGCTGGCTGGTCCCCGATAATGAGCCTCAATTCGGGAACCAGATCCACAATCAGCTGTCCGTCCGGGTTTAAAGCCTGACGGAGGGCATAGCGCCATTTGCTCAGTTCCGCCTCACTCTTGGTCAAAAGTGGACGTAGAAGGCTCTGAAAGGCCTGCACCAAAGTGGCATACGGTATGTCGCGCTTGAACTGATCAAATTTGCCTGATGCGAAAAGCCCACGCGACGGAACAAGCACCTTGTGCAGCTCATTTACTACGGAGGACTTCCCGATTCCGGAATAACCGGAGACGAGTACCAACTCGGTCGTGCCGTTCTCAACGACGCGGTCGAACGAGGCGAGCAACGTCCCGATTTCGCGATCACGTCCGTACAGTTTCTCCGGAATCAGAAGGCAGTCTGGCCTGTCATCTTCTCCCAGAGGGAAATCCTCGATTTCGCGTCTCGTTTCCCATGCGGCAAGACAACGCTGGAGATCGCTCTCGAGGCCGGCCGCGGTCTGGTAGCGGTCCTCCGCAGTCTTCGCGAGCAGCTTCATGACAAGCGCCGATACGACGCCTGGGATGTCCTTCCGCTGCTCGCCGGGCGGTGCAGGCGTTCTGGCGATATGGCAGTGCACCCACTCCATAGGGTCCGACGCCGTGAAGGGCAGACTGCCCAGAATCATTTCGTAAAGCGTTACTCCAAGAGAGTAGAGATCACTGCGTGTGTCGATCGAACGATTCATCCGTCCGGTTTGCTCCGGCGCCATGTAAGCGAGTGTTCCTGCAATGAACTCGGGCGGAGCCGGCAGTTGGCGTTCGCGAGGGAGACGCGAGGCGATATCGAAACCAGTGAGTTGCACATCACCTGTTTCACTTACGAGGATATTGTCAGGCTTGATGTCCTTATGGATCAGGCCGCCCTGGTGGACCTGTTTCACTGCCGCCGTGATGGCAACAGCTAGGGGCAGAAAGCGCCCGATCTCCATCGGGGCGCCGATCATCCTATTCAGCGAATGAAGGGCGGGTCTCCGGTCGGAGTCGTCGGGTTGCGCTGACAGCTTCATACCCTGATCAGCCGTTCGGGTGTGTGCTCACTCTGGTTTGGTTGTGAATTCATAGCGCGCCACCGCCTCGTTATCAGAATTCTCAGGTTACGTCGCCAAGCAGAGATTCCCTCGGAATCAATGAATCATACCGCGTTCTGCAATGCTCGCATTCTCATTCTGGAGTAGGTCCTTTCAGAAGCTGAGCCGTAGCCCAAGCTGAATCTGACGCGATGAACCGACTGTGCTGAAAATCTGTCCCGCATTTCCCGCAAGTGTGTTCGGTCCAAGGAAAATAGCGTCGCCGTTTCCGCCAGAGCCGGCCGGTCCAACCGTATTTGTCGGCACGGCAAAATTCGGGTGATTGAAGATGTTGAAGAACTCCGCCCGGAATTGGAGCGCCGCCTTTTCGGTAAGGTTTGTGTTCTTAATAAAGGCTAGGTCAAGATCAGCGAAGCCTGGCCCGGCCAACATATTTCGGCCGACGTTCCCGAATGTTCCCGGAGCCGGCACGGCAAAGGCCTTCGGATTGAACCAGCAAGTGACCGTCCCGACCTTCGCGCCATTTGGACACGTCCCGACGTAGGGATTCCCAAGGAGGTCCGGCCGCTGACTATTGACGATGGATTGCACATCTGCGTTGTCAAACCCGAGCACAGGTGTGAACGGAACATTGGTGTGGAAGTTTCCAATTCCCGAAATCTGCCATCCTTCGATCAGCTTAGCCCCGAACCCAGTGACTCCATCTCCAAGCGCTTTGCCGGGACCGAACGGCAGATCGTAGAGCAAGTTAAATGTGGAGCTATGGCGAATGTCAAAACTCGAACGTCCGCGGTCGGCCTTTCGATCGAAGAAATTCTGGGTAGCACCAGTCTCGTTCACTGCGTCGATAGGGTTGTAGCCGGAGGCGTCATCAACCGAATGTGCGAAGTTGTAGTTGGCTTGGACGGTCAAGCCGTGGCTGTAGCGATGCTCGAAGTTCACTTGCAGCGCATTATAGAAGGACTGAGCGTCGGTGACATAGCGCTCGATCGATCCAAAAGCGGGGTTCAGGCGTTTTCCGGTGGCGAATTCGTTCGGATTGGCATCGCCAAGACGCCCGAGATGGTTTCCGCGGGTTCCGATGTAGGCGATGGTGAGCACGGAATTGGCGAAGACTTCGCGCTGCACGTTGAGGTTGTATTGCATGACCTGAGGCCATTTGGGGTAGTAGGTCAACGTGCCATTCGCGGTGGTGCCCCTGACCGCGGCCACGGTGGGGTTAAGGAATTCGGGGAAAATATTCTCTACGGCCTGGTAGAACGGTGGGAAGGAACGCGCATTACCGTAAATGGTGCCCCAAATCTGGTCGTAGAAAAGGCCGAAGCCGCCACGAACGACGGTCTTGTTGTCCGAGCCGACTTTCCAGGCAAAGCCGAAACGTGGTGCGAAGAGATCCTTGGGCGTGGAGGCCATTAATTTGCCGATTTCAGGCATGGTGTCTGTGGCGACGCTAATAATGTTGGATTCCTTGCCCTGCGCTTCAGTCGGATTGGAATTGAACTCGTAGCGGAGACCGAGGTTTAAGGTCAGGCTTCGCGTGATCGACCAATCGTCCTGCATATAGCCGCCGAGAACCCACTGGCGGAAGCCGCGATCGGAATTGGAGCCCTGGGGGGTCACGCCAACATAAACGAGCGGAATTCCTTTCAGGAAATTCTCGATGGAAGGATTATTGGTGAGTGAAGGAATGCCAAATTCCGAAAGATCCTCAAAGACGTATTCGCCGTTGACGAAAAGATCAAACGGGCCATTGATCTGGTTTCGCCGGAATTCTCCTCCGAAACGAATCGCGTGACGTTCGTGCGTCCATGAAACGTTGTCGTTCAATTGAAACACGTTGGAATAATCAGAGAGCGGATAAACGAGGTTGTTTCCGATGGGTGTTAAACCACCGAGCGATAAAACTCCAATCGGGCGGTTGGTCACGAGCGAGATCGAAAGGTTGGGATAGAGATTCGGCACGGAAGCAAGGAACGTTGTCCGGTTAAATCCGAACGCCGCCTGGTTCAGCCAGTTGGAACCCCACAATTTCTGATCCTGAACAGTGAAGTATTGGTTGCGGCTGTCGTTATTTCCGGGAAAACCCGGTGCCAAAGTATTCAGGTAAGGCACTACTGCGTCACTATCATCAATGATGTAGCGCACAAACGCGGTGTGGCTGTTTGAGAAGACATGGTCCACACGAGCCATGCCGTAGTCCTCGCGCGTCTTGCGCCGTTTCGAACTCGTCAACTCCGCCGAGCCGTTGCCGAAGTCAGTTCCGTTAGCCTCCGGGAAGATGGCGAGGAATGGTGCGACGGCGGGATTGACGCCCACATTTACGCAACGAGCGAGATTTGATTTTGTGCATGCGCTAGGATTGGTGGTGCTTGGCAAGTAGCCTTCATGCGCCAGCGCATCGGGGACGGTGGCAATCGTGGTGAGTCCTTCGCTCTCGCCGAAACCCTCATAGTTGACGAAGAAAAAGGTCTTGTCTTTTCTGACTGGGCCGCCAATGCTACCGCCAAACTGATTGCGGACGAACGGTGGAATTGGTTGGTTGGGAATATCGAAATAGTTTTTGGCGTCAAATGCATCGTTCCGGAAGAACTCAAGAAGTGATCCATGCAGCGCGTTCTGGCCTGATTTCGTAGCCATCTGCACGATTGCGCCCGCGTTGCGGCCGTATTCCGCGTTGTAATTGTTCGTGTAGACGCGGAATTCCCGCGTGCCGTCCACGCCAAGAAACTCGCCGGAGACTCCGCCGGGCGAAAGGGCGTACTCGGGATCGTTCGCATCCATGCCATCAATCGTGTAGTTCGTCGCAGCAGAACGTTGACCGTTCACCGAAAACTTGGTGAGACCGCCCTTCTGGAACGGGCTCGGCCCGGCGCTTGGCGTGGGGTTAACACCAGGCTGGAGAAGAACAAGCTGAGAAATGTCGCGGCCGTTCAACGGCAGGCCTTCCATCTGTGCATGGTTCACAAGGCCGCTGATGGCGGACGTCACCGTCTCAAGGAGTGGCGCGGCGCCTTCCACGATCACCCGCTGGGTCGTACTCCCAACGGTCAAAGTGAAATTGATTTGCACGGTTTGCCCAACTGTCAGCGTTATGCCTTTCCGCAATTGCATCGCGAAGCCGCTGCCTTCGACGCTGAGCTCGTAATTGCCTGGAAGCAGGCCCCCAGCCACGTAAGCCCCGACTGTGTCCGTCTCGATCGTGAACTCATGATTGGTATCGACATTCTTGATAGTCAACTTTGCCCCAAGCAGGGCCCCACCTTTCGGGTCGGCTACCGTACCGACGATGGAGGCCGTGCCAGTCTGGGCCTCAGCCATCATGACGACGATCGACAATCCGATGAGCATTCCAAGTATGAATCGCGCTAATTTGGGCCAGTTTGTGAAGTGCAACATAGTTTGCCCCCACGAATCTCAAATGACGCCTATCAATCCCCGGGCTTGCTTCAAGCATTCATCGGTGATCCGGAGTTCGCGGATGAGGTAAGGGCGCACTCGCGGACGGCACGTGAGACGAAACCAGGAAATGTTTAGCACTCGAGTTCTGAAGGAGCGCCAGAACACCACATTGCTGTTGGGACGCGTCAGCCGCGGAGAGCTTCGGTCACGTAAGGCTCTAGACTCGTATACCCCGTGCCGCAGCCCCACAGCGCGGAACCGCTCAGCAAAGCAGCTCCCCGGTCTCGTCCGCGCCAGTTTCCACCGACATCAAGGGCGCCCGCCCAGATTGTAAACCTGTATCGTCCCCGGTGGGTGCCAAGCGATGCACCACAATTATTCTTCTCCACGTGCGGAATCTTTGGACCGTCAAAGAAGTTCCGCGCATTGAAGGCCCTGTTGCAGATATATTCGAAGACGTCCCCGTGATAAGCCTTTCCGGTTAATCCACCCGACGCCAGGTCGAGTCCGGATTATATTTGGTCATCGAAGCCGCAAGTTTGCTTGTGTTCGCGCCAAGGTCTTTCTGATAGATCGTCCCATCTTGGTTCACGATGAATGTCATCACACCCGAAGAACGATACTCAGCCGGATACGCGACGAAGGCGAAGCCGTTGACCATCATGCCGTTTACCATGTAGCCCTTCGCGCCACCGGGCGCATTCTCGCCCTGGCCCTTTAGGATGCGGAAGAAGTAGCCGTTGAAGGGGATCGGGTTGTCTGCAACATCATCGCCGGTGGAGTGCGTGTTCTCTTGGCCAGCCGATGCGATCAGTGAGTCGACTGGGCTGTCGAATTCGTCCTCAGCATCGGACCAGTACAATCCGTTGTGCTTGCCCTTGTCGCTGATGAACCGTTCCGTGTAGTGTGGCTCCCCGTTGGATGGTTTCTTGTTGTATTCCTTCTCGGCATGGACAAGCTGTTGGCAAGCATCGATCGCGGCCAGTTCATTCTTGCCAATTCGTCGCAGCAAGATTTCTTCCTTGCCGGCGTCTGTATCGAAAAACCAGACGCCGTTCTTGCTGACGAGTGGGATTGGAAACGGCCAGTTCTCGGCGCCGACATACAGAATCATCGTTCCCTCCGGCTCTTTGGCGAGACGATGCATCTGCTTGTATTTCACGACGAAGCCAATGCGGTGATCCATATCCTGGATAGGATCGCCAGAAGAGATTACCTCTTTTCCCGTCGGCCCGAGAATGTCCAACAACGCGCCCTCGTTTTCCTGCTGGGCGGCTGAAAAAAAGGCCAGGCTTGCTTCTTCGGCGGAGTGGAACGTCCGTTGATCCTGTTGCTGGGCAAATGAAAGCGGGACGAAAAGCAAAAGCAAACCAAGTAATAAAGCCGTGGACGTCGCGAACGCGAGCGTCAGCGCTCCCTCAGCGCTGAGATGTTCATCGAACGTGATTTTTTTTTGTTCTGTCATATCATCCTCGATCGATTAAGTTGAAGCGCAAGTACTGAAATTAGTGGCGGCCGCCTCCACCATGGAAACCGGCACCGAAACTCGAGCGGCCGCGGGACGAGTAATTGCGTGCAGCGCCTCCGTGATCAAATCCGCCGAATGCATCAGAACGCAGCCCAGGCTGGGCGTGAGGCGATCCGGACGCACGCGGTGCCGTGCCCCTTCCGGGCTCTCCACCATGGAATCCTCCATGGTTGAAATCACCGTGTCCGTGGAAGCCGTTGCGGTTTATGAAAGTCCGGCTATGCGAGATGTAGGTAGTCTGATTGTAAATGACAGTCCGGTGGCCCCAATCGCATCCCCAATGATGCCATCCCCATCCGAAGCCAGCGAAAAAGCCGACTCCGAAGCCCACGCCAAAGGCGATCCCCGGTCCGGGCGCGTAGAGCCCCGGATACCAATACCATTCGGGCCAAACTACAACTGGTGCTCCATACACTACCCACGGATCGTAAACTGGGACGTAAACCACCTCAGGTTCTGCGGGTTCAATGACAATGGTTTCTGCTTGCGTCGTAACTTTTTCCTGTTGATTGCTCTTCAGGTTCCCCGCCTTCTGTGCACGAGCGCGCATAACTTGCACCGCGTCCATCACATCTACGGGCTGGTTCACATAGGCTTCCCCAAGCGAGGAAGTCCAGGAAAGGTTTTTATCCATGTTGGCAATCACAGAAGGAAACTGAGCGAGTGCTTTCACACTGGGATCCCAGGGTTGCTTGTCGACCTCGTTGGCCAGATCGTTTCCTTTTAGGTTCGAGTGTTCTTGCACCCAGCGGTCCGCTTCCACAATTTCGGTTGTATACGTGGCGGCGGGAAGAATCTGCGAAACCAATGCGTCTGGATATAACGCGATCGGTGCCACCAGTTGCTGCAATTCTTCGGGAGTTTGCTCCACTGACGCAGATGTATCCTGCCCGCCCGATTGGCCGGTGGGGCTCGCGTAAGCGAAGCCTCCGGGCGCCGCTGCAAATAGCAGGGACCAAAAAAGGACTAGAGCTAGGGATTTCTTCAAAATCTTCATAATCACCTCAATACTGGGGTAAGTAAATTTCGATTGTCCGCGCAGCTACAATTGCCCCGTTTGGCTCAAGCTTGCGCCCGCTTTGTGGCGGATTTGTTGGCCGCGCTCAAGGGGCTGCGTACACAAAAAAGCACCCAAGCTAAGTGCAGTGAAGAAGTGGCTAGTCATCCTGGACCTCAATTACTTTTTCGCTGGCTCCGTGGGAAAGTGCTGAAACATCTTCTGCACGCCTTTGTTCAGATTCTTGATGTTCTTGCCGGACTTGTCGGAGAGCGTGTCGCTGGACACACCACGCCAGACCAGGTTTTTTGTTTTTGCGTCAAAAAGATCAACAACGAGCGTGCCCACTTTGTAGGTATCTACCGTAGTGGTTGACTCTCCAAAGCCTCCAAACCCCCGCCAGCGCCAACCGCCCCCGAACCCATCGTAGAATGTGTTCAGAGTCTGCTGGTCTCGGGTCATCGCAATAGCAACTATCGAAATGTCGCCGCCAGACTCCACTTGGGTCCAGCCCTTCGCTGCCAGCACTGCGTTTACCGCGGCTTTGATCCGGTCAACCAACAAAGGGTTTGGCGTCTGGACCTTCTCCCAACTGTAAGTTTTGTACTGGGCGAAATTCGCATTCCGGTCGTAGTCTGTCTTTACCTGCTGGGCAAACGACGCGCTTGCTGCAAAGATGACGCAGGCCACCAGAACAAACAGTGCCTTTCGCAGCTTCATTGCTCCTCCTTTAACACGATTGAGTGTTATGCCGATGCTTCCTTGCGAGCAGGATGAGCGCCGCCACATTTCCCTGTATGCCATCCCGAAGACAAGAAGGCGGACCAGCGATACTTGCTGTGACCTTTGATACTGAGAGCCAGCTAGTGAGCCTTGCCTTTGCACGCCTCATGAGTGCAGCGGCAGTCGATTTCCGGGCTATCTTCCATCGCTGAACACTGAGCGCTGCAATAGGTGCTGTCCGATGAGACCGGGCAGGTGCAAGGCGGATGCGCGCATGTCTTCTCGGTCTCTGTCGTCATTGAATTCCTCGCACTCAAAGGCGAATGTGTTTGGCCGCTCACTCAAAGACGCGATGATTCGCGATCTTTGCGTGGCCGCCTCTCGTGGAAGTGCAAGTGTCTTGCCGAAGACAAAGAGTCCCTAAGTGACTGGACCACAAGCGGGCCTGCTCTCTCCCCGCGGCGGAAACACATACTCCGTCAATTGCGCAGGTCCTGTTTTTCGACACTTGCCGAAATATCGACGGACGGGAGCTTGGACCTCTAATTTCTTGCCTCGGCCTTACTTGCCTAATGCGAGTGGTCGATCACTTGCTTTCGTAATTGACGGATAGTGGGTCCTGCGAGAGTGAGGAATCTTGATAGAAGCCGAGATGATTAGACGGCTTCAGAGAAGGAAGTACCATGCGCAGAGACTTGCTTGCATTGATCGCGGTGGCGCTTGCATTAGTTTTTCCGTCACTCGGAATGCCGCAATCCGCTATGCCCGCCTTGAAGTCAAAATCGCCGCGAGTCGATATGAAGGCGCTAATGAATAAAGCAAACTCAGGAGATCCGGAAGCACAATTTGGAGTCGGAACTGTTTATCAACAAGGGCTGGGAGTGGACAAGAGTGAGTACGAAGCGATGCGATGGTATCGCTTGGCGGCCAACAGTGGTCATACCGAGGCTCAGAACAGCCTGGCTTATTTGTATGAGACTGGCCCCGACGGTCTCAAGGACTTTACGGAAGCCGTGAAATGGTACAGGCGCGGAGCGATCTACGGCAATGCCATGGCCCAATATAACCTCGGGCGGCTTTACCTTTATGGCCTAGGCGTAGAGCAGAGCGACGAAGAAGCCCTGCACTGGCTGCAAAAGTCCGCAGAAGCTGACTGCCCCCGAGCTATGGCGGCTCTTGGCGTGATGTACGCGACGGGCCACCAAGTTCCACAGGACCCTCGCCATGCCCTGAAGCTGGCGAAAAAAGCTATCAAGAAGCACAGCCCTGAGGGCAAAGCGGTTCTCGGCATCGTGTACTTGGACGGTGTGGGCGTCTCCAAGAACTTGTCAGAAGGCGTTAAGTGGTTAAAGGAAGCAGCCCAAGACGAGAGTGCAACTGGGCAGTATGCCCTGGGGTTCCTGTACGCACGGGCCAAGGAGTAAAAAGGAACAGCCACGAGGCGGTGCGTCTGTTTCGACTTGCAGCCGAGCAGGGGGCAATCTACGCGCAGGCGGCACTCGGTCAAATTTACGAATTCGGTCAAGGTGTGCCAGCGGACCGCAAAGAAGCGGTCGCGTGGTATCGGCGAGCTGCGGATCAAGGAGATGCCGAATCAGCCGCGCGACTGGGAAAGATCTTTCTCCTGGGCCAGGGGCTCGATAAAAATATCAATGAGGCAGTCAAGTTCTTAACGCGGGCCGCCGACAGAGGAAGCGCGCATGCCCAACGAGATCTTGCTGAACTGTACGCCTCAGGCACAGGTGTGCAGCGAGATTTGCAGAAGGCTTATTCATTGTATTCTCTCGCTGGGAAGACGCTAGATGTAGGTAAGCAGCTCAGTGACATTTCTTCTCAGCTCGAGAACGAACGCTCGGCGACCCAGGTGTCAAGGTTACAGCAATAGGGTGGACATGGGGCCAGCTGCGCCCGAGGGAAGCACAATCGGAGTTGAGGCTTCGGAGAGTCATAGCGAATTCAAAACCGCATAAGGTCGCTTCGCTCGTGATGACTGCACAAGGCTTTAAAAGACCCGCAAACAGCCCAAGAGCCACAAACTTAACTTATTGGTCTCGGCTAGTCTGCTCGCTTTGGCATTCCGGTTGCCTTTACTCGGTACGAAAGTTGCGCATTGTAAATGCTCTGAATCTTGCGGAGGCTGATCATGGCAAAGAGGAGTCTCCGATGAACGTCGGATTCGTACTGGCCCTAGCATTCGGAATCGGTGTAGTCGCCGG
>Ga0210410_10000426_pt1 | contig 48354 bp, 45 predicted proteins | sample IncBWC4MmetaG_FD_161058 | JGI IMG/M metagenome (GOLD analysis project Ga0210410, IMG submission 161058) | Forest soil microbial communities from Barre Woods Harvard Forest LTER site, Petersham, Massachusetts, United States - Inc-BW-C-4-M | ecosystem: Environmental > Terrestrial > Soil >...
GGCGATGAAGTTGCTGCCGATGAAGAGCGAGAAGGCGAGGATGCTGCGGGCCTCGACGTCGTCCTCGTCGATGCAGATGGGGCCGAACAGCGAGCGCAGATACTCCATGCGCTGGTTGTCGACCCGGTGCAGCCGCGCCGCGACGTCGCCGTCGCGCCGTGACCAGTCCCGCAGCGCCAGCTCCAGGGGCAGCAGGTCGACCGAGGTGGAGGCCAGCTCGAACAGGTGCTGGAGCTTGGCGCGCGGCTCGCCGGGCTCGCTCTCGATCCGGGCGATGACGTCGCCGACCACCCTCTGCTCCCAGCTGTCGAGCATCTCCTCGAGCAGCGCCGCTCGGTCCTCGAAGTGCCAGTAGAAGCCGCCCTTGGAGACCCCCAGACGCGCCGCCAGCGCCTCGACCCGGACCCCCTCAGGGCCCCCGGTCGCGAGTGCCTGCAGCGCCGCCTCGACCCATGCACCGCGGGGAGTTCGGACCTTGGCCACGGGCACATCTATACGGCACCGTATTGACAGATGCAAGCGGCCCGCCTAGTGTCCATACGACAGCGTATGGATGGAGGTCGGAGATGAAGCTCCCGAACGCCGAGCACGAGCGCCGCCCCTGGCGCATCCACGACATCGTCCCCGACTTCACGCTCGAGGACGTCTGGGCGCTGCCTGTGCAGGGCGGCCCTCAGGACTTCCGGGCCTTGCTCGAGCTGGCCGGCTCCTTCGACCCGTCCCAGGCGGAGTCCGGCCCGACCCGCTTCCTCTGGAACCTCCGCGACCGCCTCGGCGTCTGGCTCGACCTCGGTGAGATCTCGACCCCGGTCGACGGCGTGGAGCCCGGCGGGCTGCCGATTCCCGGCACCACCGAGACCTCCCTGCGCGACCGCGTCCCACTTGACCTGCGCGACTCCGCCTCGGACCTGGCCTTCAGATCGCTCCCCTTCATCCCGCTCTACCGCACCGACCGCGAGGCCGCTGCCGAGATCTCGAACAAGACCGTCCACGGTGTCGCCCACCTTGCCTGGGTCGACCTGGGCGAGGGCCGCTACGAGGGCCGGATGGCCGTCTACGTCAAGCCGCGCGGCGCGTTCGGCAGGGCCTATATGGCCCTGATCAAGCCCTTCCGGTACTGGGTGGTCTACCCGGCGCTGATGCGGCAGATGGAGCGGGCGTGGGATGCGCGCAAGAGCGGCGTGGCGTCAGCGAGGTAGCTGCAGACGCTCGCATTTCCCCGTCACGACGGCAGATCCCGCACCTCCACGAAGCGGTGGCCCTGGTCGGGGAAATGCGTCAAGAACCCGCCACCGCTATGGAAAAAGCCTGCAAATGCGGGCTTTTCGTGCTGGTGGCAATAGCGAGGCACTGCCGCTAGGGCGTGATGATGACCCGGCCGAACGCTTTGCGGCTCTCGGCGCGTTCGTGTGCCGCGGCGGCGTGCGCGAGCGCGAACGAGCGATCGATCTCCACCTCGAGCTCGCCGCTTGCGACGCGCTCCAGCATGTCGCCGATCATTGGATGCACCCGCGCGTACTCGGCCAGGATCGCGCCGCCGAGGTAGACGCCGCGCAGCGCGTTGTTGCGCGTCCAGAGCGAGCGCGCCTCGATCGCCGAGCCCGCCCGGGCGGCCACCCCCACGCTGACGAGCGTGCCCCGGTAGGCGAGTACGCCGACGCTGTCGATGAGGTTCTGGCCGCCGACCGAGTCGAGCACGATGTCCACGCCGCGCGAGTCGGTCAGCTGGTTGGCGCGCTCGACGAAGCTGTCGGTCGCGTAGTTGATCCCGTGGTCGAGTCCCAGCGCCCGCAGCCGTTCGAGCTTCTCGTCGCTGGAGGCGGTCGAGATCACGGTCGCGCCGGCGCGCTTGGCGAGCTGGATCGCGGCCATTCCGACGCCACCGGCACCGGCGTGGATGAGAACGGTTTGGCCCTCGGCGAGGTTGCCGGCGTTGAACAGGCACTCGTACGCGGTTCCGAATGCGACGGGCACGCATGCCGCGCGGGCCGCATCCAGCCCGGCGGGGATCGGCCAAGTCATAGCCGCGGGGACCGCTCGCCTGGCGGCGTGCGATCCGAATGCGTTCAAGGCGACCACCCGGTCGCCGACCGCGCGTCCCTGCACGCCGGCGGCGACCTCGCTCACGATCCCGGCGCTCAGATAGCCGACGACGTGTGGCACTGCGGGCAGCTCCCCCGCTGCGCGAGCGAGCAGATCGCCTCCCTCGATGCTGATCGCCTCGGCGTCGAGCACCACGCAGCCGTCGGGGCATGCGGGATCGGGCACGTCCTCGTAGCGAAGCACCGCGGGCGGACCGTTCTCGTAGATGACCGCTGCCTTCATCCGCGCCATTCTCCCGCGTGCGACGCCACGCCGTCGCAGGCCGCGGGGGATGTCATGTCCGGGGCTCCAGCCACTGCCGATAGCGGCCGAGCGCGCGCCGTTGCGCGCGCTGGTCGCACACGAGCGCGTACAGCGGGTGCGTCTTGCCCGTGGGGTGCCGACCGCGCGTGATGCGGCGCATCTGGTGGCGGACGAGCGCCATGCTCGCGGCGGACGCGAGCGTCTTGTCCGACCATGTCACCGGCTGCAGTCGCTCGGTTGCCTCACGCCCTGACCGCCACCGGTTCGAGAGGTCCGGGGTGAGCGCGATCGCGGTGCCCATGCCGATCAGCGCGACGCCGCTCGCGAGGACCGCCTCGGCGGTCTCGCGGCGGGTGATCCCGCCGGTCAGCATCAGCGGCAGAGGGCTGGTGTCGGCGAGCTCGGCGGCGAGCTCCATGAAGTACGCCTCGCGCGCCCCGGTACGACCGTCCGCCGGGCGGCCGGTCATCGCAGGGCTCTCGTAGCTGCCGCCGGAGAGCTCGACCAAATCGACCCCGAGCGGCTCGAGCATCGCGATCACCCGCGCCGCGTCGTCAGCCGCGAAGCCGCCGCGTTGGAAGTCCGCGGAGTTCAGCTTGACCGCGACCGTGAATGAAGAGGACACGGCCCTCCGGATCGCGCGGACGACATCGAGCAGCAGCCGTGCGCGGTTCTCCAACCTGCCGCCCCATGCGTCGGTTCGCTTGTTCACCAGCGGCGAGAGGAACTGCGAGAGCAGGTACCCGTGCGCGGCATGGACCTCGACACCGTCGAACCCGGCGCGCTCGGCGAGGCCGGCGGTCGTCGCGAACCGCCTCACCGTCGCCCCGATCTGCCCCTCGGTCATCGCAACGGGTTGACCGAAGCGCTTGCTGTGCTTTCCGAGCTCGACCGCAACCGGCGAGGGGCCCCACACCACCCCCGGCATCCGGGCCTGCACCTGCCGGCCGGGGTGACTGATCTGCATCCACATCGCGGCGCCGCTCGCCTTCCCGGCCTCCGCCCAGCGAGCGAACGGATCAAGCGGCGCGCGGTCGTCGAGCACGACACCGCCCGGCCCGGTCAACGCCTCGGCGTGCACCATCACGTTGCCGGTGATCAGCAGGCCGGCGCCGCCGCCGCCCCAGCGGCGATACAGGGAGATCAGCCGCTCGTCGGGGAGCTGCGAGCTGCCCGCCATACCCTCCTCCATCGCTGCCTTCGCGATCCGGTTGCGCAGCCTGCCGCCCGATCGCAGCACCAACGGAGAGAACAGCTCGCTCGACACCGAAGCACCGCCTTCCGCTCACCTAGAATGTTTACGGCGCTCACATTAGGCGGAGGGAGTGAGCGCTGTCAACATCGAGGGGGCATCCATGTCCGCATCCAAGGCGACCTACCACCACGGAGACCTGCGCGCGACGTGTGTTCGCGCGGCGATGGAGCTGCTCGACGAGGGCGGCGAGACGGCGCTGTCCTTGCGCGCGGTCGCCCGCCGCGCTGGGGTCTCGCCAGCCGCTCCCTACCGGCATTACGCGGATCGTGAGGCGCTCGTCTCGGCGGTTGCGGCGGTCGGCTATCGCGAGCTCGCCGAGCGGTTGGCCGGGGCGCACCCGTCGCCGTCGACCCCGGAGCAGCTGGCGAGCGTGGCGGTCGCGTACGTGCAGTTCGCGCTCGAGCGCCCGGCCCTGTTCCGAATCATGTTCGGAGAGCCGTGCGATCGCGACAACGACGAGCGCGTCGCCGCGACCGCAGCGGTATCGCTCTACGTTCGCGAGATCGTCCACCGAAGCTTCCCGCAAGCCGACGCCGAGGCGTTGGCGACCGCGATCTGGGCGCTCGTCCACGGGCTTGCGTTCCTGCACCTGGACCGCAAGCTCGATGCCTCCTCTCCGTCGGCGGTAGCCGATCGGGTCACCGCCGCGATCCAGGCGCTGCTGACGACAACCAGCATCGGCGGGCGTTCGGTGGACCCGCGATGACTGCTCAGCGTGCCGCGAGGCGGGCGTGGACGAGCTGTACCGCCATCGCGCCCTCGCCGACGGCGGTGGCGCATCGCTTGGTCGAGCCCGAGCGGACGTCGCCGGCCGCGAAGACGCCTGGAACGGTGGTCTCGAGCGGCTGTTGCACGACGCGCACCTCGACGTGTGGCTGATCTGCTCGATGTCTGCCCGCGGACTTCGTGTGGAAGCTCCATCGCTGAGCGCGTTCTCCGGTAGCGGAGGCCGAACCCCGCGAATAGCCCCATTACGACGGCAGATCCCGCACCTCGACGAACCGGTAGCCCTGGTCGGGGAAATGCGTCAAGAACCCGCCCCCGCTATGTCAAACATCCGCGACCGCCCCTCGGGCGGTCGCTTTCGTTTCGGCTTCCAGTGGCGGGTCGCCCTGTATTGTCGCCACGGATCGGCGCTATGCTGTGGCTATGGCTGTCGATACCGCGACGATTCGCGTGACGCGCGAGACGCGCGATCTGCTTGCCGAGCAGGCGCGTGAGCGTGGGGTGTCGTTGTCGTCGATGTTGACTGAGTTGGCGCGCGATGTGGCGCGGGAGGCTGTGTTCCGGTCTGAGCGCGATGCGGCGCGTGCTGACGCGTCGAGCCGTGAGGCGCTGCGCGAGGAGCGGGCGTGGGAGTCCGCGCTTGGCGATGGCGTCGGCTGAGCCGCGTCGGGGCGAGGTCTGGCTCGTGTCGCTCGGCGCGGCGCGGAGGGGTGAACCGGGGAAGAACCGTCCGGCGATCGTCGTCTCGGTCGATGAGATCGCCGCCGGGGTGGAGCACGAGCTGTTCGTGGTCGTGCCGGTGTCGAGTTCGCGAGCGCCGTCGTTGCTGCGGCCGAGGATCTCTTCTGCTGAGGGCATCGACGGCGAGAGCGCGGCGATCTGTCGTGGGGTGCGCGCGGTGTCGCGCGCACGGCTGCTGCGGCCGATCGGGCGGCTTCGGCCGGAGACGATGCGCGAGGTGGAGCAGGCGCTGGCGATGATCCTTGGGCTCGACGCGCGTCGCGTCGCCTGATCTCCCGTCGACGACGTCGGCCGACTGCCCATCGCCATGCTCGGCGGCGGCTTTCGTCCGCCGCGCGTGATCACAAGCCTTGGCCGTCGCGATCCCGGCGAGCTCCTCTCGGGCCGCCCGCGCGACTCCTACATCCTCGCCTTGAGGGCAAGGTCGAGCTGCTGGGGGCCTCTCGACAGAGGGGGCTCGAGGTCCTTCGGGCCCATTGCGAGGACGGCGAACGGGATCGTCGCCAGCGCGGCGTGGTGGCGCAGCAGGAACTGGCGGGCGTCCTTGTGCCGGTGGCCCATGTAGAGCGCTCCGCCGAGGACGACGGCGCCGTAGCCGTCGAGCGTCGTGCATTCCGGGGCGGCCTTGAGGTCGACGCGCAGCCCCCTGCTCTTGAGTGTGGTGGCGATGACGTCGGCGACCTCGCGCGTGGAGCCGTGCTTGGTCGCATGGGCGACGAGCACGCGCTCGTCGCTGTGGGGAGAGCGGGTCGCGTCAGCCATGGGGACACACCACGGCGCGGCCGTCGATCTCGCCGCGACGGAGCCGCTCGTAGACCTCGCCGGCCTGCTCGAGCGGGTAGCGCTCGACGTGGGCGTGGATGCGGCCGGCGCGGGCGAGCTCGAGCACCTCGAGCAGCTCGATCGCGCTGCCCCAGTAGGTCGTCGCGACGGCGCACTCGTAGGGTTGGGAGAAGAACGAGAGCGGGAACGTCCCGCCGGCGAGGCCGACGAGCGTGAGGTCGCCCTCGGGTCGCCCGACTTGGGCGCCGAGCGCGAGCGTGTCGTCGCTGCCGACGAGGTCGAGCACGAGCTCGGCGCCGCGGCCGCGGGTCGCTTCGCGGACTTGGGTGGCGGCGTCCTCGCCGGCCTGGACGGTGACGGTGGCTCCGACCTCGGTGGCGAGCGCGAGCTTCTCGGCGGAGAGATCGACGGCGACGATCTGCGCGGGTGCGAGCGCGGCGAGCAGCTGGATCGCCATGTGCCCGAGCCCGCCGGCGCCGATCACGACGGCGCTCGAGCCGGGAACGAGCTTGTGCAGCGAGCGGTCGATCGCGTGGTAGGGGGTGAGCGCGGCGTCGCTGAGCGGCGCCGCGTCGCGTGGGTCGAGGTCGCCGAGCGGCAGCAGCAGGCGCTCGGCGGGCACGAGCATGTACTCCGCCATCCCGCCGTCGCGGCCGAGCCCGCCGCCCATGGCGGCGATCTCCGCAGCGTGCTCGCAGTAGTTCTCACTCGAGCGGCGGCAGGCGGCGCAGCGTCCGCAGCCCCAGGGACCGTAGACGATCACCGGCTCGCCGACCTTGACGCCGTGCACGCCGGCGCCGATCTGCTCGACCCAGCCGGCGTTCTCGTGCCCGAGCGTGAATGGCGGGTCGAATGCCATCAGCCCTGGCGGCCAGTCCATCAGGTGCAGGTCGGAGTGGCAGGCGCCGGCACCGGCGACCTTGATCAGCACCTCGCCCGCCTGCGGCTCGGGCACGAGAACCTCGCGCAGCTCAGGCGGCTGCTGCCAGGCCGGAAGTTGGAAGGCCCGCATGGCTGCACCGTAAGGCGGGCGATCGGCTGCGAGCATCCGCCGCGACTGCGGGGACGGGACCGTAGATCGCCCCATCGCTGCGGGGTGTGGGTGCGGATGCGGGGCAGCAGGTTCTCAGCGTCGGCGAGGTGATCGAGACGCCCATGGCTGCCCCGCGGTCACGCTCGCCCGCCTCCGCTCGTGCGGTCGCGTTCGAGCGAGAGCGCGAGCGCGGGGCACGCGGCGACCGCGCGGCGCGCGTGCGCGAGCAGTTCGTCCGTCACCGCCGCGTCGGCGACGAGCGGGTAGCCCCAGTCGTCGAGCGCGATCCGCTCGGGGATGTGCTCGGCGCACAGCCCGTGGCCGGTGCAGGCGATCGGGTCGACGCGCAGCCGCCGGCTCATGCCGCGATCGCCTCCGGCGCGGGCGGGGTGCTGAGCACCGGCACAGCGGTGCAGGCGTCGCAGCGCCCGTGCCGGTGGTGGTCCTCCAACTCGGGGCGGAACGTCGCCACGCCGCTGCGTACGTAGCCGGCGACCCCGCCGGGCAGGTGACAGGCGCCGCGTCCCTCCAGCTGTCCGCTCCAGCGCAGGATGCGCGGCAGCACGCCGTCGTCGGCGCGCCCGCTGACGAGCCGCCCGATCGCGTCGGCCAACGCGGCGAGGCCGTGGACGCACGGCCCGCACTGCCCGGCCGACTCGCCTGCCAGCCAGCTCGTCGAGCGCGCCAGCTCGGCGGCCGGGCAGGCCGACTCGCCCAGCGCGACGACGACGCCGGAGCCGAGCGCGCGGTCCAGCGTCAGCTCGCTCGCAGCGGCGGCGGCGTGCCAGCGGCCGAAGTAGCCGCCCACGAGCACCGCGCGCAACGGCTCGGTGGCCTCGCCGGCGGCCGCGAGCAGGTCGGCGAGGCGCATCCCGGTGGGGATCTCGTAGACGCCTGGGCGCCGGACGGCGCCGCTGAGCGTGACGAGTGCCGAGCCGGGCAGCTCGCTCGCGCCGATCGCCCGGAACCACGCCCCGCCATGGCGCGCCACGAGCGCCACGTGCGCCATCGTCTCGACGTTCTGCACCAGCGTCGGACGGCCGCGGACGCCGCGCTCGGACGGGCGCGGCGGGGTCACCGTGGGCCGCAGCGGGCCCCCGCCGGCGAAGCGCGCCAGCGCGCTCTCCTCGCCGGCCACGTAGCGGCGCGGCACCGCTCGCACGCGCACGCGGGCGGCGTCGTCGCGCTCGGCGAGCGCCGCCCCCAGCGACGCGCGAGCGGCGCGGGCGTCGTCGGGGACGCAGACGATCGCCTCGCGCGCGCCGACCGCCCGCGCCGCGGCGAGCGCGCCGTCGAGCACGAGGTGGGGGGCGGACTCGAGCAGCACGCAGTCCTTGCGGCTCATCGGTTCCCCCTCGCCGCCGTTGACGAGCACGATCGCGCGTCCCCGTGCCCGCGCGACCGCCGCGAGCTTGGCGGCGGCCGGGAAGGCGGCGCCGCCGCGGCCGCGCAGTCCGGCGTCGGCGAGCGCGTCGACCAGGCCGCCGGCGTACGACGGCGGTCCGTGGACGGCACGGTGCTGGGCGAGCGTGAGCCGGCGGTGCGGGTGGAGCCCCGCCAGCAGGCGCGGCAGCGCGGTCGCGTCGCTCATCGTCCCTATCCGATCGCCGGCCGCGCCGTCACGCTGCCGCTCATGTTTGCGCCCTGCCCGCCCAGGTCGACGCGCAGCCGCAGCGCGCGACCGTCAGGCGCGCCGACGAGCGACTCGAGCGTCGTGCCGTCCAGCCGTTCGATGCGGCCCTGATAGGTCGCGCCGCGGACGAGCGTCACCGCACTCGTGCGCAGCGACACCCCGCCCCCGGCCAGCGCCTCGCCGCCCAGTCGGACGCGCAGCGTGCCGGGCCCCGGCGCCAGCCGCAGGAGCAGGTCGACGACGGCGCCGCCGTCGGCCGTCAGCCCCTCGCGCTCGGCGCCCGCGAGCGACGCCGAGAAGCCCTGCGGTGGGTCGGCGGGGCGGGCGATCGGCGGCGGTGCGGCCGCTGAGGCGAGCAGCTGCGGCGGGGTGCCGGCGCGGCGTGCCCAGCCGTGTGCGAGCGGGCCCTGCGGCAGCCAGATCGCCAGCGCGAGCGCGGCGGCGGCGAGGCCCGCCGCCGCGCCGCCGCGCAGCGCGCGGTGGCCGGGCCCGGTGCCGGCCAGCCGCGCGCCGGCGGCGACGAGGACGGCGGCGACGCAGCCGAGCGTCAGCGCGAGCATCCAGGTGGCGCGCGCGTCGCTGCCGCTGCCCAGGCCGTGCGCCACCGCAACCGGCCAGCAGGCGTAGGCCAGCCAGTGGACCGCACGCCACGCGCGAAAGCCGAGCCGGCGGCGCAGCAGGCTCGTGATCGTCAGCGCGAGCAGCAGGTCGAGCGCGACGGCGCCGAAGCCGACCCACAGCGGCCGGTAGGCGGACCCGAACGGAACGACCACGTCGAGCAGGCGGATCGGGGCGAAGTTGTCGAGCACCGACGTCGCGACGTGGACGGTCAGCAGCGCCAGCACGAGCAGCGAGGTCGTGCGGTGGGCGGTCTCGACCAGCAGCCGCCCGCCGCCGGGCGGCCGCCACCGGGCGGCGTGGACGACGCCCAGCACGACGCTGCCGGTGAGCAGCAGCAGCGCGGCCGCGCCGGTGCCGCGCGTGGCGGACCAGAGGGCGGGGGAGTCGACGGCGGCGATCATGCCTGTGCCTCCGGGTCCGGCCATCCGGCGGTCACCACGACCGTGCCGTCGGCGGCGACGAGCCGTGCCGGCAGCCCGGCGTCCGTCAGCCACGCGAGGGCGCGCTCGCCGCGCACGATCGCCGCCGTGCTGGCGGCGTTCGCGTCGACGCAGCGCGCGCCCGCGACGCTGACCGTGCGCCACACCTCGCGCGCCGGCAGGCCGCTGGCGGGATCGACGATGTGGTGCGCGTCGCCTCGACCGCGGCGCCAGCGGCGCGTCGTCGTGCTCGAGCTCGCCAGGCCGCCGCCGTGGATGCGGACCGTCTGCCCGGGCGCGTCGGGGCCGGCACGATGGTCCTCGCAGGCGCGCACGCGCCAGCCGCCCGCGGGCGCGTCGCCCGCGACGGCGACGTCGCCGCCGAGGTTCACGAGCACCCCGCCGCCCACGCGCCGCGCCGCGCGCTCGGCGGCGCGGTCGGCAGCGAGCGCCTTGGCGCTGGCGCCGAGATCGAGGACGACCCCGGCGGGCACGCGCACGACGCCTGCGCCGCGGTCGACCGAGACGGTCCGCCAGCCTGCGACCGGCACGGCGCGCAGCGGCCGTGGCGAGGGCCGCAGCTCGGCGTAGTCGCGGTCGTAGCCGGCCAGCACGAGCGTGCGCCCGACGGTCGGGTCGACGTCCCCCGCGGTTGCCGCGGCGACCCACAGCGCCGTCTCGACGGCTTCCAGCAGCAGCGGGCCGACGGCGACCGCGCGGCCGCCGGCGCGGTTGACGCGCGTCAGCTCGGAGTCGTCGCGGAAGCGGCTGCAGGCGGCGTCGATCGCGGCGAGCTCCTGCTGGACTTCGGCGCGCGCGCCCGCGAGCGCCGACGCCTCGGCGACGACGGAGGCGGTGGTTCCCAGCGCGGGCCAGGCCGCGGCGGCGAGGCTCACGAGCCGCCGGAGACGGCCGGCGGGGGCGCGGATGCGACCGCCGGGGACGCCGGCGCCGGCGCAGACGCGGAGGGGTCCGCCGGCGCGGGCGACGGGGCCGGCGCGGACGCGGAGGGATCCGCCGGCGCGGCGGGCGGCGGGGACGCGTTGTCGGGCGCTGGCGCCTGCACCGGCGGTTGCGGCGCCGGCGTCGTGCCGTCGATCGGCGGCACCGGCTGGGGCGGCGGCACGCGCACGCGGGTCGTCGCAGCCACCGCGCCGGGGTGCGCGTCGCGTGCGTTCGCCGTCGCGTGGCCACTCGATGCGTGCGCCGCGAGGAAGCTCAGCCCGGCCGCCAGCCCGAGCGCGCCGGCGGCGCAGGCGCGCGCGGTGCGGCGCGCGCTGCGCAGCGCACGGTCGCGGACGGCGAGGGGGTCGCGGGGGGGACGAGGCATCGGCTGCCATCGAGTCTGCGCACGCCACGGTCAATCGTCCGCCACGCAACGGCAAAGGTTCGGCAAAGTGGCTGCCCGCGAGCCCGTTCCGACGCTCCCGCGACGGCGAGCCGCCCTCCCCGCGCACTAGCATCGAGGCGTGGCGCGCCTGCTGATCGCCGAGGACGACGCGGGGATCATCGAGCCGTTGTCGCGCGCGCTCGTGCGTGAGGGCTACGAGGTCGAGGCGGTCGGCGACGGTCGCGACGCCGTCGCGCGGGCGGCCGGCCAGCCGCCGGACCTGCTGATCCTCGACATCGGACTGCCCGGCCTCGACGGCCTCGAGGTCTGCCGGCGCGTGCGCGAGGCGCTGCCGAGCGTGCCGATCCTGATCCTCACCGCGCGCGACGAGGAGCTCGACCTCGTCGAGGGCCTCGACGCCGGCGCCGACGACTACGTCGTCAAGCCGTTCCGCGTCGCCGAGCTGCTGGCGCGCGTGCGCGCGCTGTTGCGACGCGGCGGACGCGAGCAGGTCAGCACGGAGGCTGGCGGCGTGCGCGTCGACCCGGCGTCGCGGCGTGCCTGGCAGGACGGTCGCGAGCTGGATCTCACGCCGAAGGAGTTCGACCTGCTCACGCTGCTCGTCGGCGAGGCGGGGACCGTCGTGCGGCGCGAGCGGATCATGCGCGAGGTGTGGGACGAGAACTGGTTCGGCTCGACCAAGACGCTCGACATGCACCTCTCGTGGCTGCGCCGCAAGCTGGGCGACGACGCCTCCGATCCGCGCCTGATCGTGACGGTGCGCGGCGTCGGCCTGCGCTTCGAGGCGTGAGATGCGCCGTCGCCTGATGGGCTCCACGGCGCTGATCGCGCTCGCCGCCGTGCTGGTGCTCGGCGTCCCGCTCGGCATCGTCGAGGCGAAGCGCGCGCGCGGCGAGGCGACGGGGCGGCTCGAGCGCGAAGCGGATGCGATCGCCGCCGCCGTCGACGACCGCCTCGAGGTCGGTCGCCCGCTCGACGCGGCTGCGCTCGACCGCCTGCTCGCGCCACGCCACTGGGCGCGCGTGGTCGACCGCCGCGGGCGCAGCACGCTCGTGGGGGAGCCGCACCCGGGAGCGGTCCTCTCGGTCCGCGCCGGCCTCGGTGCCGAGGCGCACGTCGTCGCGAGCGCGCCCGCCGGCGAGCTCGACGAGCGCGTGCGCGGCATCTGGCTGCTCGTGGCGCTGCTCGCGCTTGGCGGGACCGGCGCCGCGGTGGTGCTGGCGGGCGTGCAGGCGCGCCGTCTGGCGCGGCCGCTGGAGCGCCTCGCCCGCACGTCGACGCGGTTGGGCGCAGGAGACTTCTCCGCACGGGCGGGCCACTTCGGCGTTCCCGAGATCGACGAGGTCGCGTCGGCGCTCGATCGCACGGCGGTGCGGATCGCGCAGCTCCTCGGTCGTGAGCGCGAGTTCTCCGCCAACGTCTCGCACCAGCTGCGCACGCCGCTCACGGCGCTGCGCCTTCGCCTCGAGGAACTGGCGCTGCTGGACGATCCGCGCCAGGCCGCCGAGCAGGCCGCGCGTGCGCTGGACGAGGCGGACCGTCTCGAGCGCACGATCGCCGAGCTGCTGGCGGTCGCCCGCGGCCGGCACGGCGAGGAGCCGGGCGCGGTCGAGCTCGCGCAGCTCGTGCGACGCCACGAGCTGAGCTGGCGTGCGACCTACGACGAGCGCGACCGGCGGCTGGACGTCGAGGCGGCGGAGCCGATCCACGCGGAGGGCAGCCCCGGGCCGATCGGGCAGGCGCTCGACGTCCTGGTCGAGAACGCGATGCGCCACGGGGCGGGGACCGTGACCGTCAGCGTCGTGCGCCGCGGCGGACACGGTTGCCTGCGCGTCGAAGACGAGGGGCCGGGCATCCCCGAGGGTGCTGAGCGGCAGATCTTCGAGCGCGGCAGCTCGATCGACGGTGGCACCGGCATCGGCCTGCACCTCGCGCGCGTGCTGGTGGAAGCCGGCGGCGGCCGGCTCGTGCTCGTCCGCCGGCAGCCGGCGGCGTTCGAGATCCAGCTGCGCCCGGTCGAGGCCGGCGCCGAGACCGCCGAGCGCGCCGCCACCACGCATCGCGGCCGCTGAGTCCCGGCCGGTCAGACGCCGCCGGTCGCAGCGCGCGCAGCGCGCGCCGGCGGGCGTCAAGATCCGAATCGCGCATGGCTCGCCGATCCCGACCCCCGCGGCCGCACCTGGCGGTCCGTCACCCGCATCGGCGACTGGCGCGGCTGCGTGGGCACCGCATCCAGGCGATCGCGCTGCTCGCGGTCGTCGGCCCCGGTCTGCTCGCCGGGCTGTCGGACGACGACCCGGCCGGGATCACGACCTACTCGATCCTGGGCGCGGACTTCGGCTATCGGCTGCTGTGGGTGCTCGCGCTGTCGACCGCGGCGCTGATCGTCTTCCACGAGCTGGCGGCCCGCACGGGGGTCGTCACGGGTAAGGGGTTGATGCGGCTGGTGCGCGAGCGTTACGGCTCGCGCGCGACGACGGTGGCGCTGAGCGCGCTCGTGGTCGCAAACGTCGGCACGATCTGCGCGGAGTTCGCCGGCGTCGCGGCCGGCATGGAGGTGCTCACAGGCACGAGCAAGTATCTCACCGTCCCGTTCGCCGCGCTGGCCGTCAGCGTGCTCGTCCTGCGCGGCTCGTTCGGCCGCGTCGAGCACGTGCTGCTGGCGCTCAGCGCGATCTTCGTCGCTTACATCTTCTCCGGCGTGCTCGCGCATCCGGACTGGGGCGCGACCGCGCGCGGGCTCGTCGTCCCGAGCCTGCCGGGCACGCGCCACGGGATCCTCGTCGTGGTCGCGACGCTCGGCACGACGCTGGCGCCGTGGGGGCTGGCGTTCATCCAGTCCTACGCCGTCGACAAGCGCCTGCAGGTGAAGGATCTCGGCTACGAGCGCATCGACGTCGCCGGCGGCGCCCTGCTGACCGGGATCATCGGCGCCTTCATCGTCGTCGCGTGTGCGGCGACCCTGCACGCCAGTGGTCGTCACATCGTGGACGCGCAGGACGCCGCGGTGGCGCTGAAGCCGCTCGCCGGCAGCGCGGCGCAGACGCTCTTCGGGCTCGGGCTCGTCGGCGCCGCGCTGCTGGCCGCCGCGGTCGTGCCGCTGTCGACCGCGTACTCGGTCGCCGAGGCGTTCGAGCAGCCCGCCGACCTCAACGACTCCTTCGCGAAGGCCCGGCTCTTCTACGGCTCCTACGGCGTCAGCGTGCTGGTGGCCGTCACGCTCGTGCTGATCCCCGGCGCGCCGCTGATCCAGATCCTGTTCCTCTCACAGGCGCTGAACGCGGTGCTGCTGCTGGCGATCCTGCCGTTCCTGCGCGCGCTCGCGCGCGACCGCGAGCTGATGGGCGAGCACCGGCTCTCCCGCGTGGACTCCGTCCTCACGGCCGGCGTGATCACGTTGGTAGCGGTGTCCGTCGTCGCCCTGTTGACGCTCAGCATCTTCTGAACCCGGTGAGACCACGACAGACTCCTCGTCGTGCGAGCCGGATTCGGCGTGGCGTTCCGCCGGCAGCGGCGCTGCGGCCGTCCCGCACCTCCTACGTGCCCTGTTGTGCGCGGTAGTGCTCGCGCCAGATCAGCCGGTAGATCGGGATGTGGCGGGGGAGGCTGCGGATGCCTGGGATGAATGGGACGCAGATGAAGGCGAGGCTCAGGACGCCCATCAGGAGCATCACGAGCGCGTCGGCGTTGGTCGAGGACTTGAACGGTTCGATCTGGTACCAGAGGGTGTAGAGCCACAGCCATGACTGGCCTGGGTAGCTGCCGGTCTCGTTCATCATGCCCCACTGGTTGCCGAGCAGGTGCTGTGCTTGGGCGCGTTGGGCGAGCAGGCCGCCGTCGGCCATGAACAGCAGCGGCTTGGTGTAGTCGGTCTGGTAGAACTGGCGGCTGGTGAGCAGCGCGCCGTCGAGGCCGCCGCTCTGGGCGAGCGCGAGCAGGCCGTTCATCATCACGGGAACCGGTCCGTATGCACCTGGCGCCACGTTCACCGATCCGCCAGATCCGGTTGTTGCCTTGCCGAGCGCCTTGGTATAGGCGTCGGTCCAGGTCGACTGGAGCTTGGCGGGCGCGGTCTGGTAGGCCGTGATCGCGCGTTGCAGTGCAGTGTTTCCGGGGACGCTGCGCAGCGGGTCGATCACGTAGTCGTTCGCCGTGTCGATCGGGTGGCTGACGCCGAGCCACTTCTGCAGCCTGACGGGGCCGATGTGCTGACCGTCCCCGTTGTGGTTGTAGGGCGGGCCGTAGCCGGCTGTGGTGCTGGAGCCGTCGAGCTCGGCGACTGCGGTCGTGGTGAAGTCGACGGGCATCTGGCGCGACCATTGCGCGACCGTGCTCGGCCGGTCGTCTGGTGAGGAGAAGAGGACCGTGAGCACGACCGCGAGCAGCGCGATCACGCCGACCGCGACGGCCAGCTCCTTGACGAGGTCGTAAGGGGCGTAGGCGCCCGCCCAGGACGCTGTGTCGTCGCGGCGGCTCATGACGGCGCGCCATGGCGCACCGGAGGTGCGTCGGCGGCGGAGGTCGCGCGTCCTTCTTGGACCGGCGGTGGCTGTGCGGCGAGTCGCTTCGCCTCCAGCGTGAACGGCGGCACGACGCCGTGGCGGCGCACGAGCAGCACGTGCGCGACGACCAGCGCGATCACCGCGGTCGGCAAGAGCAGCACGTGGTAGCTGTACATCTGACCGAAGTCGGTGACGTCGAAGAACGCGCCGACGCCCACCGAGTTCAGGCCGTCCTTGGCCTGCGTCGAGATCCACTGCGCGTCGAAGTTCTGCTGGGAGACGTAGCCGGTCAACGCGGCCGGGATCGCGACGACGAACGTGACGGCGCCGGTCACCCAGACGCGGGCGCGGCCACCGCGCCACGCCGCCATCCAGTACTTGCCCCACAGGTGGATGACCATCGTGAAGAAGAACAACTCGACCGCCCACAGGTGGATCGAGTTGAAGAAGTGACCGACACCCGTCACGTGCCACCAAGCGGGTCCCTTCAGGCTCAGGATCGCGCCCGAGCCGACGATCACGATCAGCGACGCGAGCGTCGCCACGCCGAACACGTAGATCCAGGACGCGACATACGTCGGCTGGCCGTCGGGCAACAGCTTCTCGGGCGGCAACGCGTCGACGGCCCGCTCACGCGTGCGAGCCGTCCAGGAGGACTTGGAGGGTGGGACGACGCTCATGATCCGCTTCCGCGCCGGCGCGCGGCACCAGGGAACGGCAGCACGAGCGCCAGCGCGAACACGACCAACATCGCGGCGAGCACGACGATGTTCGCGACCGACAGCTGAATGAAGTGCCAATGCACGACATGCGCCGGATGGTTCAGGTTGAACACGGCACCGACCGTGCCTGACGCCGTGAAGTTCAAGACCTGCCTCCTCGGATCACCCTGAGCGGCATCTGGTGGATGCTATGGAGCCGCTGGTGTCCGCGGCATCCGTACTCCACCGCTGTCAGTCAGATACGGCAAACCAGCGGGATCAGACGACGAACCCTGTTCCCGATCCGAGCGCGAGCTACGGCGGTGGCGCCGCGCGCGGAGGCAGTCGTCTAGCCGCTCTGATCGATCAGCCCGTGGTCGAGCGCGTAACGGACGAGCTCCGCGCGGGTGGAGCGGCGGACCTTCTGTTGGATGTGCGCGCGGTGGGACTCGACAGTTCGGACGCTGAGGTAGAGCTGTCCGGCGATCTCGCCGTTGGTGTGGCCGAGCGCAATCAGGCGCAGGACCGCGAGCTCGCGCTCGGTGAGGTCGTCGGGCGGACCGCTGGGCGGCGGCTCGGCCGCCATCCGCGCGCCCAGCTCGGGGTTGAGGTAGGTGCGGCCATCGCGCGCGAGCCGCACAGCTCGGACGAGCTCGGCGTCGGCGGCCTCCTTGAGCACGTAGCCGCGCGCGCCGGTGCGCAGCGCCTCGCGCGCGAACGCGGGGTCCTTTTGCATCGTCAGCACGACGATCGCCGTTCCCGGCATCTGCTCGACAAAGTGTGGGATCACCCCGAGGCTCGGCTCGCCTGGCATGTTGAGGTCGAGCACGAGCACGTCCGGGCGATGGCCCCGCACGGCGCGCAGCGCCGAGGGCACGTCGCCGGCCTCGGCGACGACCTCGATCCCGTGCTCGGCGTCGAGCACCATCCGCAAACCGGTGCGCACGACCGCGTGATCGTCTGCGATCACGACTCGGATGAGCGGGACGTTCGGCTGCTGCTCGTCGACGCTCATGCGAAGGCCGAGGTTAGTCGCGCCCACTCCGCGCCGCGTCCGTAGTTCCTGCGGCCGGGGCGCGGAGACGCCGCCGATGTGGCTGCGACGACGCGTGGATCGCGGCACGCGATCTCGCCCCCTGCCTCGCGGCCCGCGAGGAGACGGATCGGGCTCCCGTGCTCCGTCGGTGGTCGACGGCCGCACGCCGCCGGACCGCTAGGAGGTGCGCCACGCGCTCCAGTGCGCACGGCGACGCGCGAGCCTACGCTCGTGCTGGCGGCGCGGCGTGCGTGCCGTTACTCGTCGCGACGCGCGAAAGAACCACGCCTTGCCGGCCTCGACGAGCGCGAGGTAGACGGCGACCATGGTGGCAAGGATCAGGAAGAAGTCCCATGGCAGCGCGGTGAAGCCGAGCACGTGTGCGAGCGGCGAGTACGGCAGTGCCGCGCCGACGAGCACGACCGCGAGCGTCGTCGCCAGCAGCGGTCGGCTCGGCCGGCTGCGGAGGAACGGCACGCGCCGCGTGCGGATGACGAAGACGACGAGCGCCTGCGTCGCGAGCGACTCGACGAACCAGCCGCTGCGGAACAGCGACGGACCGGCGTGGAAGCCCCACAGCATCACGCCGAAGGTGATGAAGTCGAAGGCCGAGCTGATCGGTCCGAACAGCGACATGAAGCGCCGGATCAGCGCGATGTCCCACTGCGAGGGGCGCTCGAGCATCTCCGCGTCCACGTTGTCGGTCGGGATCGTCAGCTCGCCGACGTCGTAGAGGAAGTTGTTGAGCAGGATCTGGGTCGGCAGCATCGGCAGGAATGACAGGAACAGCGATGCGGCGGCCGCGCTGAACATGTTCCCGAAGTTCGACGAGGTCGCCATCAGGACGTACTTGATCGTGTTCGCGAAGATGCAACGGCCCTGCACGACGCCCTCGGCCAGCAGGTCGAGGTCCTTCGTCGTGAGCACGATGTCGGCCGCGTCCTTCGCCACGCCGCTGGCGGACTCGGCGGAAATGCCGACGTCGGCCTCGTGCAGCGCGACCGCGTCGTTGACGCCGTCGCCGAGGAACCCGACCGTCGTGCCGGCGCGGCGCGCGGCGCGGATCACGCGTGCCTTCTGCTCCGGCGTCACGCGCGCGAAGATCGTCGTGCGCGCGACCGCGGCACCCAGCTCGTCGTCCGCGATCTGCGCGACCTCGTTGCCCGTGAGCGCGCCGAGCACGGGGATTCCGAGGTCGTCGCAGACCTTCCGTGCGACGCGATCGTTGTCGCCGGTCACGACCTTCACTGCGATGTCGAGCCGCGCAAGCCGTGCGATCGCGGCGGCCGCGTCCGTCTTCGGAGGGTCGGCGAACGCGAGGAAGCCGGCCAGCTCGAGATCGTGCTCGTCATCCGGCGCGATCGTCGTCAGCTCCGGCGCGTGTCGCGAGCGCGACGATGCGCGCGCCCGCGGCGAACTGCGCCTCGCGCGTCGCGCGGGTCGCCTCTCCGGCGCCCGCAGCGTGCGAGGATCGCCTCCGGCGCGCCCTTGACGAGCAGCCGCCGCCCGCCCTCGTCGAGGTCGGCGAGCACCGACATGCGCTGACGGTCGTAGTCGAACGGCGCGTCGGCGACGCGCGTGTGGCGCGGCGCGAGCGCGCCCGCGTCCCACAGCGCCCGGTCGAGCTGGTTGCCGCCGACGGCGCGGCCGTCCTCCACGACGGCCGCATTGCCGACGAGGCCGAGGCCGAGCACGGAGGGCGCCGGCGCGCCGTGCGGGTCGAGCGCAGCGGTGAAGCGCACGCTGCCCTGCGTCAGCGTCCCCGTCTTGTCGGTGAAGAGCGTCTCGATGTTGCCGAGGTCCTCGATCGCGATCAGCCGCTTCACGACGACGCCGCCGTGCGCCAGCAACGCGGCGCCGCGTGCGAGGCTGATCGTCACGATCGCCGGCAGCAGTTGCGGCGCGAGCCCGACGGCGATCGCGAGCGCGAACAGCGCAGACTCGAGCAGCGGCCGCTGCAGCGCGGTGTTGACGACGAAGATCGAGACGGTCAGCGCGGCGGTCACGTTGATCAGCAGCTTCGAGAAATCGCGGAGCCCGTGCTGGAAGGCGGTCTCGTCGACGTGTGCGCCGAGCGAGGTGGCGATCCCACCGAACGCGGTCGACTGGCCGGTGCGCGCGACGACCGCGCGCGGTGCCGCCGCGCACGATCGTGCCCATGAACGCACACGAGGAGAGCGCGAGCGGCGAGTCGCCCGGCTCGGCCGGAGCCGCCGACTTCGCCGCCGGCAGCGACTCGCCCGTCAGCAGCGCCTCGTCGGGACACGCCGGGCGCGCACGTCGTGGACGCGCAGCGCGTTGGGCCCTACACGCGCCGGCGTCCCCGCGCCTCCGTCGTGGACAGGCCGCCCGGTGCGCTGCCGAGCGCGGCGAGAGCCTCGGCGACGGCGAGCCCGCCGAGCTCGCCGAGCGTGGGCGCCGGCGGTTCCAGGCGTTCGTCGGGAAGCGCGCGCGCCGGAGGAGCCTCATGGAACGGCGATCGCGGGCTCACGTGCGCAGCGCGGGCGTCGGCACGGGCGCTGCGCAGGGCGCGACGCGGATGCGCGCGTCGACGACGACGGCGCCGGCGCCGGCGGTCGACGCGATCACCGGGTTGCAGTCCAGCTCGACGACCTCGGGGTGCGCCTCGACGAGCGTGCTGATGCGCAGCAGGACGTCCTCGAGCGCGGCGATGTCGACCGGCGGCTCGCCGCGGTAACCCTCGAGCAGCGGGAACGTGCTCAGCTCGCGGAGCATCTCGCGCGCGTCGCGGTCGGTGAGCGGCGCGAGCCGCACGGCGATGTCGCGCAGCAGCTCGACCGCGCGGCCGCCGGCGCCGCACACGAGCACCGGGCCGAACAGCGGGTCAGTCGTCGCGCCGACGAGCATCTCCACTCCAGCGGGTGCCATCCGCTGGACGAGGAAGCCGCTGGGCGGATGGCCGGCGTCGGCGAGCCGGGCACGCATCGCCTGCGCGGCGCGTCGCACCGCGGTCGGCCCGGCAAGGTCGAGCGCGACGCCGCCCGCGTCGCTCTTGTGCAGGAGCCCCGGCGCGATCGCCTTCAGCACGACCGGGCCGCCGAGCTCGGCGGCGGCGCGCGCGGCGGCAGTCGGGGTGCGCGCGATCCGCTGCGACGCGAGCGGCAGCCCGTGACAGGCGAGCAGCGCATGGACGTCGCCGGGGTCGAGCCACGTCGCGCCCGCCTGGAGTGCGTGCGCGATGATCGCGGCCGCCTCGTCGGGTCGCGCGTCAGCGAACGCCGGCACCTCGCCGCCCGGCGCCGCACGCCAGCGCGCGTGCGCGGCCGCACGACCGAGCGCGCGCGCCGCGTCCTCCGGGAAGCGAAAGCTCGGCAGCGGGACCTCCGCGTCGCGCAGCTCTGCGGGCGCGCCCTCGGCCGTCATGAACACCGTCAGCAGCGGCAGGCGCCCGCCAAGCGCGCGCGCCGCCTCGCCGATCGCGCGCGCCACGTCTTCGGCATGCGTCACGAGCGGCGGCACGAACACGGCGACGATCGCGTCGACCGCGCCCGAGCGGCCGATCGCCTCGATCGAGCTGCCGAACGCCTCCGGCGTCGCGGCGGCGATCAAGTCGACCGGGTTGGAGAGCGACGCCGCGCTCGGCGCGCGCTCGGCGAGCTCGCGCTGCAGCGCCTGCGACAGCTCAGGAAGCTCCAGCCCTGCGGCCTGGCACGCGTCGGCGCACATGATCCCCGGCCCGCCCGCATTCGTCACGATCGCCACCCGCGGGCCGACGGGAAGCGACTGGCGGTCGAGCAGCACCGCGAGGTCGAACAGCTCACCGAGCGTGTCGACGCGCAGCACCCCGGCCTGGCGGAAGAGCGCCTCGACGGCGACCTCGGAGCCGGCGAGCAGCACGCCGGTGTGCGAGGAGGCGGCCCGCGCTCCGGCCGGGGTGCGCCCGGCCTTGACGGCGACGATCGGCTTCGCGCGCCCGACGCGCCGCGCGATCCGTGAGAACTTGTGCGGGTTCCCGAACGACTCGAGGTAGAGCAGGATCGCGTGCGTGCGCTCGTCCTGCTCGCACCAGTCGAGGAAGTCGTTGCCGGACAGATCGGCCTTGTTGCCGACCGAGACGAACGCCGAGATGCCGATCCCGAGCGTGCGCGCCTGCTCGAGCAGCGCGATCCCGACGCCGCCGCTCTGCGACAGCAGCCCGACGCCGCCGGCGGGCGGTGCGCTCGGCGCGAAGCTCGCGTCGAGCTTCATGTCCGGGTCGGTGTTCAGCACGCCGAGGCAGTTCGGGCCGACCAGGCGAATCCCGCCGGCGCGGCAGGTCGCGAGCAACTCGTGCTGCAGCGCCACGCCCTCGGCGCCGGTCTCGGCGAAGCCGGCGCTCAGCACGACGAGGGCGCGCACGCCGCGCGTTGCGCAGCGCTGGGCGACGGCGATCGTCTCGCGCGCCGGGATCGCGAGCACGACCGCGTCCAGCTCGCCGGGCACGTCCTCGACCGAGCGATGGCACGGATGGCCGTCGATCGGGCGCCCGCGCCGGTTCACGGCGTGAAGCGCACCCGTGTAGCCGCCGGCGAGCAGATTCGCGAAGACCGCTCCGCCGATCGACGTTGCATCGGGCGAGGCGCCGACCACGGCGATCGAGCGTGGTCGCAGGACGGCGTCCATCGCGGCGATGGCGGCGATGCGGTCGCGCTGCTCGAACGCCGCACGCGCCTCGGGCGTGAACGTGGCCGGCATCTCGACGACCAGCACACCCGGCTCCGAGCGCACATCCAGCGGCAGGCCGCTGTTGCGAAAGACCTCCAGCATGCGGTGGTTCTCGGGCAGGACATCGGCGACGAGCGTCGCGATTCCCTGCGCTCGTGCGCCGAAGGCCAGGTGCGCCAGCAGGACCGTCGCGAGCCCGCGGCCCCGCATCGGCCCTGCGACCTCGAACGCGATCTCGGCGCGGTCGGGCGCGAGCCGCGCCCAGGCTGCGTGGCCGAGGATCGTCCCGTCGCCGGCGATCGCGAGCACGCCGTCGCGCTGGCGCCGGTCGACCGCGGCCGCCCAGCGGGCCGCGGCGTCGAGGTTGGCCGCGCCGGTGAACCAGCGCAGGCGGCGGTCCTCCAACGACAGGCCCGTGAGGAACGCCCGCAACGCGGGCAGATCCACCGGCCGTACCGGCCGGACGTGGACCGGCGAGCCGTCCTGCAGCGCGACGTCGACCTCGCGCGCGGCGAGCGCCGCATCGCTCGGTAGCGCGATCGAGGGCTCGATAGCTCCCGCGGCCATCAGTCGACGATCGACCGATAGCGCTCGAGCAGCTTGCGCTTGAGCGCGACACGCTGGATCGCCGGCCGGCGCTCACGGTTTCCCATCGCCGGCCAGCCTGGCACGCCCCATCGCGCTCGGCATCCGCGACGCTCCGCGTACCGCTCCGTGGTTGCCCGCAGCCGTGTGGAGGCGGTTCGGTCCGGTCCGATGTCGAGACGCCCGCGCGCCTCACCCGGAGCGCAACGCGCGCAGCGCGTTGAGGATCACCGCGACGTCGATGCCCTCCTGCAGCAACGCGCCGGCGACCGGGGCGAGCAGCCCAGCCGCAGCCGCAGCCATCGCCGCAACGCTGAGCCCCATGCCGACGAGCACGCTCTGGCGTGCGATCACGAGCGAGCGCCGACCGATCTGCACCGCCGCCGCGACCCGCTCGATGCGATCGACGACGATCACCACGTCGGCGGTCTGCGCCGAGACCGTTGAGCCCTCGCCCGCGATCGCGATGCCGACGTCGGCGATCGCGAGCGCGGGCGCGTCGTTGACGCCGTCGCCGACCATCGCGACCGGCGCACGCTCCTCGTCCTCGCGCACGGCGCGCACGACCGCCAGCTTGTCCTCGGGTGACTGCTCGGCGTAGACGCGGTCGACCCCGACCGCGCGGCCGACCGCCTCCGCGGTCGAGCGGCGGTCCCCCGAGACGAGCGCGACGTAGCGGACGCCCGCCTCGCGCAGGGCGCAAACCATCGCCGTGGCGTCGGGACGCAGCGCGTCGCCGATCGCGATCGCGCCTGCAAACGCGCCGTCGAGCGCGACGTGGACCGTCGTGCCGTCGCCGGCTGCCAAGCCGGCCGGTGACCCGCTCGTCATCTGGCGCCGCACGAACGCCGGGCTGCCGACGGCGACGCGATGGGCGCCGACGCGCCCATCGATGCCCTGGCCCGGCTCCTCATGCACCTCGACGGGGTTCTCGAGTCGTGCGCCACGGTCCTGCGCCGCGTGCACGATCGACTCGGCGAGCACGTGTGGGGAGAGCTGCTCGAGCGAGGCCGCGAGGCGCAGCAGCTCGTCGCCGCCGCCGTCGCCCGAAGGGTGCACCGCCTCGACGCGCGGTGCGCCGACGGTGAGCGTCCCGGTCTTGTCCAGCAGCACGCTGCGGACGCGGCCGAGCGCCTCGATCGCCCCACCGCTCTTGACGATGATGCCCATGCTCGCGGCGCGCGAGATGCCGGCGACGAACGCGATCGGCGCGGCGAGGATCAGCGGGCACGGCGTCGCGACGACGACAACCGCGAGTGCGCGCACCGGGTCGCCGCTCAGCGCCCAAGCAGCCCCCGCGGTCAGCAGCGTGAGCGGCAGGAGGATGGCCGCGTAGCGATCGGCGAGGCGCACGAATGGCGCGCGCTCACGCTCGGACCGCGCCACGAGCTCGACCAGGGCGGCGTACGAGCTGTCCGCGGCGCGGCGTCGGGTGCGCAGGTCAAACGGCGCTCCAGCGTTCGACGTGCCGCTGCGCAGGGGCTCGCCGCGCAGGCGCGAGACGGGCAGAGGCTCTCCCGTCAGCGTCGCCTCGTCGAGCAGTGCTCGCTCGGAGACGACGACGCCGTCGACCGGCACGACCTCGCCGGAGCGCACGATCACGACGTCACCGACCATGATCGCGTCGACCGGCACCTCCTCGATCTGCCCGTCGCGCCGCACGTGCGCGATCGTCGGCGCCAGCTCCAGCAGCCGCGCGAGCGCGCGGCGGGCACGGCGGCTCGCCGACGCCTCGAGCGCGTTGCCGCCGGCTAGCATCAGTGCCACTACGGCACCGGCAAGGTACTCGCCGAGCGCGAGCGCACCTGCCATCGCGATCAGCGCGATCACGTCGACGCCGAAACGTCCGCGCACGACGTCGCGCGCGACCGACCAGGACAACGGTACGAGCATGACGACCACGAGCGTCGCCCAGACCGCGTCGCCCGCGCCGGGCAGCGCGGCGATGTGCAGCGCGCCGCCGCCTGCGATCGCGACCAGCGCGAGCACCGTCAGCACGCGGTAGCGCCCGGTGATGAGCGCCTCGTACCGCGGTGCGCGCACCATCAGCCCGTCGCGTCGCGTGCTTCGGTCGCCGTGCCGGTGACCGAAGCGGCGACGGGAATGCTCGCATGGATCGTCGTGCCCGCGCCCGGCGCCGTCTCCACGGTCAGCTCGCCGCCGACGAGCGACGCTCGCTCCCGCATGCCGAGCAGGCCGAACCCCTCGTTTGGCGCCGTGGGGTCGAAGCCGGCGCCGTCGTCGCGGACGGCGATATCGATGTGCTCGGCGTCCTCGACGACCGAGATCTCCACGCTGGCGGCGCCGGCATGCTTGACGACGTTCGTCAGCGCCTCCTGCCCGAGCCGGTAGAGCGTGCTCTCGATCGCCGCAGGAGGCCGCCGGGCCGAGCGGCCCGACTCGAACGCGAGATCGACGTGCAGGTCGATCTCCAGCCCGGACGTCCCGGTGATGCGCTCCGCCAGACTCTCGAGCGCGGCTTTCACACCGAACGCGTCGAGCGCGGCAGGGCGCAGATCGGTGATGAGCCGGCGCAGGCCGGTGATCTCGGTGTCGATCTGCTCAATCGCGGTCGCGAGCGTACGCTGCACGACTGCGAGGTCCCCGCTTCGGCGCGCGCCCGACAGCAGGACCTTCAGGCCGGCGAGCTCCTGCAACGTCTCGTCGTGGAGCTCGCGTGCCCAGCGCTGGCGCTCGCGCTCGGATGCCTCGATGCTGCGCCGCAGGCCCTCGCTCGCGACCGTCTGCGCGGTCGCGACCGCCGTCGCGGCGCTCGCCGCGAAGCCCTCGAGCAGCTGCTCGTCCTCGTCCGTGAACTCCCCGCCGTCGTCGCCGCGGTCGAAGACGTTCAGCACGCCGAGCGAGCGTCCCCGAAAGACGAGCGGAACGAACAGTCCCGACTCGACGGAGACCTGACCCGCCATCGCGAAGCGCAGCTGGTCGCGCACGTTCGCGAGTCGCTCGGAGCGCTGCGTCCGCAGCACGTGCCCGCTGATCGATCCCTCGACCGGGATGCGCTCCTCCAGCAGGCTGCCCTCGAGCGCTCCCGCGACCGCGGCCACGACGAGCTCGTCCCCTTCCCGCAACAGGATCAGCACGCCGCGTGCGCCGACGAGCGCGCGTGCACGCTTGATGATCAGCTCGAGGATCCGCTTGAGGCTCGTCTCGCCGCCGACCGCTCGCGCGATCGCCATCGCAGCCTCCAGTCCGCGCACCGCCTGCTCGAGCACGTGCCGACGATCGTGCTCGCCGTGGTATGCACGCGCATTGGTGATCGCCACACCGGCCCAGCCCGCGAGCAGGCCGATCGTCTCCTCGTCGTCCCCGCCGAACTCGGTCGCGCCGGCCTTCTCAGCAAGATAGAGATTGCCGTAGCCCTCGCCGTGCACGCGGATCGGAACCCCGAGGAAGGACGTCATCGGCGGGTGGCCGACCGGGAAGCCGTAGGAACGTGGATGCTCGCCTACATCCGTCAAGCGCAGCGGCTGTGGATCCTCGATCAGCACGCCGAGCACACCGCGGCCACGCGGCAGCGCACCGATCTGGCGATGCGTCTGCGCGTCGATCCCGACAGTCAGGAAGCGCTCGAGCTCACTGCCCTGCTCGTCGAGGATCCCCAGCGCCGCGTAGCGCGCCCCGGTCAGCTCGCGAGCCTCCTCCAGGACCCGCTGCAACACGGCCTCGAGGTCGAGCTCGGAGACGACCGTGCGCCCGACCTCCAGGACACGCCGCAGACGGCGTTCGTCAAGCATTCATCGAGCAAGGGTACTGCCGCGATCGCTGTAGTTCCTGAGCGCGCATTCCACACAACCAACGCCTGGCTCCCACCGACGCGGCCGGGATCCGGCGCATGCGCGTCGGCTGGGACGCCGTCCGTGTCGCCGTCGATGACGCGACCCGGCTGGCCTACGTCGAGGTGCTCCCCGACGAGAAAGCCACGACCGCCGTCGGGTTCCTTCGACGCGCCGTTTCCCACACGGCGGACCGAACCCCAAATCTTCGGCCCTGACCCGCGACAACTTATGCACGGGTGCCGACCGACTCACCGCCCATATGGTCTAGTCAAGCTTCCGCGTCGCGTCGAACCAGAACGACCGGGATGGCCGAGGCCACAGGCACGGCTGACGCTGGCGCCTTCCGCAGCCCTGCAGTTTGGCCGCAGCGGGCGGGGCCAGCCATGAGCGGGTCTACGTGCGCATCGCCGCCTTGATGGCCACACATCTGGCCATCTGGAGCACAAGATAGCGCACAAGACGCTCTAAGGTAGTCCGTCAAACCCGCGATTTGCAGGCATTTTAAGCGCGCCCGAGAGGATTCGAACCTCTGACCTTCGGTTCCGTAGACCGACGCTCTATCCAGCTGAGCTACGGGCGCAGTGCAGCGTTTTCGGGCACTTCCACGTTCGGCAGCCGCCCGAAGCCGCTGTCCCGTCTGATTTTTATCAGGTTCGCCCTCGTGGGAATGTCCGCGCCTGCGCGGAGCGCTGGCCTCCAGACCAGCGCCTCGACCTCCGGTGTGACAGGACGTAGCTCACGCTGGGTCCCTCGGCCGAATCCTTACGCCACCGTGATTTTCGGGTTCCAGCTACTTGATCCGGAAGCCGCCGGTCCCATTTTTATCGCCGTCTGGTCCCATTTTTATCGGCTCGTCCTCGTGGCTCTGTTCGCGGTTGTTCGCGCGCACCGGTCGATCCGTTCGACTCTGCTCGCCCCGATTCGCGTCTGTTCGCAGCGCAGCCGGCCTGACCTCCGGCCATCGGCGAGCCCCTCGTGGACCGGATGGCTGGGACCAGCGCGCGTCGGCGTCGTGGTCGCGACCGAACAGCCGCGAACAAACGCGAACAGCCCCGAACTGGTGCGCGAGGCCGCGGCTTCTCACGTCCGCCACAGAGCGCACGCCCTCGGCCGACCAGGCCGGCGCTCGCCGTCACGGTCGAAGCACTCGAACTCAACGACCTCCGGCCAACGATCGCCGGCCACAGCGACCATACGCATGTGCAGGTGGGACAGTGGACCAGCCGCGGCGCGCGGTCCTCGACACCAGCGTCATCTACTCCCAGAGGACCGCAATGCGAACCCGGCGACGCTCGTGCCGCTGGCTCCGATCGCGCTCCCGAGCAAACGGATCGCGGGTTCATAGCGTGGCGCGCTGCGTGGCTGGCGGTGACGGGGTGCGGCTGGCTTCGGTCGTGCGGCTGCCGGCATCGCGAAGACTGGCGTCGGCCGTAGCCTGACCAGCAGGGCTTGCTCCGAGTGTGCAGCCGCGCTATCCTCCAGGTACGTACATGGAGTCGTACAACACTCGGAGACCGTCATGAGCACCATCGGCGTTCGCGAGCTGGCCCGCAACGCCAGCGCCATCATCAACGAGCTGGACGAGACGAAGGAGCCCGCGATGATCACGCGGCGCGGCCGTCCAGTCGCGTACATGCTGCCCGTGGACTCCGCGCAGTTCGAGGACTTCGTGCTCGCCAACGCCCCCGAGTTCGTCAAGGGCATGGCCGCCGCCGACCGCGAGCTGGCCCGCGGCGAGACGACCTCGCTCGCCGAGGCACGACGCCTCCTTGACGCAGACGCGGACTGACTCGCCCGCAGCGCCCGAGCGATGAACCACATCGAGCTGTCGAAGCGCGCCCTCAAAGACGTGCGCCGCATCGACCACGCCAACCGCCGCCGCCTACTGAACCTCCTCGAACAGGACCTCGCCGCGGAGCCCCAGCCGCCAAACCTCGACGTCAAGCCCCTCGTCGGCCGCACACCATGGCTGCGCCTACGCCGCGGCGACTACCGCATCCTCTACCGGCCACTGACCGACGCCGAGCTTCGGACGCTCCGCGCCGGTGAGTCGGCCGGGCTTCCTCGTAGAGCGGGTCATCGACCGCGGCGACCTCGAACGCGCGACCGCAACGCTGCCGTGATCTCGACACGCCGCCAATCGAAGGGCAATCCCGCCGACCCTGCCTGCGCCCGAGGGCTACGCCAGCGCCTTCGCGCGATACAGGTACGAATGGCTGTCCACGACGGCCGGCCCCGAAGGCACGGCGGCCATGGCAGCGCTCCCCGCAGCTATCAACGCCCCGACAGGATCACCCGTCGTAGCAGTCCATGCCGCGCCACCGACGCTAAGCACCATCGAGGCCGGCGTCTTCCACCATCGCCTCCCTTGATCCGCGAGCGCTCTCCCTTCATCTTCAAGCGCTTCCCGACGGTCGCGTAGAGCCTCGGTGCGCTCCTCAGCGGTGACGGCGTTCGCGCCCGGGCTCCAGCTCCGCCATGACCGCCAGGTAGCAGGCGACATCCATCATCGACGGGGCGACCGCGCCGTGCAGCACGCGGCTCGGCGCCGACATCGAGCGCGCCGTCTTCGCACGCGCGGTCCAGTGGCACTGCGAGGACCGCGTCCTCGTGCACGGCAACACGACGGTCGTGTTCTGACGGGGCCGCCCGAGGGCAAGCCTTAAGCCGCTCCGCGAGAAGCTCGCTTCCCCTGACCGACCCTGTCATGGGAAGCGGTCGCGTGGTTCGCGGACGGCATCGCACTCGCGCGCTGGGCTTTCCAGCGCGCGAGCATCGCCGGCATCTCGGCCTGCAGGAACTCGAAGAAGGCGAGCGACTCCGCGAGCCGCGCGCCGGCGGGCGTCGCGACGCCGAGCGCGTCGACGCCGGCGCGCGCGGCGGTGACCCAGCGTTCGAGCAACTGCTCGCGGCGGGCGACGAGCTCGTACCAGGTGCCGTCCTCGAGCGCATAGTGCTCGCGGCGCGAGCCTGGCGCGCGCGAGCGGCTGAGCGCGCCGACGTGGTTCAGATAGCGGACCGCGCCCGAGACTCCCGCGCGGCTGACCTGCAGCTGCGTCACCAGCTCGTCCGCGGTCATGCGGCCGGAATCGCTCGTCAGGAGCGCGACGAACACGAGCGCTGCCATCCGCGGCATGCCGGCGTCGACGAGCGCCGCGGCGAAGCGCTCCACGAACTGCATGACCGCCCGCGGCTCGCGGTCGAAGCTCTCCCCAGGAGATTTCACTGTTTCATGAACATACTGTAGTTTCCGCAAATATGTTGGCTATCCAGACACAGAATCTCACGAAGCGCTACGGCGAGACGACAGCCCTCGACGGCCTCGAGCTCGCGATCGAGCGGGGCGAGGTCTACGGCTACCTCGGGCCCAACGGCGCCGGCAAGACGACGACGATCCGGCTGCTGCTCGGGCTGCACCGCCCGACCGCCGGTCGCGCCGAGCTGTTCGGCGTCGATGCATGGGGCGACCCGGTGACCGCGCATCGGCGGATCGCCTACGTCGCGGGCGAGCCGTTCCTGTGGCCGTCGCTCACGGGCGCGGAGACGCTCGAGCTGCTCGCGCGTCTGCACGGCGGCACCGACGTCGCTTACCGCGACCTGCTCGTCGAGCGCTTCGAGCTCGACACGCGCAAGAAGATCCGGGCGCTGTCGAAGGGCAACCGCCAGAAGGTGCAGCTGATCGCGGCACTCGCGACGCGCGCGGACCTGCTGCTGCTCGACGAGCCGACGAGCGGGCTCGATCCGCTGATGGAGGTCGTCTTCCGCGACTGCGCGCAGGAGGCCAAGGAGCGGGGGCAGACGATCTTCCTCTCCTCGCACATCCTCAGCGAGGTCGAGGCCCTCTGCGACCGCGTCGGGATCCTCCGCAACGGCAAGCTGGTCGACCAGGGATCGCTCAAGCAGTTGCGCCATCTCAGCGCCCAAATGGTCGACGTCGCCTTCGCCGGCCGCGCGCCCGACCTCCCGGCGCTCCCGGGCGTGCACGTGTCGAGCGCCGGCCCGAACGCGCTGCGATTCCAGGTCTCGAACGGCATCGGGCCACTGATCGCTGCGCTCGCCGGTCACCCGGTCGCGGCGCTGACGAGCCGCGAGCCCTCGCTGGAGGAGATCTTCCTGCACCACTACGACGGCTCCAAGGTCCATGTCGACGGTTGACGGAACGGTGCCGGCGCCGGACGCGCGACGGGTAGCCGCCGCGCGCGGCAAGGGGGCTGCGGGCGCCCTCGCGCGGCAAGCGATCCGCAACGCCCGCGTCCGCACGCTTGCCTTCGTCTACCTGTTCGCGGCGTACGCCTTCATCCAGCCGGTCGGCTACCGCCACGCCTACGCGACGCACGCCGAGCGCCTCGCCTTCGCCGAGAGCTTCGCCACCAACAAGGGCTTGCGCCTGCTGTATGGCGAGCCCCGCGACCTGCTGACGACGAGCGGCTACGCCGCCTGGCGCGTCGGCGGCGTCCTGGCGATCGCTGCCGCGGCCTTCGGCCTGCTGGCGGCGGTGCGGGCGCTGCGGGCCGAGGAGGACTCGGGCCGCCTCGAGCTGGTGCTCGCCGGCACCGTCGCGCGGCGCACGGCAAACCGCGCGGCGATGACCGCGGTCGCGGTGGGCGTCCTCGCCCTCTGGCTCTCCGAGCTCGCCGGACTCCTGCTCGCAGGCCTGCCCGCCGGCGGCTCCGCGTATCTCGCGCTGGCGACGGCGTCGGTCGCGCTCGTGTGCGTCGGCGTGGGCGCCGTCGCGAGCCAGCTCGCCCCCACGCGCCGGATCGCGCTCGGGCTCGGCGGCGCGGTCGTCGGCCTGATGTTCCTGGCGCGGGTGCTCGCCGACACGCTCGACGGCATCGGCTGGCTGCGCTGGATCTCGCCGCTCGGCTGGGTGGAGGAGCTGCGCCCCTTCACGGGCGCCCGGCCGCTCGTGCTGCTGCTGCCCGTCGCGGCCGGCGCGCTGCTGCTCGTAGCCGCCGCCCGGCTCGCCGCCGCCCGCGACGTCGGCACTGGCGTGCTCCCGGCCCGCGACACCGCCGACGCGCGCCTGCGACTGCTCTCCTCGCCGACCGCGCACGCGCTGCGCAGCCAGCGCGGGTCGCTGACGGCGTGGGTCGGCACCAGCGCGGCGTTCCTGTTCATCCTCGGCACGGTCTCCAAGAGCATCTCGCCTGCCGACGTCTCCCAGAGCGTCCAGGACCAGATCGCGAAGCTCGGCGCGGGGTCGATCACGACCCCCACCGGTTACCTCGCGCTCATCTTCAGCTTCGTCGCGCTCGCCCTCTGCGTGTTCGCCTGCGCGCAGGTCGGCGCCGCCAGGGAGGAGGAGGCCAAGCAGCTGGAGACAATGCTCGCGCAGCCAGTCGGCCGCGCCCGCTGGCTCGGTGGCCGGCTCGCGCTGGCGGCGGCCGGCGCCGTCGCGATCTCGCTGACCGCCGGCCTGCTGGCCTGGGCCGGCGCCACCTCCGCGGGCGCCAGCGTCTCGCTCCCGCGGATGCTCGAAGCCGGCGCGAACGCGCTGCCGGTTGCGCTGCTGTTCCTCGGGCTCGCCGCGCTCGCCTACGCGCTCGTACCCCGTGCGAGCGCCCACGTCGCCTACGGGCTCCTCGCCGTCGCATTCCTCTGGCAGCTCGTCGGCTCGCTGCTCGGGCCGCCGCAGTGGCTCCTCGACCTGACGCCCTTCGCGCACATCGGGCTCGTGCCCGCCCAACCGCTCCGCCCCGTCGCCGCAGCCGTCATGACGGCAGCCGGGACGGCTGCCGCGCTCGGCGCAATCCGCGCCTTCCAGCGGCGTGACCTCGTCGGCGCCTAGCCATGCATGCCTGCAAGACTGCTCGACCTCGTCGCCGGCCGGGCACGGCGCTGCGGGCAACTTGCTCGCCGATGGCACCCACACCAGCTCCTCGACTGCCCTGTGCGCTAGGACGTGTCCCTTGTCCTCGTCTCACGGTGTCGGCGAGGGCTTCGGTCGGGTGCCGGATCGCGAGTCGGCCGATCGCCGTCGCGCTCATCAGCCGAGTGCGACGAAGCGTTCCTCCGTGAGCTCGCGAAGCGCTGCCAGGGGCCCTTCGCGCGTGTTGCCCGAGTCCTTCCCGCCGCCGTACGGCTGATGCTCATAGCGCGTCGTCGGCACGTCGTTGATCAGCACGCCGCCGAACTGCAGCTCTCGCGCGGCCGCGAGGGCGCGGTCCGTCAGGCGCGTGTAGACGCCGGCCTGGAGGCCGAAGTCGGCGTCGTTGGCGAGGGCGATCGCCTCGGCGAACGAATGGACGCTGCGCACGCCGACGACCGGGCCGAAGACCTCGGCTCGCCAGACCTCGGCGTCGACGGGCACGTCGGCGAGCACGGTCGGCTGCAGCGTGCCGTCCGCGTTGACCTCCCCGCCGCAGACGCAGCGCGCGCCCGCGGCGAGCGCCGCGTCGATCCAGCGCTTCACGCGGTCGCGCTGACCGGCATCGATGAGCGGGCCGACCTCCGTCGCCTCCAGCGCCGGATCGCCGACGGCGAGCGAGCGCGTGCGCTCCGCGAGGCGCTCGACGAACGCGTCGGCGACGCGCGCGTCCACCAGCACCCGCTGCAAGGAGACGCAGCTCTGTCCCGCCTGTCCGAAGGCGGCGAGCGCCGAGCGGTCGGCCGCGTCCTCCCAGTCGCCGGTCTCGTCGATCAGCAGCGGGGCGGTCGAGCCGAGCTCCAGGCACACCCGCTTGCGCGGCGCCGCCTGGCGGATGCCCCAGCCGACCGCGGTCGAGCCGGTGAACGTGACCGCGGCGACCTGCTCGGCCGCTACGAGCTCCGCACCGACGTCGGCGCCGCCGGCGACGACGTGCAGCCAGCCCGCCGGCAGCCCTGCCTCCAGCAGGATCTCTGCGAGCGCGAAACCGGACAGCGGCGCCTGCGGGGCCGGCTTCAGCACGATCGCATTGCCCGCCGCGAGCCCCGGCCCGAGCTTGTGCGCGACCAGGTTGAGCGGGAAGTTGAACGGCGTGATCGCCGCCACGACGCCGAGCGGCACGCGCAGCACGAGCCCGAGCCGGCCCTCGCCGGCCGCGACCGCGTCGAGCGGGATGAGCTCGCCGCCCTGCGTGCGCGCCGCGGCCGCGGAGAAGCGCAGCGTCTCGACGGTGCGCGCCACCTCCGTGCGCGCCTGCCGCAGCGGCTTGCCGGCCTCGCGGACGAGCAGGCGCGACAGCTCATCGCCTCGCTGCGCGACCAGCTCGCCCGCGCGCTCGAGCACGGCGATGCGTCGCCACAGCGGCAGCTCGCCCGCCGCGAAGGCGCTGCCGGCCGCCTGCACCGCGAGCCGCACGTCGACGGCGGAGGCGCGCGCCACGCGACCGACGAGCGCGCCGTCGTAGGGGCTGCGGATCTCGTCCCAGTCGCCCGTCTGGAACGGCACGCCGTCGATCAACAGCGGTCGGTCCGGCAGCATGCCGGACGGATCCGCCCTGCGCGAGACGCTCATGCCGCGGCGAGCGCGTCGATGCGCGCGACGAGCCGGTCGAGCAGCAGCGGGTGCCGCAGCGGGTCGACCGGCAGCCGACCGCCGCCGCGCGCGCGCAGGGCGGCGAGGTCCTCCTGCGTAGGCAGCACCTCGACGAGTCCCGGGGCGACGTCGCCGACGCCCACGAGCGCGCGCCGCCCCTGCGGCGTCGTGCGCGCCGCCGGCACCCCGACGGCGCGCCGGCCGGCGCGATCCGCGAGGAAGCTGCGATGCGTCAGCGTCGGCGTGACGTAGCCGACGATCGCGCGGTAGCGCGACGCGAGCCGCTCGAGCGCGGCCGCGATCTCCTGCGCCAGCCGGTTGTGGACCTCGACGTACGCGGCTCGCTCGGCGTCGCCCCAGCGGTGGCGGCCGTTCGCGTCGGCGCTCGACGTCGAGTCGACGCGCCACGCCGACCCGAGCCCGCGCGACTCGAACAGCCCCGGATCGTCGTAGCGCGAGCACGGCGACAGGGCGCCGCGCCAGCGGTAGATCGCCTCGTAGGGGACGAGCCCGAACGGCTCGGAGATCACCGCGCGGTCGAGGCGCAGGCCGTCGCGCAGCAGCGGAGCGTTCGAGCGCAGCTCCGGCGCGACGTCCGTCTGCAGATCCTCCGGCCAGTCGCCGCGCCCGGAGGGCGCGAAGCCGGCCGCCAGCAGCGCCGCGTTGATCGCCTGATGCTCGGGCGACAGCGCGTACGGCTTGCGCGCCTGGCACGGCAGCAGCAGCAGGATCGCCTGCTCGCCGACGTCCGCCGGCTCGTGCTCCTCGCGCACCCACTGGTGAAACGCGCGCACGAGCGGCAGCGAGAGCCCCTCGAGGTTCTCCTGTGGGCAGAAGAACGTCATCGAATCGTCGAGCGTGTACGGCGGGACCGGCTTGCCGCGCCCGGCCACCACCAGCGATGCGCGCAGCGCCGCGCGCGACGCGGCGCTCATCGTCCGTCCTCCGCGCCGAAGCGGGCGTCGAGCCAGCGCCACGCGCGGCGCGCCTCGGCCGCGTGGTGACGCTCGCGCCGCAGCGCCGACTCGCTCGCGATCGGCGGGGCGTCCGCAGCCAGCGTCGCCAACTCGGAGCGCTCCTCCAGATACCACGCGCGCACGATCGCCTCCGGCAGGTCGCCGCCGACGCTGAGCGCGCCGTTCGCCGCGAGCAGCAGGCAGCTCGCGGCGCCGAGCGCGGCGCTCGCGGCCTCCGCCTGCTCGCGCGTCGCCACGAGCTCGATCTCGTCGTGCACCGCGACCGCGCCCGACAGGCCGCCGAGCCCGTGCGCCTGCGGCGGCGCCTGCCGCCGGCACGCCCATGCGGCGGCATGGCGCGAGTGGGTGCGGCAGATCGCGCGCACGTCCGGGCGGCGTCGGTAGATCGCGGCGTGCAGCGGCGCCTCGAGCGGGCAGACGGACGCGTCGCCGCCGCGCACCTGGGCGTCGAGATCCAGCAGCAGCACCGTCGTCTCGTCCTGCGCGCACAGCGGGTCGACCGACGTCAACGCGAAGGCGTCCTCGCCCGCGCGAGCCGAGACGTGGCCGAAGCCCTCGACGAGCCCCATCCGCGCGAGCATGCGAGCCGTCCGCGCGACCCCCGCCGCGACCGACGCCTCGCCCGTCACGGCATCCACGTGCGGATCCCCATGCTCGTCGGCTCGAACGCGTTGACCGGCGTGAGGTCCTGCGGACAGGCCGACAGGCCGACGACCAGGTCCACGAGGACCTCGACGCGCCAGCGCGCGCCGGGCCCGTGCTCGGGCGCGGACGTCTCGATCCGCCCGTCGGGCAGGAACGCGTTGTTCATGAAGATGTTCGCCGCCAGCTCGGAGCGCAGGTCCCAGCCGCCACCGCCGAAGTCGGCCAGCGCGCGCTGGAGCTGCTCCAGGCAGCCGTCGTGGTCCGGTACGCCGAGCCCCACCTCGTAGCGCGCGCGGTCGCAGCAGGGGACGACGAAGTCGTGCCGGCCGACGTCGTCGAGCACGACGCGCATCAGCTCGGTGCGGCGGTTGGACCACAGCGCGTCGCCGACCGCGGGAATCAGCTTCATCAGGCACGTGCACGTGTGCGCGGGCGAGAAGCACTCGCCCGGATCCTCGGACCGGTAGGCGACGAGGTCGCCGACCTGGCGGCCCTCGAGGTCGACGACCTCCAGCAGCTGCCCTGCTCTGACCGTGACGAAGCGCGCCTCGCGCGCCGGCACGATCAGCTCGGTGACCGTGCTGCTCATGCGCGCACCCCCGCACGGCCGGCGGCCTCGTAGTCGTAGAGCCCCTCGCGCGGCTCGACGAGCGCCCCATACAGCTCCGGCCGCCGCGCGCGCAGCAGCCCCGGCAGCGCCCGGAACGGCTTCGGCTTCTCCATCGAGTCGTCGCGCTCGCGCATCCAGCGCACCCGCGCGAGGTCGAGGTCGGCGGTCACGATCGCGTCGCGCGGGCCCTCCGCCAACAGCCCCTCCGGGCCGGCGATCACGGCGGCGCCGTCCTCGTCGCCGAACAGGTTCTGCGTCATGCCGACGAAGCAGTGGTTCTCGAGCGCGCGCACGCGCGCGACGAGCTGCCAGTTCTCGGCCACCGCGCCGAAGCCGCCGCCGGCCGGCGCCAGCAGCACCTCCGCGCCCCCGAGCGCCAGCACGCGCGCGATCTCTGTGATCCACAACTCCGAGCAGATCACCACCCCGACGCGCACGCCGAGCACCTCGGCGAGCCCGAAGCCCTCGCCGGGCATCAGCGCCGTGCCCGACAGCACCGGATGCACGTCGCCGGTCGCCGGATGGGCGCGCACGTAGCGCAGCGCGCGCTCGCCGTCGGGCCCGTGCACGTACGCGACCTTGCGGTACAGCCCGTCCTCGAACTGCTCGATGCGGCTCCAGCAGACGCCGCAGCCAGCCTCGCGCGCAGCGGCGCCGAGCGCCGGCTCCGCGTCGAAGCGCGACTCGACGCGCAGCGGGCCGGGATAGCCCTCGGGGAACAGCACGAGCTGCACCCCGCCGGCCGCGGCGGCGCGCACGTGGCCGACGGCGTCCTCGACGTTGCGCTCCGCCGAGGCGGACGGACGGACATGCGGCTGGACGACTGCGAGGCGAAGCGAATCGGTCATGGGCGTGTGCTCTGTCGGAGGAGGGCAGCGCGCAGGGCACGCATCTGGTCGACCGCGGCGCGCAGCGCCGGCGGTGGGTCGCGGTAGAGGGCGACACGCGCCGCGGCGAGCTCTGCAAGCTCCGCCAGCACGGCCGCCTCGTCGATCGTGAGACAGCACCCGTCGCGCACGACCTGACGGCCGGCGACGAACACGTGGCGCACCGACTGGCCGTTCTCGGAGAGCGCGAGCGTCCCTTCGAGGTCGAGCGCGCCGGCGAGGCCGCTGCCGCGGCGGTCGAGCAGCGCGAGGTCGGCGGGCGCACCGGGCGCGAGCGTCCCGAGCCCGTCGTCGCGGTGCCCGAGCGCGGCCGCACCGCCGGTCGTGGCCATCGTCAGCGCCTGCGCGCCGTCGATCCACGTGTCGGTCAGCCCGTCGTTGTGGATGAGGGCGGCGAGCTTGACCTCGTCCCACATCACCTGGTTGTCCGAGGACGCCGAGCCGTCGGCGCCGAGCGCGACGCTGGCGCCCGCGTCGAGCAGCGCCGGGATCGGCGCCCGGCCGCTGCCCAGGCGCGTGTTCGCGGCCGGGTTGTGGACGACGACCGCGCCGCGCTCGGCGATCGTCGCGACGTCGTCCTCGCCAAGCCACACGCTATGCGGCAACGAGACGTTCGGGCCGAGCACGCCGAGCTCCGCGAGCCCCTGCAGACCGGAGCCGCCGAAGCGCCGACGGCACATCGCGTCCTGGAGCGTCGTCTCAAGCAGGTGCACGTGGAAGCCGGTCGCGTGGCGCGCCGCCAGCTCCGCCGCGCCCAACAGCAGATCGTCGCTGCACCACTGCACGCCGCCCGGGCCGGCGAACAGCTGCAGACGCCCGTCCTCGCGCCCGTGCCAGCGGCGCATCGCGTCCTCCAGGCAGGCGAGCAGCTCGCCGGTCGGGCCGACCGGGATCGCGGCGGCCGAGACGTCGACGCCGAGCGACGCGGCGAGCACGTCGGTCGTGTCGGCATCCGCCATCAGCGGCGCCACAGCCGCCCGAATGCCGGCCTCGCGGTAGGCCTCCATCGTCGCGTCGATCGCCTCCGCGCTCGGCGGCGTCATCCACAGGTGGTCGAGCACCGCCGTCGTGCCGGTGCGCAGCATCTCGGCGGCGCCCGCCAGCGCGCAGACGCGGTGCGCGTCCGCGTCGTACCGCCCGCCGACGCCGAACATCAACATCAGCCACGGCTCCAGCGCAAGCCGCTGACCAGCACCGCGCAGGCAGTTCTCCGGCGAGTGGGTGTGCGCGTTGACGAGCCCGGGGATCGCGAGCAGGCCGCGTCCGTCGAGCGTCGTCGCGTCCGCCGGCGCCGCCTCCGTCCCGACCGCGGCGACGCGGCCGTCGAGCACGAGCAGGCCCGCGCCCGCATGCAGCTCTCCGGGCCGTACCAGCACGTCGCAGCCCGCGATCGCGAGCGCGGCCGTCATGCCGCCACCTGCTCGACGAGCACACGCGCCTCGACGGCCGGGGCGGGCGTGTTGCGCGAGCGCAGCGCGCGCAGCTCCCCGTCGATCACGACACCGGCGATGCCCGGGATGTCGCCCAGCTCGATCGCGGCCAGCGGATCGTCCGCCGCTCCGCCGAGCGGCGGCTGGAGCAGCATCAGGTCGGCCGGCCGGCCGACGTCGAGGACGCCCTCGTCGCGCCGCAGCGCGCGCGCGTTGTTGCCGGTCGCGAGCGCGAGCGCGTCGGGGGCGGCGAGCCCCGCGAGCGCGGACAGCTCGACGACGGTCTTGATCATCCCGAGCGGCATCACGCCGGTCCCGGTGGGGGTGTCCGTCGCGAGCACGATGCGGTCGAGCGCGTCGCGCTCGCGCGCCAGCTCGAGGATCCGCAGGCTCGAGCGCAGGTTGCCGGCCTGCACGAGCTGGATCGCGCCGGGTGCCGCGAACAGCAGCGGCAGCTCCGCGTCCGGCAGCGCCGTCGTGCCGCCGTTGGCGTGGCCGATGATGTCGCAGCCGAGCGTCAGCGCGTCCTGGGCGCTCACAGGCGAGGAGCCGGGGATCGATGCCCCGCCGGTGTGGTTCATCACCACGAAGCCGGCGGCCTGGGCAGCGCGCACGAGCGGCGCCGCATCGGCCTGACTCGCGAACGCGCCGAAGCCGACCTTCGCGAGCCACAGCCCCTCGGCCGCCAGCTCCGCGAAGTCCTCCGACTGCACGTCGGGCTCGATGATGAGCGAGCCGCCGAGCACCTTGACGCCGCCGGGCCGAACCTGCGCCCACGAGCGTTGCGCGGTCAGCGCGAGCGCCTTGACGCCCGCGCGGTCGGTCGGTCGGCCGGGCAGGTGCACCTCGGACGCCGACATCATCATCGTGACGCCGCCGTGCATGGAGCTCTCGATCCAGCCGAGCGCCGACTGCCGCGGCGTCCAGTCGCCCAGCACGACGTGCACGTGGCTGTCGATCAGGCCCGGCGCCGCGACGGCACCGGCCGCGTCGACGACGACGTCGGCGTCGCCCGCCGACGCCAGCGCGACGATGCGGCCGTCCTCGCAGCGCAGCGCGCCGACCGGCAGCAGCGGCTCGCCGAGCCGGCCGCTGACGAGGCCGCCGAGGTTGCGCAGCTCAAGCGTCGCCACGCAGCACCGACTCCTTCGTCTTGCCGCCGAGGCGCTCGTTGAGTCGCCCGCGAGAGGCGACGGCGACGACGAGCACCAGCTCGCCGACGAGCGGGGCGTCGGGGATCTGCATCGTCACCGTGTCGTAGTGCGAGCGGACCCAGACCTCGTCCTTGTAACAGAGGGGGACGTCCACGCTCGCCCCGGGCGCGCAGCGCTTGTTGACCGACGGCAGCCATGCCGTCGCGCCGCCGATCGCCTCGCGAAAGGCGTCGCCGAAGACCGACGTCTTGAGCGCGACCGCGTGCTCCTGCTCGCAGCCGTCGCCGGCGAGCGCGGCCTTCCCGTAGCTCTCCACGGGGACGCCGAGCAGCGCGGCGACGCGCTCGCCCAGCTCGCGGCCCAGCTCCGCGCTCGGCTCGACCAGCTCCGACAGGTCCTCGGAGAACGGACGACCGGCGTACGGGTTCTCGACGACGGCGGCGGCCGCCGCCTTGCGCAGCGGCTCGCCGTCGCGGCGACCGCCTTCGAGGAGGATCTCCTCGAAGCACGTCGCGATCTTGCGCACGGTGAGGCTCATGCCGCCGCCCCCGCCTCGCGCGCCACCGGGATGCCGGTCGGCGTGCTCTCTCCGCACGGTCGCTGCGGCAGCGACTCCAAGTAGGCGATCACGTCGTCGGTCGGACGCACGTCGCCGTACTTCATCTGGATGTCGAGCAGGTTGACCTTGTGCGAGATCTGGGAGCGATCCCAGACGCACTCGTGCGGCACGATCGAGTGGTAGTTGTACTGCGCCGCGTCGACCGCGCTCGCGCGCACGCAGCCGCTCGTCGTGGTGCCCGTCGTGATCACCGTGTCGGCGCCCAGGAGGATCAGGTAGTCGAGCAGGTGCGTGCCGTGGAACGCGCTCGGCTTGTCCTTGACGAAGCAGATGTCCTGCGGCTGCGGCGCGACCTCGGCGACGATCTCGTTGCCGAGATGGCCCTTCACGTCGCTCGCCTCGCCGGAGCGGTGGCTCTTCCAGTTCCACGCGCCCTGGTCGAAGCCGTCCGGACGCCGGTCCATCCCGGTGTAGACGATCGGCACCTCCTTGGCGCGCGCGGCGGCGATCAGGCGCTGCAGGTGCGCGATGCCCTCCCAGCCGCGCTCGCCGCAGGAGTAGCGCCAGCGCTTGATCGACTCGAGGATCGGCTCCGGTCTGTCGCCGACGAAGTTGTAGATCACGTCGACCACGAGCAGGACGGGACGCCGGCCGTAGCCGGCGTCCTTGCCCCACCCCGCGGCCTCGAACACGGCACGGTCCTCCGCGCCGAGCACGTCGTCCCAGGGGTTCGCCATGGCTAGGCCTCCACGGCGGCCGCGAGCGGGACGCGCGCCTCGCCGGCGGTGCGCCGCAGGTACGCGCCGTCCGCGTCGCCGACGAACTCCGGCTTCGGGGCGCCGTCCTCCCAGCGCGACATCTGCTTGCCGCCGAGGAACGTCGCGACGTTCCAGCCGTGGACCGTTCTGCCGTCGAGCACCGACCAGCCGGTGCGGGTGAGCAGCTGCGAGTTGTCGACTCTGACGACTCTGTCGAGGTCGACGAGCACGAGGTCCGCGTCGGCGCCGACCTCGATCGAGCCCTTGCGCGGGAACAGGCCGAAGATCTTCGCCGGGTTCTCGCACGCGACCTCGACCAGGCGCTCGAGCGTGATCTTCTGCTGGTGCACGCCCTCGAGCAGCACCGGCAGCAGCATCTCGACGCGCGACGTGAAGCCCGTCTTGAGCTCCCAGATGTTGTCGTTGAAGCAGTCGTCGTAGCCGCTGTCGCCCCACGGCGTCACGTGGTCGGAGCCGACCGCGTTGACGACGTCGGTCGCGAGCGCGTGCCAGATGTCGGGGTTGTTCTCGCGCGAGCGCAGCGGCACGTTGATGCGCCAGGCGTTGTGCTCCTCCTTGCCGAAGTTGAGCCAGTGCGGACCGGTCTGCGCGTGCACCGTCACGCCGCGGCCGCGCAGCTCGAGGATCTCCGCGTAGGTCTCCGGCGTCGTCGCGTGCTGGACGTAGATCGGGCAGCCGAGGTACTCGGCGAAGTGGCCGTACTGGCGCAGGTGCTGGGCCTCGAGGAAGTGCGGGGAGCGATCCGACCAGGTCGCCCAGTCGGTGCGGCCCTGCGCGCGGAGGCGCTCGTCGAAGACGCGCGCGATCTCCCAGTTCTCGCAGTGCATCGCGACGATGCCCGGGTCGCCGAGCGCGGCGACGTTCTCCATCACCTGGTAGACGACGCCGTCGTCGAAGCCGGCGCCGAGCCCGGCGCGGCGGCCGGGCCAGTGCGGCTCGGCCTCGGGGCTCATCGCCTGCAGGTAGAGCTTGTAGCTCGTGACGCCCCATTCCTTCGCGTACTCGGGGATCTCGCGCGCCTGCTGGTCGGTCTCCATCATGTAGGTCGCGAACACGTTCACGGCCGAGACGTCCTCGACGATGTCGATGAAGTGCTGCATCACGTCGTGGAAGGAGCGGACGTCCTCCTTGTTGACGAACTCCACCCACTCGGGATGGCCCATGCGCGGCGACGGGGCGTGGATGCCCCAGGTCGTGACGCCGGCGGTGACGGCGGCGCGGCTCTCCGACTCGAGGTCCTCGCGCAGCGGCACGTAGCAGCCGGGATGGGCCTCGGTGTCGACGAGACCGGGGATGACGTGCAGGCCGCTCGCGTCGTGCGTCGCCTTGGCCGCAGGCAGCAGACCATCGTCGGCGATCGCGACGATCCGCCCGTCGTCGATGGCGATTCCGGCGCGCCGAGGCCCGCTCGGGGTGACGACGGTCCCGCCCGTAATCACGAGGTCCACTTCGCGTGGATCGGTCATGTGATCGTGGTCTCCTGGGCCTGGCTCGGGCCATTGGTGGTGTTCTCCTCGGAACCCGCGCCGTCGAAGGCGCCGGGTCGTCCACCGCACGCGGCGGACAGGGTGTCGGCGCTGTCCCGCAGGAGCGCGCCGACGTGTGCCGTGTTCGCCTCGGGAAGCTGGCCTGGGAATCCCAGGGCGAACAGGAGCAGCTCGAAGTCGCCGGAGGGCCCGTACAGCGGGGCCGCCACAGCGTGGTTGTCGTTGAACTCGCCGAGCGCGACCGACCAGCCACGGGCACGCGTCGCCGCGACCTCGTCCAGCATCGCGTCGGCGTCGGTGATGCTGGCGGGCGTGCGCTCCGGCAGCTCGCCGGCGCGCACGAGCCGCTCGGCGTCGTCCCGATCCATCGCCGCCAGCAGGCACTTGCCGATGGCGCCGTCGAAGCGACCGAAGTCGCCGCCGAGCGCGATCCCGACGAACAGCGAGTCGGACGGGTAGGCGCGGTCGACGACCGTGACGCGGCCGCCGTCCGTCACCCGCGCGATCGCGACCGACAGCCCGGTCTCCGCCGCCAGCTCGCCGATCCGCCGCGAGGCGAGCGCGAGCAGCTGCATCTCCGCCTGCGCAGCGCGACCGAGGCCGACGAGCGCCGGCCCGAGGCGGTACCGGCGCGAAGCCGGATCGCGCGTGACGAGCTCCAGGTGCTCGAGCGTCGCGAGCAGGTTGTGCGCCGAGCTCTTCGAGAGACTCAGCTCCCGGCCGAGCTCGACCTGGGTCGCGGTCGAGCGCCCGGGCTGCGCGAGCGCGTTGAGGACCCGGACGGCCGAGACGACGGCGGGGACGAGGTAGCGATCTGAGGCAGTGTCGTGCATGAGTTCAATATACAGAACTGGATTCTGTATATGGGACTAAGTTAGCCCTCGCGCTCCCGCTCGTCAAGCACCGCGTCGATCTCCGCCTGCAGCTGCGCCTTGCGCTCGGGGCTGGCGAAGCTCCCCGCCACCGAGCGCCGCGCCAGCTCGACGAGCCCGTCCTCCGTGAGCCCGAACTGCTGCTGCACGGCAACCCAGTTGTCCGCGATGTAGCCGCCGAAGTACGCCGGCCCGTCAGAGTTGATCGTCACCGCGACCCCGTCGCGCAGCAGCTGCCCGACGGGGTGCTCGGCGAGCGACGGGTACATGCCGATGCGCACGTTCGAGAGCGGGCAGACCGTCAGCACCGTCCCGCGCGAGCGCACCTCCGCGATGCTCGCCGGGTCCTCGCCGCAGCGCACGCCGTGGTCGATCCGGTCGACGCCGAGGACGCGCAGCGCATGGCCGACATTCTCGCCCGGCCCGGCCTCCCCGGCGTGGATCACCCTGCGCAGGCCGAGCCCCTCCGCCTGCGCGTACAGCGGCGCCCACATCTGCGGCGGGTAGCCCTCCTCGATCGAGTCGAGCCCGATGCCGATGACGCGGTCGAACGCCGGCAGCGCGGCCAGCTCCGCGAGCGTCTCCTGTGCCGCCTCGAGGCCGAGCTCGCGGATGAAGCACGCGATCAGGTCGCCGGTGATCCCGTGCCGTGCGCGGCCGGCGTCGAGGCCGGCGACGAGGCCGTCGAGGACGGTCGCGAGCGCGACGCCGCGCCGGGTGTGCGCCTGCGGGTCGAAGAACATCTCGACGTGGCGGACGCCCTGCTCCGCGACCCGGTCGAGATAGGACTCGACCAGGTCGCGGAAGTCGGCCTCCGTCCGCAGGACGCCGATGTGCCGGTAGTAGACGTCGAGGAACGCCCCGAGGTCCGGCCAGTCGTAGGCGCGGCGGACCTCGTCGATCGACGCGTACGGCAGCTCGTCGCCGTTGCGCTCCGCGATCCGCAGCAGCAGCTCCGGCTCGAGGCATGCCTCGGCGTGGACGTGCAGCTCCGCTTTCGGCAGCCGGTGTGCGAGGTTCGCCGCGGTCGTCATCGCTTCGATCCCGCGCAGGCGGCCCACTCGTTCGAGCTGAGCGTCTTGTCGATCGTCGCCGGCGTGAGGTCGATCATCGGCGTCGTGACGACCGACGGGACCTTCTCGCCGCCGAGCAGCTGCTGGAGCGTTCTCACGGCGATGCGACCCACCTCGTAGGGGCATTGGGAGACCGTGAAGTCGATCTGCCCGGCGTGGACGCCGGCGACACCCGCGGCGAGGCCGTCGGTGCCGGCGACGAACACCTTGTCGAGCGGGATCTTCCGCTCCTGGAGCGCCTGCACCCCGCCGAGCGCCGCGTCGTCGCCCGAGTAGAACAGCGCGGCGACGTTCGGATGCGCCGTGAGGACGTTCTCCGTCGCTCTCAGCCCCGCGTCCTTGTTGATCAGCGGCGCGAAGTCGTCCGCGACGACCTTGATCCCCGGCGCGGCGTCGAAGACCTTCTGCGCCGCGGCGCGCTGCTCCTCCACGAACGACGTGCCGCGCGGGCCGTTGAGGAACGCCACCTCGCCCTTGCCCTTCAGCGCCGCGACGATCGCCTGCGCCTTGCGCGTCCCGATCTCGGCGAAGTCCGCGCCGACGTACGCGCTGGACGCCGACGGGTCGTCGAGCGAGTCGGCGACCGTCACGACCTTGATCCCGTCCGACTGGGCGCTGCGCAGCACGGGCGCGAGCGACCGCTTGTCGAGCGGTGCGACGAGCAGCCCGCCCGGCTGCTGCGCGATCAGGTTCTCGACCGAGCTCAGCTGGTCCTGCGGGTTGAACTGGGCGTACACCGTGGAGAAGTCGAGTCTGTCGCCCTTCGCCTGCGCCGCGAGGCCCGAGCCGAGATCGGCGAAGAACGGCACCTGCCGGCCGATCAGGCTCGCGCGCACCTTCGACGCGTCCTTGCCTCCGCCGCCGCCATCGCCGCTGCTGCCGCACCCGGCGAGCCCGACGACAAGCGCGAGCGCACACGCCGCGAACGACGCGAGCGTCCTCGATGGGGTGGATCTCATGCTGACTCTCCTTCACCTGTTGAGGGATGTACGGCCGCCATCACGGGCCGGCGGCGCACCATGCGTCTGCGCACCAGCTCGGTCGAGGCCGCGGCGATCAGCACCGCGCCCACGATCACGTTCTGCAGGTCGGGCCCGACGCTCAGCAGGTCGTGCCCGTTTGCCCGCACGCCGAGCAGCAGCACGCCCCCGAGCGTGCGACCGATCGAGCCGCTTCCCCCGAACAGGCTCGTGCCGCCGACGACGACCGCGGCGACCGCGGTCAGCTCGAGCAGCGAGCCGGCGTCCGGCTGGCCGGCGAGCACGCGCGAGGTGACGGCGATCCCGCCGAGGCCCGCGCACGTGCCGCTGATCATGAAGGCGCCCACGCGCACGCGGTCGACCGGCAGGCCGGTCACGCGCGCGGCCTCGCGGTTGCTGCCGACGGCGCGCACCCAGGTGCCGAAGGTCGTCTCCGACTGGACGAAGAAGAGGACGACGAAGACGGCGAGCGTGAGCCAGATCAGCCGGCTCAGCCCGAGCCAGTCGCCGGCGAGCACGCCGGCGCCGTCCGGCAGCGCGATCAGGCCCGCGTTCGAGATCGCGTTGGCGAGCCCGGCGCAGATCACCAGCATCCCCAGCGTGACGATGAACGACGGCGCCCGCGCAAGCGTGACGAGCAGGCCGTTCACCAGCCCGATCACCGCGCCGACGGCGATCGCGGCGGCGAACCCGAGCACCACCGAGTGGGCGTGGACGATCGCCCATGCTCCGACCACGCCGCTGAGCGACACGACCGAGCCGACCGACAGGTCGAGCTCGCCCGCGAGGATCACGAAGGTCAGGCCGAACGCGACGATCGCCAGCACGGCGCTCTGCACGAGCACGTTCTCGATGTTGCGCTGGGTCAGGAAGACGTCGGTCGTCAGGCTGAGGTAGACGCCGAGCGCGACGATCAGCAGCGGGACCGACGCCGCCTCCAGCGCGCTCTCGGCGCCGCCGCGGGCGAGGCGGGCGCGCAGGTCGTGCCGTGCCGAGGCGAGCATCACGCCGTCTCCAGCGCGGACGCGGCCGAGAGCGCGCCGCCGTTGATGAGCGCCTCGAGCTCGACCGGGCCGTGCAGCTCGTCGGCGTCGACGACGTCCTCGACGACGCCGTCCTGGAAGATCGCGAGTCGGTCGCACAGCGCGACGAGCTCGTCCGGTTCGGCACTGGCAAGCACGACGGTCCCTCCTTGATCGACGAAGTCACGCAGGAGCGCGTGGATCTGCGACTTGCCGGCGATGTCCACGCCGTGCGTCGGCTCCTCGATCGCCAGCACGCGCACGCCGGACGCCAGCCACCTGGCGACGACGAGCTTCTGCTGGTTGCCACCCGAGAGCGCCTTTGCGGGCGCGTGCACGGACGGGCAGCGGATCTCGAGCCGAGCCGCAGCCTCGGACGCACGCTCGTCCATCGCGGCGCGCCGCACGACGCCGGCGACGGACACCTCGCGCTGCGAGGGCAGCGAGAGGTTCAGCGCAACGCTCAGCTCGCCGAGCAGCCCGAGCGCCTGCCGGTCCTCCGGCACGAAGCCGATCCCGGCGCGCACCGAGTCGCGCGGCGAGCGGACGGTCACGGCGCGACCCTCGCGCCGGATCCGGGCGCGGCCGCGCAGGCCGGCCAGACGGCAGACCGCGTGGGTCGCGCCCGACTCCGGCAGCCCGGCCAGGCCGAGGATCTCGCCGGCCGCCGCGCCGAGCATGCGGCCGCCGGCCTCGAACGCGATCGCGGCCTCCTCCGCGGGCGCCGGCACGGCTCGCGCCGGCCGTGACGCACGCGCCGGAGCGAGCTCGCGTTCGCCGATGACGTGACGCGCCAGCTCGCGCTGGGCGAGCGGCGCGTCCGCCTGTGCGACGACGCGCCCGTCGCGCAGCACGACGGCGTCCTCGGCCACGTCCACGACCTCGCCGAGGCGATGGCTGACGAACAGCAGGCCGACGCCGTGCGCGCGCATGCGCCGCATCAGGTCGAGCACCTGGCGGGCGGCCGCGGGCTGCAGCGAGGCGGTCGGCTCGTCGAGGATCAGCACGTGCGGCTGCTCGAGCAGCGCGCGGGCGATCTCCACGAAGCGGCGTTCCTCGGGCCCGAGCCGCCCGACCGGCCAGTGCGGGTCGATGCGGATGTCGAACTGGGCGAAGACGCGTTCGACGCGCTCCACCGCGGCACGCCGGTCGGCGAGCAGCGGGAAGCCGCGGCGGCGCGGACGCCGGACGTGGATGCCGATGACGTTCTCGGCGACCGACAGGTCGGGGAACAGCTGATGGTGCTGGTGGACGACGGCGATGCCCGCGTCGAGCGCGGCGGCCGGATTGGCGAACGCCACCGGCTCGCCGTCGAGCGTGAGCGTTCCGGCAAGCGGCCGCACGACGCCGGTCAGCACCTTGATGAGCGTGCTCTTGCCGGATCCGTTCTCTCCGAGCAGGGCCGTGACGCGCCCGCTGCGGATCGTCAGGTCGACGCCCTGGAGCACGGGCACGACGTCATAGGCATGGCTGACAGCGGCTGCGCGGAAGGTTCCGGGCAGCTCAGGGGACGCCGACCTCACTTCATGACCTCTTCTCCCGTAGTTCAAAATACTGAACTAGGTTCCACAAATTGGACGCGCAGTATGCGCAGGAGACCAAGCCCTGTCAAGCGAGCGGGCGCAAACGCGATCTGGTCCCGGGCGTCGATCTCCGCGAGCTCAGATGGCCAGAACAGCTCAGCGCGACCGTCCGTCTACTCCGACGAGAGCCGGGCTTCAGCACGAAACGCGACCCGTAGAGACGATCGAGCCACACCCGCCGGCGACACCCGTAGCGGGTTCGCATCGTATGGGCGGCGCGTTCCCACCAGCCGATCGGCAACCGAGAGACGCTGTAGCTGGGGCCGTCGTGTGTCGCTATCGTCGAGCGCATGACGATCCAACGCATGGAGCACGTGGGCATCGTGGTCGACGACCTCGCGGCCGCGACCGCGTTCTTCGTCGAACTCGGACTCAAGCTGCAGGGCGAGGGGCCGGTCGAGGGCGGTTGGGTGGACCGCGTGGTGGGGCTCGAGGGCGTCCGGGCGGAGATCGCGATGGTGGAAACCCCGGACGGCCACGGACGACTCGAGCTGACGAAGTTTCACGCCCCGTCGGGCCGGGGCGGCGACCGGCACGCGCCGGCGAACACCCCGGGCATCCGCCATGTCGCATTCGCAGTCGACTACATCGACGCCGTCGTCGCCAGCTTGCGAGCCCGCGGCGCGGAGCTCGTTGGCGAGGT
>Ga0210410_10000427_pt1 | contig 48319 bp, 51 predicted proteins | sample IncBWC4MmetaG_FD_161058 | JGI IMG/M metagenome (GOLD analysis project Ga0210410, IMG submission 161058) | Forest soil microbial communities from Barre Woods Harvard Forest LTER site, Petersham, Massachusetts, United States - Inc-BW-C-4-M | ecosystem: Environmental > Terrestrial > Soil >...
TCCTCCATCTCTCGATTCACCGCTATCCGCAGCGCCAGAAACGTTTTTGTTGCGGGATGCAGTCTCTGCCTTCCCCATTGCTTTCGGGCCCCTGCCACAGTCGTTGCCAAGTGCGCGGTATCCCGTATGGGGCGCGCTCGTACGATCGCCTTGGCGATTCTTCTGGAATCGTGCTCATCGGCTTCGCGATAGAGCAGGTCGGCAATTTCCTTCTCCGACCAGCGATTCACAATCTCGTCTGCCGTCAATTCTTCGTCGGCTGTGTCCATCCGCATGTCCAGAGCAGCCGCCTCGCGGAATGAAAATCCACGCCCCGCTTGATCAAGCTGCATGCTCGAAACTCCCAAGTCGGCCAAGACCCCGTCCACCTTCGGAATCCCCAACTCTTGCGCGACCTCCGCAATCCTCGAGAACGGCGACCGCACCAGCGTCACCGTCTCCCCGAAACCCCTCAGCCGCTCCCGCGCCAGTTCTAACGCCTGTGCGTCCCGGTCCAGGCTGATCAACCTGCCGGATGTAAGCCGTTTTGCGATCGCTTCCGAGTGCCCGCCCGCTCCCAGTGTGGCGTCGATGTACGTTCCGTCCGGCTTTATTCGCAGCCATTCGATCACCTCGTCCAACAGCACCGGCGTGTGCGGCGCAGCCAATCTCGCAAAACCTTAAATTCCCAAGTCTTCCAAAGCCTTGTAGTCTTCCTCGGTGAACGGCGAATTCTTCAGGTCGTCGAGCACCCGCGTGTGGTTCATGACCTCAAGGTAATCGAGGTTGCCGAACACGTCGACTTCGCCCTTCATCTGCGCCGATTCGCGCAACACCGGGGGCACCAGGACTCTTCCCTGCCCATCCAACTCCACTGTCAGCCCGTAGTAGCTCGTTCTCATTAAGAATTTTCTCTTGGCCCGGTTCTGGCTCGAGACACCGGCCAGTTTGTCTTCAATGCCCGACCAAACCTTCATCGGATAAATGCGGGCCGATTCGCCCGTAGTACTGGTGATGTAGAACTGATTCCCGTACTCTTTCAAGGCGTCCAAAAACACGGCGGGTATCTTCAACCGACCCTTCTCGTCGACTTTTGCCCGGCAGTTGCCCCGAAGATTCATGCGTTCCGTTCCACTGGACCCCGATTTGTGCAGGATCAAGCGCGAAAATGTGGTCTAGAATGGCCAAAAATGCCCACTTTCACCACGAAGCTCTTAAAGTGTCTACTTTGCCCTACAGCCCACTACTTGCCCCTACTCTCACCCACTTCCTACCACTTTTGGCCACATCCTACGCTGCTTTTCGCCCTTGTCAAGAGGAATCATGCATTTATCTCAAAAAAAAATGCGAAAACTGGACAAGGCGAGGGCGCGAATTTTGCCGCCACCAGTTGTGGCTGCTGTTGAATTTAACAACTACCCTTTGGGGATCACTTCTACTCTGTTCGAATCGCATGCTTCCAGAACGCAGCGGAGCCGCTCGGCCGACCGCGTTCGGCGTTTCTTGTCGCATCTTGTCGCTTTTCCTGATCGTTGCGCTCAAGGTAGACTCACCGGCATCCGAACCCATCGCCTAAGGTGGCTCGATGCAGAAACTCCTCGGCTTCTTTCTATTTTCGCTTTTCTCGCTGGCCGGAAGCGCTATGGCGCAATCGGAACTGGATAGTGCCAAAGCAAATCCTGCACTGAAAAGGATTACCCTCCCCAATGGCACGCCCGTTCCGTTGCGCTTTGCTCGCGCCGTTTGGGGGTTGGCCGCCGGTGGCCGCATTCGTCATGTCCACGCCAAACCGGGTGACGTGATTCCCATCGTGGCCAGTGCCGATGTTTCCGTCGGAGGCATGGTGGTTATCCGGAAGGGCAGCGCCGGGGAAGCCACGGTGAGGAACGTTTGGATGCCTGTACGGGACAAATATGGATCTCCGCTACCTTGCACCTGCTTCTCCTTGCATCTCGATTGGATAAGAAGCATCAACGGCCAACTGATTCCGCTACGCCCAAACTTGAAGGGCAAAAATGGCCCAGTTGTCTACGATGTGTTCTCCACTCATACGGGGGCCATTGCCAAGCCTTTTCATCTTGGCCGCGGTTTGTTCGATGTCTTGACGTTCACTTACATGGTCAAGATGATCCATGAAAGGGATTGGCTTCCAGCCGGTACGCGCACGACCGTCTACGTCGACGGTAACTTTCCGCTAATGGCCTTGGATGTGGAAGAGGACCAGGCAGGTTTGCCGATTCCGAACGAATCAGGCCTCGTGATGATCTATCGTACGAAGGGTCAGAAAGAGAAGCAGTTGCATGTGTTCTGCGATTCCAAAGAGATTGGGCAATTGGGCCCCCTGCAATACCTCACCTTGGAAATGCCTCCGGGCGAGCATTCCTGCCAAGCCGAGCAAGCGGGCAAGCTGGAATTCTCTGTAAACGGTGGTGCCGAGCACTACCTCTATCTCGAATACGGAACTCTCTCGGGCAACTGGAAGCTTTCGGTCGTAGACAATCTCGAGGGAGAAGACGGGATCGCCGCGGCGGATCCGGCCAGCAATCCCCAATCTTCCAACGAAACCCACTAAGATCCGGGGAAACGCTAAGAATCACTTTTTATCGAGTTGTGCTCGGAACGCCTGCGTGCGGGCGAGAAGTGATTTTGCTTCGCTGGTAAGCCGGCCAGAGATCGTGGCCGCATCGCGGAATTCGCCCTCAGCCTCCTCAAATTTCTCCTGTTGCAAGTAGGCTTTGGCCAAATAATAGTGCGACGATTGGAGGTATGGGGAGTTTCCGGCGGCCACGGCTCGTTTCAACGGTGCTATGGATTCCTGCGGATGGCCCAGAAGCAGCTTGCAAACACCCAAATAAAAGTTGACGTCGGCCGCTTTCGGTTCCTTCTGAACAGCGCTCTCGAGGAAACTGACCGCCTCTCCATAACGCCCTTCCACATACCCGGCCATGGCGTTTTGAAAAAGCTGCCGCCCCGTGTCAGACGGTGTGCTTCCTGAAGAATATTTTCCCTTGTCGTGCGCATCCGGGAGCTTTCCCTTGGCGACCAAACCTGAAAATGTGTAGGGAGGCGGCACCACTGCCGCCAGTTTGTATAGCTCCACGCCCTGCTCGGTGGTCAACTGGGCCTCCGCCTTGGCAGTTTCAACGGCAGGCTGGGAATTCGCCGCGGCAACCTGCTGCGGTTCCTGGGCAGGTTTCACGGACTTGTTCGGCGCATCCGCTGCGCTCGTCGGAACAGGTCCAAAGGATGGTGCATTGTCGCGGGCGGTCTGTGAGGAATTCAATGTGAAATCTATCGAGCCGCGCGCATTGGTTGGCAGGCCGTCAGGCACCGGCGTATTCGCCTTGGCCACCTTCGCCTTCTGCGTATCCGGCACAGCGGTATGAGGCTTTTCCAACTTTACCTGTTCCCCTGCAGCAACTGATGTCAGGGCCTGGGAAGCAGTATGAGGACTTGCCAGCTCTGCTTGTTTCCTGGCAGCAATCTTTTCCGAATCCTGAGCCTTTGTCGGGGCCACAGGGGGAGGCGTTTGGGGAGGCGGCGGTGAGGTTGTGGAAGCGGTTTGCGTTTTCTGCCAGCGAAGGACCACGCTCGCCGTCGCCACCACGATCACAATTCCAGCGAGAACAACGATCTGCCAGCGAAAAAAGTGCGGCTTCGGCGCTGTCCATCCACGAATCTCATGCGCCCGTTCCGCAAGGTCCGTCTGCACGGTTTGCAGTAATTCCAGCTCACGAGCACAGTTGGGGCATTCCAGCAGATGAGTCTCAAACTCATCCATTTGCGCAGCATCCAGCCGATGGCCGAGGTATTTCTCAGCCAGATCTTCGCGGTTGATTGCCTGACAGTCCATGGTCCGCCTAACTTATACAGTGGCCCGAAATCCTACTTGTGTGACAGCCCGCCAAACTTTTTTGTTATCTTCCTGACCAGCCGTGACTTACGCGCCCGCACCGCCTCGTGGGACATCTTCAATCGTTCCGCCACTTCCGCCAGGGAGTGCCCGTCCACCAACGAAAACAGCAGAATCTGCTGGTCCAGAACGCTGTAACTCCGCAGCTCCGCCTGGACCAGCCTCCGCCGCTCGGCGGCCTCCAATTCTCCGATGGGGTCGTTGCTCAGGTTTTCCGCTGCTTCCAGGGTGGACTCGGCGCGCCGAACGCGACTCTTAAAGTAGTTGTTGATCAGGTTTCGCGCAGTCCCCTGGATAAAAGCAGCAAGTTTTTCTGATTCACGGATTTGCCCGCTTCGGGCGGCCTTCAGCACGGCCATCAGCACTTCCTGGGTCAAGTCCAGTGCGACTTCCCGGTCGCCGGTTCTCGCGGCAGCGATGGCAAAGACCGGCCGGCGATAGAGAGTGACCAATTCCTCTTCCGCCGTTCCTTCTCCAGAACGGATGCGCGCAATCAATGTTACCGACAGACTTGCGGCGGAGTTTTCGCCGGTCACCATCACGCCCTTTCTGCGGGCGGCCACGGAACTTCCCTGCTCGTTTCGCCGGAACCTGGAATGCCGCGATTCTATCCCAAAGTGCCCGTGTTTTCAGTACCTCGGCCCGTGCACCTGCTCAAACCGTGCGGCTTCCTGTACCTCTGCGGCAACCGCCGGCATTTCTCCGCCTCTGGCGATGTCACACTTTTTCATGTGCAGCCACATACCTACGAAAGAGTTGCGGAACGAGTTGTTCAACGGTGCGCGAGCGGAAAAAGATTTGTGCGAAGGAGAAAAGCAGTGAATCCACTTCGTCGGTCTCGGAAAAACTCAAACCAGGAGTGCAGCAGATTTGACACTGAAATCCTGTCCACTCTGGCAGGCTGTGATGCCAAACCAGATTCTCCGCCTCATCTCAAAGATCCGGAGAACCGCCTCGACTCCTGGAAGGAAATTGCGGTTTATCTCGATCGCGAGGTGCGCACCGTCCAGCGATGGGAGAAGCGCGAACACTTGCCGGTACATCGGCACCTTCACCGCAAGATGGGCTCCATCTTTGCCTTCAAACATGAGATTGATAGTTGGCGTGACAGCCGCTCGCTGAGTCCGGTCCCCTCTGTTTCACAAAAAGTCATGACGGAACTGGTGGCCGGTGCGCCCCTGGTATTTTCGGAGCACTCTGGCCCGAAAGAACAAACTCCAATGGCGCGCCTTCCCCGAACCCCGTCTTGGGCCTGGGAGAGTGTAGATTCCATTCCGGCGATTATTTATTTCAGATCTGACACGACTGCGTCCCCGCCGCATGCGGGGCCGCCAAGGTATCGCGCTGTAGTCGGCGTTCCATCTCACCGCAAAAGCGGAATGAATTTCACCACCAAACGAATGGCCGCAAAATCGTAGGGAGGCCGGCGACTATTGAGCTGGTATTCTCTCACCGCGGCTTGGGGGACTTAGCCGCATTGTCTGTGAACGGCTCGATACTCTGAACTGCGATCATATCGGTCTTGGGATCCAGCGTCCCAACGAGCTTTACCTTTAGCCCGGCCCACTGCTCCGCCAGGACTTGGGCATCGAGTTTGTAAACCTTGTCGGGAGTTTGCAGAACGAATCGGCCGCCCCGCTCTTTCACGCAGAAACGCGCGCAGTCGGCATTGGTCTTGATCTCGGGTTTCATGCCAATCATTTCTTTGTGCGACTGGCTCAGGGAATGCACGTTCAACGCGCACTGGGTATCCGCGATTTCGCCTTTGAACGTCTTCTCGTTTCCGCCGCGGACTTGAATAGAGATTCCCAGCCCGCAAACTAAAGCCGCCACTCCCACAATGAATCGCCTGTTTTTTTTCATTACTTCCCCCAACTTCCTGTGTCGATTGCGCAGGACCGGCTGCTCACGATCAAGGCAGAACCACAAATCGCATATTCATTCCTTCATGATCCTGGCTGCAGATCACCGTGCAGACCACGATATACTCTCCCGGCTCGCTGGGCGCTGCCAGCGTGAACTCTTGCGTCCCCGGCTTGAGCAGAAAATCCCAGTCGGGGACGGGCTGCCGGTCCTTTGCGCGAAGCAGCGAGAAACCGTGGATCGAGCCGTCTCGGTTCAGATTCTTGGCCTTTTTCGCCGTAATGCGCAGGGTTATGAGTTCGCCTGCTTTTACGGTGATGCTGGCCTGTTTTTGTCCCTGCATCTTATAGCGGCTGTCGTGATCCGCCAGGATTTCGATGACGCGCGCGGGTGGCGGCGGATTCTGGGCCCGGCAGGGGGCAGAAGCTACGGCCAGCCCAGCCAGCAGTCCGCCGTGAATCATTCCCTTGATGAACCATCTCGTCAAGCTCATTGGGTCATGTACCGCAGGATCAGCCGCATATCTTCATCCGTGATCATGGCGCGAACTCGCATGTGGCGAATGGCAGCAGCCATCACCCGCGGAGGAAATTTGTGCGGAGCCTGATGGCAGCGTCCGCAATTCGTGCGGAATCTCTTTTCGCCTTCCAGCCGCAAAGCGCGTGCCTCGGATGTGTCCGGAGTTGCCTTGGAACTCGCGGAGGCATGGGTCACCGCTGAAGGCGAGGGCGTTTCTTGCGTCAATGCAGGCGTCACAGTGCTTGACGAACCGCCAGAATTGGCACGTTCCTGTGCAATGGCAGAAAAAGTCAAGCACGCCGTGGCGCACAGCAGCCAAAACAGGATGTAACGTTTCCCCATCACTCGCCCCCTGAATGTCCCAGAGGGACCAGGAATCTATAAGTAAGAGCCATCGTCCACACGTTGCCATTCCCTGCCGTGCTGAATCGCCGCCCGTAGTTGGTGCTCGCCTTGAGTCCGTCGATGAAATAGTAGTTCAACCCGAATTCGAACAGCCTGATGTTCACCGGCTGAAGGGCGTCGTTGACGTTTGCCCCCACGAAATACTGCTGCATGCGCGCCACCACTTGCGTCCGGCGAAATTCATTCTGGTGAAACGGAACTTGAGTCAATCGATAGGCCCCTTCCAGCCAGTAGCCGCTTCCCGCGAGGGAGCGCGCGTATTCGGATCGAATGTCCAGGGGCAGTGCGGGTGGTTGCCATAGAGCGTGAAAACCAAAGGCATTCGAACGAGCGTCCTGGAGTCCATGCTGGAACGAGCCGCCGATTTCCAATCGTGCTGAAGGGATGAAGATTCCCGCGCGCCCTCCCGCGAAGCGATCGGAATTGACCGGAGTCACCGTGGACAGCGCTGAAAAATAGGCTGCGTAATTGATGTTGAACTTGGGGTGCGCCTTGAAACCTCCCCGAATCATGGCGCCCGTGCTGGCATTGCTGGGACCGATTCCGATTGGCAGGATCAGCGGATCCGTTTGCAAGTTTCGAATCCAGACCGGATAGAGTCTTTCATTAAAGATGCCGAAGGGTGTCAGGAACCGCCCCACGGTAACCGTCATGTAGGAGTTGGCGATGAAATCGACTTGGGCGTATTCAACTTCTTTTTGTAGCGGCCCCCCGTGATACCCATTTCTTCCTGGCACTTGAGCCAAATCGGTTTCGAATGTCGCTCGCGTTTCGAACAGCCATCTCTGTCCGATCGGCACTAGAACAAGAGGGGTGACGATGGGGTGAAAGTCAGGCTGCCCGCCGTTAAATGTGGTGATGAAGCCGGAGCTTCCTGTAAGCAGAGGAACCGGCGTCACTTCCTCATCCGACTGCGTTTGCGCCTCCAGGTGGGAAGCGGACAGGACCGCAAACAGACAAGCGATTGCGAGGGGTCGGACGCAGGCCCTCCAGCTAATTCCCCCACCTAGGCGAAAGAGGGCTACTCGATCCCAGGATCGGCTCCCCGCGAACGGATTGGTTCTGGTGATGCGCACGTACGTACACCATGCAAAGGCAGACCTCTGCCTCCAGTCCACATTGGCGCACCGGTCCTACACGGTCAAATCAACTCTCGGAAACTGTGTCGGGATGGGTATTCTCTGATTGGGTGACGAGTTGAGAGCGGCGGGAATATTCCGTCTTTGGCAGGAGTTTAGGAAGGTTCGAAGCGGATCCCAATGGTCCTGCGCCTAAGGAGGGAGCACAAAATCCCCTATTCCCTTCAGATTCAACCCGTGTTATTCTTTTCTGGTCTTCGTTTACTCAAAGGCCAAAGGAGCAATCATCATGGAATGGGTAACCCCTAAGCACGAAGAGATCGACCTCAACTGTGAGGTCAGTTCGTACGCCAACGCCGAGCTCTAATTCGTTGGACCGCGCCAAGCGGTCATCGGCGGAAGTGTCGGAATGCGCGTAAAAGTCCTCGGCTCCGCAGCCGGGGGCGGTTTTCCCCAATGGAATTGTAATTGTTCAAACTGCAACGCTGCGCGAAGCGGGAGCGGCAAGGCTCGTCCGCGCACGCAGGCGCAGGTTGCCGTTTCGCCGGGTCCCTCGCGCTGGTTCCTCCTCAACGCCTCTCCCGATCTTCGACAACAGCTCGTCTCTGCTCCAGAATTGGCGCCTTCCGCTGCTACGCCCAATTCTCCCGTGTCCACTGTTCTGCTTACTTCCGCGGATGTGGACTCCGTGATGGGCTTGCTGCATCTCCGGGAGTTTCAACCGCTGCACATTCTCTCCACGGTTGCTGTTCGCCGCATCCTCACCGAAGAAAACAGCCTCTTCCGGGTGCTCATGCGCTCCAACCCGCCCGTTCGTTGGGATACTCTTTTCGTGGGCCGGATTCAGCCGTTGCTTCCACCCTCCTCTCTTGGGATGAAAGATGGCTTCTTCTGCAAAGCCGTGCCGTTGCTCGGGAATTTCCCCGACTACGTGAGCGATTCTCTGCGGCACAGCCTGCCGCCGGAAGAGGCCACCGTCGGTATCCAGGTGATCCACAAGGAGAAGAGGTTGTTCTTTGCTCCCGGCCTTCCTGGAATTGGCGAAGAATGGCGCCGCCATGTGGACGAAAGTGATCTGGCCCTCCTCGACGGCACATTCTGGAAAGAAGACGAATTGAGCGCCGCTCACCGGGGTAACAAATCAGCCCGCGAAATGGGGCACTTGCCCCTTTCCGGTGAGCGCGGCCTTCTTCGCCAGCCTTTTCGGATTGGAAAAACCCGGCGCGTGCTGATCCATCTGAACAATACCAACCCTGTTTTGAATGAAGAGAGCGCGGAATATCGCCAGGTGCGTGATGCGGGCTTCGAAATCGCCTATGATGGGATGGAGCTTGAACTTTGAACCTGTCCGTGAACAACGTCGCCGAAAAGCTGCTGCTCTCCGAAGCCGAGTTCATCGCCGGCTTCCACTCCATCGGTGAACAGCGCTATCACCACCAGCATCCGTTCCACCTGCTCATGCATGAAGGCAAGCTCACGCGCGGCCAGCTCCAGGCGTGGGCCTTGAATCGCTATTATTATCAGAGCCGTATTCCGATTAAAGATGCAGCCATCCTCGCCCGCAGTGAAGATCCGGCCTTCCGCCTCGCGTGGCGAAAACGCATCCTCGATCACGATGGCGACGGCACAAAGCCTGGCGGAATCGAAAAATGGCTGCGCCTTGTCGAAGCCACCGGCTTATCACGCGATCAAGCTCTCAGCGGCGAGGGCATTCTTCCAGCCACGCGTTTTGCCGTGCAGGCTTACGTCGATTTTGTTTCCACACGCTCGCACCTCGAAGCTGTCGCCTCTTCCCTCACCGAGCTTTTTTCTCACAAACTCATCGCCTTGCGGATGGACCGCATGCGCCAGCACTATCCGTGGCTCTCGGGCGGTCTCGACTATTTTACCGGCCGCCTCTCGCAAGCTCCGGAAGACGCGGAATTCGCTCTCGCCTGGGTCGTCAAGCATGCGCGCACCCGCGCGGAGCAGGATGCCGCCCACGCCGCATTGCGCTCCAAGTGCGACATTCTCTGGGCCCAGCTCGACGCCCTCTATTTTGCCTACGTCAATCCGGCTTGGCCACCTCCGGGCGCTTTTCATCCAGCAAAGGACTCCTGAGGGACTTAGGATGACGCCAGAACTACAGACCCGCCCGCGCCTCGCTCCCGGCTGCCGCCTCAACGAAAAAAATCAGCAGCCACGTACCCTGCTCATGCCCGAGCGAGCGCTGCGTTTGAATGGTCCCAGCCTCGAAATTGTCGAGCGCTGCGATGGCCAGCACACTGTCCAGCAAATCATCTCGGACTTGCAGAAGATTTATTCGAAAGCCGAGCCGAAAAAAGTGGAAACGGATATTCTTGGCTATCTCACTCTTTTGCAGAAGGAACGCGCCCTCGATTTTGAGTTGTAGCGATCATCTTCCCAGGCGAGCGCACTACTTCTACCCATGACATCCACCCTCCCCAATCCCCTCGCTCTCGTTGCGGAACTCACGCACCGCTGCCCGCTCCACTGCGTCTATTGCTCAAACCCTCTGGAACTGCAAGCCCGCAGCACCGAGCTTTCCACCGAAGAGTGGTCCCGCGTCTTCGGCGAAGCCGCCGCGGCCGGCGTACTCCAAGCCGACTTCACCGGCGGCGAACCGCTCGCCCGGCCGGACATCGTCGAGCTTGTGCGCAACGCTCGCACTGCCGGTCTTTACGTCAGTCTGATTACATCCGGCATGCCGATGGACGAAGCAAAGCTCGAGGCTCTAGTCCAAGCTGGACTGGATCACTTCCAGCTCAGTTTCCAGGGCGCGCGCGAAGAAACTGCTAACGAAATCTCTGGAACCAAGTCTCATCCGCAAAAGCTTCGCGTTCTTGAATGGCTGAAGCGCTACCGCATCGGCCTCACGCTGAATTTCGTGATCCATCGCGGAAATCTGGATGAGCTCGAGGAAATGCTCGCAATTGTCGAAAGTTCCGGCGCCGGCTGCGTGGAATTTGCCAGCGTGCAGTACTACGGCTGGGCTTTTGCGAATCGAGAGAAACTTCTGCCGACCAGGCAGCAGTTGGATCGCTGCGTGGAGTTCATGAAGAAAGCGGAAGAGCGCCTGCGCGGGAAGACCCGCGTCATCTTCGTCGTTCCAGACTACTATGCGAAATATCCGAAACCTTGCGTCGGCGGCTGGGGGCGCAAGCTCATGCTCATCACCCCGAGCGGCGATGCGCTTCCCTGCCACGCTGCCCCGGTAATTCCCGGCCTGTCCTTCGAAAACGTGAAGAAACGCAGCCTGCGCGAGATCTGGGAAAAATCCGCCGCATTTCAGAAATTCCGTGGCGAGGACTGGATGCAGGAGCCCTGCAAAACCTGCGACCGCCGCGAGCAGGATTTCGGCGGCTGCCGCTGCCAGGCGCTTCTCCTCACTGGTGATGCCGCCGCCACCGATCCGGTTTGTTCGCTAGCGCCGCTGCGCCACAAGGTGGATACCATTCTGGCAGGAATTAACGCCGCGCCGCCGGCACAACCCACCGTAAATCCGGAATGGCTTTACCGCCCGAACCCCGCCTAATCTGCTGCAGTCGTTTGCGGCTCCCCGAGTTTCATCACCACCCGGAAAATAAAAATGAGGCTCCCCAGCAGTACCAGCGTTCCAAACACCGTTAGGGTGTTCTGCGGCCCAATGCGCTTCGCCATTCCGCCGGCTATGAGCGAACCGATCGGCTGCACCCCCATGAACATGGTGGCGTACACGGCCATCACCCGGCTGCGCAGCTCATCGGGCACGCGATTCTGAATCAGCGTGTTTGTCGCCGCCATCTGCGAAGTGGCCGCATATCCCACAACGAAGAGCACCGCGATGCACGGCCAGAACATCCTCGCCTGCGAAAACAAAATCAGGCACACCGCGCATACCGTTGAGGTTGCCGCAATCCACCGCGCCAGGCCCTTGTAATGTCTTCGCGCTGCAAAATGGAGCGCGCCTATCAACGCGCCCACACCCGCCGAACTCATCAGGTATCCCTGCGTCAGGGCCGTGCCCTTCAAAATATCCAGCGCGTAAATCGGCATGAACACGGAGTACTGCAATCCAAAGAGGCTCAGCACGCTGAGAAGAAGTAGCGACGAGCGCATCGGAAGATCGCTCATCGCAAACCGGAACCCTTGCACAAAACTCTTTAGCGGTGAATCCGTGCTCGGCTTGATTACCCTTGGCTCGATACGCATCATCAGCAAAGCTACGATCACCGCTACGAAGCTCACGCCGTTCAGAAAAAAACACCAGCCTTCGCCCACCGCCGCGATCGCAAACCCCGCTATCGCCGGCCCCACCACTCGCGCTCCGTTGAAGATCGAGGAATTCAGCGCGATGGCGTTCGGCAAATCCTCTTTCCCCACCATCTGCACGAGAAACGCCTGGCGGATCGGCACGTCAAACGCGTTAACGATGCCCACAAGAAATGCGACGGCGATCAATTCCCATTCGTTGATCAAATGGGTGAGAGTCAAACCGGCCAGCACGAATGCCAGAATCATCGAGACCGTCTGCGTGGCAATCACGCCACGATGCCGCTCGTAGTGGTCTCCGATGTACCCGCCGATGGAGGAAAGAAACAGCATCGGCACCTGGCTCGCAAAACCAAACACTCCGAGCAGCACGGCGGAATGGGTCAGCTTATAAACCAGCCAAAGCTGCGCCATGTTCTGCATCCAGGTTCCGATGAGCGATACGAGTTGTCCCGCGATGAAGAGCTGAAAATTGCGGTGCTGCATCGCGCGAAAGCGCGTGGAACCGGGCGGGAAGCGCGTGGTCTCGGCTGGATTGACCGCGGTGCGGTCATTCATCAAAATATTTTCCTCCACTCGTTGGATGCCAAGACCGTGAACTAGTCACGATGCCGCGAGAGGAGTTGAATTGTCAATGCAGTCTAAAGGAGTAAACGAACCAGATTGTCTCTTGGAAAATGCGGTGCTACTCGCTCGGAGGATCCGGCGCGCCCATATGCATATGGCCCAAGTCACGCAGCATGGCTTTATCTTCCTCGCTCATACCGCGAGTAAAGTTGGGGTCATTCAAATGCTGATTCCGCGCAGATTCCGGCATGTTCTGCAGCACATCCAATCGGCTCTTGATCGCGCTTTGCCGCCCCGGCGGTAAATGCCTGTAAGCTGGAAGAAGATCGTTCTTGACGTGATTTTGCTGCTGCGGCGTCAACTGATTCCAGGCTCGCAAACGATCACGTAGTTTTTGCTGTTCCTGAGGCGGCAACCGGTTGAATTTCTCCAAATTCTGCTGCTGCTGCGGGGTCAAATCTTTTCGCGGAACTGTTGCCTTTGGCGGCCGGTTCGGATTGTAGTTTGGCCTTTGCCCAGTCTGATTATTTGGATTCGGCGGCCGATTTACATTCGGATTGGTATTTCCGTTCGGTCGTGAATTCGCATTCGGGGCATTATGTCCGCCCGGGTTTCGCGGTGGCCTGTCAGCTTGCTTCGGCGCCCGAGGCGGATTCGCGTGCTTGTTTGCAGGGCGATTCTGCGGCGCCGGATTTGCGTGGGGTTTCTGCGCCTCGCAGGGCAACGCCATTCCCGCGCTGATTCCCAGCGCGACCAGCAGCCCACCGACTTGGAGTCCCAGTTTCATCTCACCTTACATCTGCTGATTCTGCTGGCCTGCATCGTCTGCCTGCACCGGCGGCGGCAATTCCGTCAGCACGTCGAAATTCGACAGCACGTCGTAATTCTCCAGCACGGGAACATCGTCCTCCGCAATTTGCTGTTGATTGGAGCGGGAATACATCCCAACCCACACGCTCGCCAGCACCAGCATTGACGCCGCAAACGCTACCCGCGGCGACGGCGTGAACCACGCCCACCAACTCTGCTTCGCAGGCTCAGCTGCAACGCGCGCATGCACGCGAATGTCAAACGCTGACGAAGGCTCGATCAACGGAAGCTCATCCAGCAACACCGTTACCGAGCGAAACTCATTCACGCGCAATCGGCACGCCGCGCACGTGGAGAGATGCTTCTCCATCTCCAGCCGTTCGCTCTCTTTCAGGCGCCCGTCCACATATCCCAAAATCTTGTTTTCCATCCGACTGCAACTCATGACTTCCTTCCCTTCTGGCCCGGCTGCTACTGCTTGCCCTGTTGCGCCACGAGGGGGGCTAGTTCCACCCGCAGCGTTTCGTACGCCCGGAAGAGCAGTGACTTCAGCGCGCTTTCCGAGCAATCCAAAATCTTCGAAATCTCTCCGTAATCCAGCTCCTGGTACTTGTGCAGGAGCACGGCCGCACGTTGCTTTTCCGGAAGCTTCTCAATCGCGTGCCGGATCATTTTGCGCCGCGTCTCCTCGATCAGGTGCTGCTCGATGTTCGGGTGCTGCTCGGCAACGTCCAGAGTTTTCTCGTCGCCATCCTCGGCATCCACAGTTACCGGCGCATCCAGTGAGATTTCCATGCGCTGGTAACGGTTGTCTCGAACCGAGTTCAATGCCAAGTTAGTCGCGATCCGGAAGAGCCAGGTGGTGAACTTCGCGCTCGGCACGTAGTCTGCTCTTGCACGGTACACTCGCAAAAAAACTTCCTGGGCCAGATCTTCCGCCTGCTCCCGGTTCCGAACCATCCGGTACAGGAAATTGACCAGCGGACTCCGATAGCGATGCAACAGCAGCGTGAACGACTGCTCGTCGCCCGCCTTCACCTCCAGCATGAGCTGGACGTCCGACCTGGCCATAGCCGCCACACTGTATCAAACCCAGGAGGCCTCAGAAAGTTGCAAGTTCAGGAGGGTTGCGAATGACCGGTAAAGTGTTGTAGCTGCGGGCTTTAGATAGACTTCGATGCGGGCCATTTATTGAGTGAGCTGCTAGGTCAAAATTACCCTAAACATGGAATAAGTGCTGCATTATCAATAAACTAGCTACACCCACAAAGACCAGCAGCGCCATCCGCCAATTCGGCTCCCGGTTCACTTCCGGCAGCAGGTCCGTTGCCGCCACGTACAACGTCACCCCTCCCGAGAGGGGCAACGCATACTTGAGTTCTGCCTGCAACGCGCTCGTAAGCAATACCCCCAGAAGCGTTGCCGCCCCTAGTAACCCCGCCGCCAGAATTGCGTTGCGCTTTCCTTGCCCACTGGCCAGCACCACCGACGCTACAGTGAAGCCCTCGGGCAGCTTGTGCAGGAACACCGCGACGAAAATTACGGCGCCCAGCCACGTTGAAACCAGAAATCCCGCCGCGATCGCCACGCCATCGAAAAAAGTGTGGATCGTCAAACCCAGCAGCACGGTTGTCCGTGCGTGCTGATGGCTCATCTCCTCCGGATGCGTCTCTTCGCCAAAATGAAAATGCGGGGCAACGGTGTGCTCGAAAAGGTGGACGATAAAATAGCCGATCAAAACGTAGAGCAGCGCGCTTTCGCCGCTCAGCCGCACCGACTCGGGAATGATGTCGAGGAACGCGACCGCCAGCATGTAGCCTGCGCCCAGCGCGAGAAAATATCCAAGGAACTTTCTCGGCCAGTCCCTTCGAACGACAAAGTACCCGCCCAGCAAATTCCCCGCTGCGGCCACGAGTCCCAGCCCCGCAGCCAGCGCTGTCCGAAATGCCAAGTCATGTCCCATGGAAGAAGTTCACAGTCGAAAGTTCACAGTTGACAGCAAGAGAAGAGAGCTACTTCCTATCTTCATTGCTTCTTTTATCCGCTGTGCCTAAACAAAATCACATCTCCCTCTTGCACCACGTACTCTTTCCCCTCCAGCCGCACTTGTGCCTTTTCCTTCGCCGCCGCGATGCTCCCTGCCGCCAGCAAATCATTCCACCGCACCACTTCCGCGCGGATAAATCCCTTCTCGATGTCGCTGTGAATCGCCCCCGCCGCTTTCACCGCTGTGGCGCCCTTTCGAATCGTCCAGGCACGCACTTCCGGCTCCCCTGCCGTAAAAAACTGGATCAGCCCCAGCAAATCGTAAGTCGCGCGAATCAAGCGGTTCAGACCCGGCTCCTTCAATCCATACGAGGCGAGCAACTCGGCGGCTTCTTTTTCATCCATTTCTGAAAGTTCCGCTTCCAGCCGCCCGCAAATCGCCACCACCGCCGCGTTGGGCCGACCCTGCAACGCGCCCAATTTGTGCCGCTCCACGGCCGTCTCCAGCTTGTCGGCTTCGTCGTCACCCAGGTTCAGCACATACAACACCGGCCTCGCCGACAAAAACAAAAATCCGCTGATGGACTTCCGCTCTTCCGCCGTCAATTCCAGTTCGCGTAGCGCTTTCTCAGCTTCCAGATGGACCTTGCACTTCTCCAAGGCCGTTTTCTCCAGCAGAAGTACCGGCTCACTCTTCTTCTTTAGATCCTTTTCAATGCGCTCCAGCCGCCGGGTAATCTGATCGTGATCCGAAAGCATCAACTCCAGGTCCAGGTTCGTCGCGTCGCGAAGGGGATCGATGCTTCCCTCCGAATGTGGCACCGACGGATCGTCGAACACGCGAATCACGTGGGCGATCACGTCCACTTCGCGTAGTTGCGCCAGCGCGTCGCGCATGCGTTCCTTTTGCATCCCGCCCAAATCGACGTAATTCACCGTCGCGTACGTGATTTTTTTCGGGTTATAGAGCTTGGCAAGCTCCAGCAGCCGCGGCTCCGGCACTTTGGCCACGCCCACGTGCGTCGTGGATGCTCCGCTCTTACCCTCGACGTGCGCTTTCGTCAGGATTCGAAACAGCGTCGTCTTCCCCACTTGTGGCAATCCTATTATCCCCGTCTGCACTCCATCCCCTTCAACTCGCTATTTTCTACCCGCACAAACCCCTCATCCTAGCACACCCCTCCTGTCCTCCGACTCAACGGCTCGAAGACACGCCGCGACACGCTCAAACCGGCCCGATTGCCAGAAAGGTTGAAGAGAATTTCGTTTGATAAATAGTTAATCCGTCCTATCCTGATGAGACGAGTTCTCGTACATCATGGAAAAAAGGTGGATCAACAGGAAAAAGGGAGATTCCAATGCGCTTGTTCAAGACTGCCTTATATTTAGCCGTGGGGTTGGTTCTGGTGATGCGTGCCCCGTCTCTGAGAGCAGCCACTCCGCAGCCTGCATCAGACGAGGTTCCAAAGATCTTGATTTCCGGCATGGAAGCTTACAAAAACGAAGGGCCAGAAGCAGCCATCAAGGCATGGATCAAGGGTAGCCCCATTGATGGGAGCAGGGATGCACTCAGCCAAGCAAACGTTCTGCGGCAGGTCCAGGACTTTTACGGTGCCTATAAGTCTTACGAGCTTATTAAATCCCGAGATCTGACCCCCACGACCCGAATCCTGTACTTGACTCTGGATTACGAAAAAGGTCCGCTGTTCGCAAAATTCCTGATCTACCGGACAGAGCAGGGTTGGATTGTCGTCAACTTTGCGTTCAACACAAAGGAAGAGGTCATAATCCCGAGCGTTCTGTGATCTGTTAAAGTTGATAACTATAGTTCAGCAGCCTGGCAGTTCAAATTTGATACTCGCATGGCGCCTCTGCGCGCTTTGCGTCTCTGCGTTAGACCTTCTCATTTCCTTCTTCATTCTGCGAAACGTTAGGGCGGTTCGAGCCGTCTCAAAGCCTATGCTTGCTCCCCAGCGCCCATGAGCGTGACCGTCCTCGACCTTTCCGCCTACGCGGGCCTCGTTGCCGTCGGCGCCGTTACCTTGAACGTGCTCCTGGGATTACTCATGGCCTTGCGCTACAGTCCGCACCGTTCCTGGCCACATCATAGGTTTAATTATTTCCGGATTCACAATTGGACCGGCTATATTGCGCTGTCGGTTGCAATTCTTCACCCGGTGATTCTGCTCTTCAACAAGAATCCACGCTTTCATCTCCTCGATCTCGTGTACCCCATACATTCGCCCAGCCAGCCCCTCGACAACACCATCGGGGCAATCGCTTTCTATCTGCTCGCCTTTGTCGTTGTTACTTCCTACTTGCGCATCCATCTCGGCCGTCAACTCTGGAAGTCGTTCCACTTTTCCATTTATTTCGCAGCCGCCGCCCTCTTCTGGCATAGCCTGTTCACCGATCCCGGCTTGAAGAATTCCCCCGTGGATTGGTTCGATGGCGGCAAGCTTTTCGTGGAATCCTGCCTGCTCCTAATCGCCTTTATCAGCCTGCTGAGGCTGCGCCATGCCCGCAAAAAAGCCCTCCACGCCCGCCAAGCCGCTGAGCAAATTGCGATGTCTCAATAACCAAAAAAAAAGTCTAATCTCCGTGATGCGGTTTGCCTCCGTATCCTGGTTCTCCCGAATCTGTCTGGAAATTGCTAAACTATTTCCGCGCTAACCATGCTCGAAAACACCGCCCAAGCCATCGGCGCTCCGCCCTTCAATCTCCAGAAGGCCATGCAGCATCTCTCCGCCATCGATGAAAAACTCGCTGAACTCATCTCCAATACCGTTCCTTTCCAAACTGACTCCGACCAGCTTCAATCTCCCTACGAAGCGCTGCTTGAATCCATCGCCTATCAATCCATCTCTGGCAAAGCCGCGGCCACCATCTTTGGCCGCATCAAGGCGCTGAGCGGCAATGATCGCGCGCCATCGCCCGAACAAATGTTGAAACTTCGCAAGCCCGTGCTTCGCAAAGCCGGGCTTTCCGGCGCGAAAGTTCTGGCCATGAAAGACCTTGCGCAAAAAACCATCGATGGTGTCGTCCCCACGCTCGAACAAGCGGAAAAACTCTCCGACGAAGAGCTCGTGGAGCGGCTCGTTTCAGTGCGCGGGATCGGCGCCTGGACCGTCGAAATGTTTCTGATTTTCCGCCTCGGGCGCCCCGACGTGCTTCCCATTCATGATCTTGGCGTGAAAAAAGGCTGGTCCGTCACGTACGGCAAGAAGCACATGCCCAGGCCGAAGGAACTATTGAAATTCGGCGAGCGCTGGCGCCCCTACCGCACCGTCGCCAGTTGGTACATGTGGCGCGCCTTCGAACGCGCCGGCTACAAAGCCACCAACAAAATCCGCCCCGCCAAAGTAGGCAAGCGCAAACCCGCCAAGCCCAAACGATCATCTGCGGGCAGCCGCAGGCGCTCGTAGGCCCGGGCTTTCGGCCAGCCGGCGATTGCAAATCTATTTGTAATGGACGTGATTCAACGACTAGAAGCCAGTTCTCGCACCATGAGAAAGATAGCTGCCAATCCTGCCAGAATTACACATCCTTCGAGCGACGCGGAGAGCCGGTGCAACCGGCCAAACTCTGCGAGGAGCGGACTATCCGCCGCCGTGGCCTGAATCGAGCCCATCTGGACGCGGAGAGCCGCCATCTTCGGGCTCACCGCGTGTTGCGACACGACCGTGAGCAGGATCATCAGCACGACACACAGCGCCACAGGCGTCGCCAAACTCGCAAACGTCCGCGTCCGCAACATTCGAGCCAGAAGAATCGCAATTCCGCACACCACTCCAATTATGTGCATCCACCAAAGCCCGTAACCTACGATTGCGCCAGCCTGGTCCCGGCTAGGAGCCAGTATCCGAAACGCGCCCGGCGCTACCACAAAACTGAGGAACACGTCGCTCCCCAGCCACAAGCTCAAACCTAGAAACTCGATCACACGAAGGAAGGTTGACATGGAGAGATTTTAGCTAGAATGGTCTTTCGCGCGGAAGCAAAAGATGGTGGGCGACAAAGGACTTGAACCTTTGACCTCTCCCGTGTGAGGGGAGCGCTCTAACCAACTGAGCTAGTCGCCCGATTTACGCGGCCGCGACGCCGCAAAGCGTCATCTATTTGTATCAGGAAGGACCTGGGTTTTCAACAGATGCCGACTGCTACCTCTCAAGTCGTCTCGCAACTCCAGCGCTCCATCGCGCGCGCCATCTATGGCAAGGAAGAAGCCATTCAGCTCGCGCTGATTACGCTGCTGGCGCGCGGCCACCTGTTGATCGAAGACGTTCCCGGTGTCGGTAAAACCACGCTTGCCCAAGCGCTGGCGAAATCCTTTCACTGCACGTTTCAACGCATTCAATTTACTTCTGATCTCCTGCCCAGCGACGTCCTCGGCGTCAGCGTTTACAATCCCGAGTCCCGCGACTTTGAATTTCGGCCCGGCCCTATTTTTGCCAACGTGGTCCTTGCCGATGAAATCAACCGCACTACGCCGCGCACGCAATCCGCGCTTCTCGAAGCCATGAACGAAGCGCAAGTCAGCATGGACGGGAAAACGCAAGCTTTGCCGCAGCCGTTTCTCGTCGTGGCCACGCAAAATCCCGTCGAGCACCACGGCACTTACCCGCTTCCGGAATCGCAACTCGACCGCTTCCTCATGCGCATCAAAATGGGTTATCCCTCGCACGAAACCGAGCGCGATATTATGCGCAAGCGCGTTGGCGGAGATCCTCTGGAATCGCTCGATCCTGTTGCCGATCTCAGCGACGTCATCGCCATGCAGGACGCCGTGGCCCGCATCAAAGTGGATGCCAGCCTTCAAGACTACGCTCTCGAGATCGTCAACCGCACACGCAAGACGGACCAGCTCACGCTCGGCGTCAGCCCGCGCGGCACTTTGATGCTACAGCGCGCCGCGCAAGCCCGCGCGTTCCTCGATGGCCGCGACTATTGTCTCCCAGATGATTTCAAACAATTGGCGGTTTCCGTTTTCTCTCACCGCGTGGTCGCCAGTTCGCGCCACGCGTCGTTGCAGAAAAAATCGGAAACCACGGAATCCGTGCTTCGCGACATCGTCGAATCCGTCCCCGTTCCTTTGTGAACGTTTCGCTGTGAGCATGTCCTCCACTCTCGCGCAACTCTGGGCCAAAGCCGATAAGCCGGGCGTACGTGCGTTTTTTCTCTCGATGGTCGCACTCTCTGCCGCTCTCCTGCTGGCGCTCTATTCCGGCGCGGCCGCGGAACTTGGCCAGATTGCGCTCGCCAGCACTTCTGCGCTGATCGCGCTTTGCATTGCCGGATGGGTGGGCGTAGCGCTCGTGCCGACGCTGGCGCGCCGCACTCCGCTTCGCTGGATCGGTTTCAAGATTGAATACAAGATTTCCAGCACCGGCTGGATTTATCTCGGCGGGCTGATTCTTGTGGCCCTTGCGGCGCTAAACACCGGCAACAATCTGCTCTTCCTGATTCTCGCAAGCCTCATCGCGATCATTTTGATGTCCGGGATTCTTTCTTCCGTTACGCTCTCGGGGATCGGTATGCGCCTGGCGCTACCTGAACACATTTTCGCGGGCCAGCCCGTCCGGGCCTTGGTTGAACTTCAGAATGAAAAGCTCACCTTGCCTTCGTTTTCGTTGCGCGTCGAACCCGCCCAGGAAAAAGGCAAGGCAGCTGCAGCGATCTTCGATACGCCGGTCTATTTTCCTTACCTTCCCAGACAGGAACGCGTACAGCAAACCGTTCCCATGACATTCAAGCGTCGCGGCGTTTATCGCCAGGAAGCGTTCCGCATCGTCACGCGGTTTCCGTTCGGCTTCCTGCAGAAAGCGCGCCGCCTGAATTTGATGACGGAAGCGCTGGTCTATCCATCCGTGGAACCCACCGCGCAGTACATGGAAGTCTTGCCGGTCATTCAGGGAGCGCTCGAAAGCCTCAGCAAAGGCCGCGGTCAGGATCTGTATGCCATTCGAGAATATCTTCCCACCGACAGTGCGCGCCTGGTCGACTGGAAGGCCACCGCGCGGTCCGGTTCCCTGATGGTCCGCGAATTCACGCGCGAGGAAGATTCGCGCGTCATGATCGTCCTCGATCCTCATTTCGTTGCCGGCGAGGCCGCGGGCAGCGAGTGGTTCGAGCGCGGAGTGGCCATCTGCGCCAACCTGGCATGGCATTTTTATCAGGGCAATTCGATGTTGCAATTCCGCAGCGTGGGCATCGCCACTCCCTTGGCTCCCGCAGATGAAATTATTTTCACGATCCTTCGCCACCTTGCGGTAGCGCAGCCTCTTCCGCCTGACCCCGATCAGGCGCTCATGGCCGAACTCGCGGCTTCGCCTGATCTTTTCAAAATCGTCGTCACGAGCCAGTCCCGTGGCTCCATCTCCCGCGATGTGTGGAGTTCCTCGTACATCATCTTCCTCGACGAACCTGCGCAGTAGGTAGGACAGGCATTCTTGCCTGTCTGATTCACTTAGATGACTCAGTTGACAGGCAAGAATGCGAGAATGTCCCAGCACTATGTTGCGCGGCCGCGAACTCGCCACGTTTCGCAAACGATTGCTTGATTGGTTTCGCCAATTTCAGCGCGATCTTCCCTGGCGCCGGACAAACGATCCCTATCGCATCTGGCTTTCGGAAATCATGCTGCAGCAGACTCGCGTGGCCGCGGCCATTCCGTATTACGAGCGCTTCCTCGATCGTTTCCCCGATATTCAAACGCTGGCCGCCGCGCCGCAGGAAGAAGTGCTGCGCTTGTGGTCCGGCCTGGGGTATTACAGCCGCGCGCGCAATCTGCAGAAATCCGGGCAGCAAATCGTCGCGAAACACGACGGACAATTCCCAAAAGACCGGGAGCAAGTTCTCGATTTGCCGGGCATCGGAACATACACCGCTGCGGCGATTCTGAGCATTGCATTCGGCGCGAAATACGCCGCGTTGGACGGAAACGTCGCGCGCGTGCTAGCCCGCTTGGGCGCTGTTCGTGGTGATCTTCGCGCGTCACAACGCTGGCAAAAGCTGCAAGTAAACGCGGACGGGTATCTCGATACCAAATCACCCGGTAATTGGAATCAAGCCATGATGGAATTGGGCGCAACGCTCTGCACTCCGAAGTCGCCCCAGTGCCTGCTCTGCCCCGTCATGCAATTCTGCGAAGGCCGAAAACTCGGCATCGCCGAATCCTTGCCCGAAAAACGCAAGAAGCGCGCCACCGTAGAAGTCACCCTCGCCGTTGCCGTTTTCACCGATGCAAAAGGCCGCACCTTCCTGCTCCCCCCTCCGCCCGCCGCAAAAGAGAGGGCTTCTGCCGATCATGTTCCCACGCTCGTTTCGAGAATGTGGCATTTCCCGGCTGTTTCCGTGGCGGGAGATCCCGCCCCGGAATTACGCTCCTACCTACGTAAACTCTTGCGTGGCGCGGGCAGCGAAAAATTGCTGGTCGTCCCGGCCGGCAAACTCCGTCACGCCGTGACCTATCGCGACATCACACTTCTGCCCTTCCGCGTGGATGTGAAAAAACTCCCTCACGTTGGCGGCGGTAGGCAGGTCCCGCTCGCCGGGGTGTCCAGCTTGCTCGTTTCGAACCTCACAAGAAAAGTCGCCCGCGCAGCCCTCGAGTCCTTGGCATACGTTTCCAGCAAGCACCAAGGGCATTCCTCACTTCTCCCGACGCACGCTGCTAAAAAACGCGGAGAGTAATCCTTTCGTCCCGGCTCACGCGGCGCCGCTCTCCTGGCGCTCCGCAGGTGCTACGATAAAAATTCGATCATGGCTGCCACTGTCACAACTCCGAGCGTTCCCGCGCTGCCCGCCGAGCGTTTTTTCCGAACTTCGCTGTCGCTGCTCATCCTTACTTCCATCGTCACCCTGGTGAGCACCGGGAAACTCGACTGGTTCACCGACATTGTCGCTACCCTTGCCGCCGTTTATAAAGGCTATCGCTGGTGGCGGGGGCGGCCCGCGGAACTTTCTCACCGCGCGGCCACCTGGTTGGTCCTTTCGTACTTGATTTTCTTTTTCGCGGATGCGCTGTTTCTTTCGCGGCTCTCAGTTGGGAATTCCGCGAATCCGCCGCTTTTCGCCGCGCTCTTGGCCGCGGTACATTTTCTGATCTTTGTCACGCTCATCCGTTTCTACAGCGCTTCGACCGAGCGCGATGCTTTGTTTCTCAGCATGCTTTCGTTTGCGGGCATTCTCGCCTCCGCCGTTCTGACGGTTGACACCATCTTCCTGATTCTTTTTTTCATCTTTCTTTTGTTTGGTGTTTCCACGTTCGTGGGAATGGAACTGCGGCACGGAGCGGTGGGCGCCGTTTCGCCGGCTCCTTTTGTGAATCGCGAACGCGACCGCCGTCTGAATCGCGCGCTGAGCCTCGCGGCCCTCAGCGTTGCCGTGGGCGCCATCCTCCTGGGTGGTGTACTGTTCTTCGTTTTTCCGCGTGTCAGCGCCGGCTACCTGGGCCGCGCGAGCTTCAGCCCGACGCTCATGACGGGCTTCACCGACAGCGTCGAACTCGGCCAGATCGGAGAGATTAAAAAGAATTCCGCCGTGGTTATGCGAGTGGAAACGGGAAAACCGATTGGCTACAGCCTGCTGCGGTGGAGAGGCATCGCGCTGACGAATTTTGACGGTAAGCGCTGGAGTTCGAACGAGAGCGGGGCACAGAGGCTGCAGCCGAGTTCCGACGGCTGGATTTATACGGCCGATCCGGCGCAAAAAGCGGACTCGGCGGGACAAGGAATTGTCTACACCGTGTACCTCGAACCCATCGCCACCGACGCAATCTTTGTTCCCGGAAAAGTGTTTTCGCTCAGGGGGAATTTCACGGGCGAAGGCGCGAATTCGTATGCCGCCGCGCGCCGCACTTATATTGTGCGAGATTCCACCGACACGCTCCTGAATCCTTTTCGCAACTACACATCCATCCGCTACATTGGCTTTTCGCGCTTGCCCCCCATTAACGCCGCGAAATTGCGCGCGGCTCCAACGGTTTATCCGCCGGAGATCACCGCGAAGTACTTGCAACTTCCGCAACTCGATCCGCGTATTCCCGCGCTGGCGCGGGAAATCACGAAGAATGCAGCAACACCTTTCGACAAGGCCATTCGCATCGAGACTTATTTGCGCGATCGTTTCACCTATAGTTTGAATCTGACGGGGAAACCGGGTGACGACCCGCTCGCCCATTTCTTGTTCGAAACCCACGCCGGACACTGCGAATACTTTGCTTCGTCCATGGCCATCTTGTTGCGCACGCTTGGCATCCCTTCACGCGAGGTGAACGGATTTCTGCCCGGCGAGTACAACGATCTGGGCGGCGATTACATCGTGCGCGCCAGCGATGCGCACAGCTGGGTGGAAGCTTATTTTCCCGGCGTGGGCTGGCAGGTGTTTGACCCCACGCCTGCGGCTCTGGAAGGCTCAAGGAATTTCCTTACCCGGCTGGGGCAGTACGCCGACTGGCTGGAGATCACCTGGAATGAATGGGTCATTGGCTACGATTTTTCGCACCAACTGGTGCTGGCGCAAAATCTGCAGCACAGCTCGCGAAATTGGGGCGAATCCGCGCACGCCTGGTTCGAACGCAAGCAGCGCGACGGAAAGAAATGGCTGAAGTCATGGCAATTCCAGCATGGCGCACTGGGCTATTTGTTGCCCGCCGTGCTGGTGCTTTTCCTTGTCGCGTTACGATTTAATTTTTTCGCGGAGATTATTCGGCGGCTTCGCCTATCTCTGCAGTTGCGCGCTTCGAAATCGGTCCGGTCTGACCCGCAGCTGGCTTCGCGGCTGTATGCCGAACTGCTGCGGACAATGGAGCGCCGCGGGTTGAGGCGGATGGAGTCGCAAACACCATTTGAATTTGCCGCCGCTGTGAATTCGCCGCAACTGGCTCCGGCGGTCCACGAATTTACGCAGATTTACGCGCGCGCGCGATTCGGCGGCGCGCCCTGCGACACTATGCGTCTCGGTCAATTGCTCGATCAGGTTCGCGCGATTCTCCGAAGGAAATGATGTCAAGATCTAGCAAGGGTACCGGTCATAATTGAGCCGTCGACTCACGAGCTTTCTCAGGGCTTCGAGACGAGAAAGTAGTGATTGCCCCCTTCGTCGAGCTGTTCGCCAACGAGAGTTAGGCCATCGGCGCGCAGAATTTGTTCGTATGACTCAGCTCCCAACGAAATCGATTCCCGCCCGGTGAGCGCGTCAAGCCACGTCACCGTTTCTTTCGGTGACGTAAACAGAAACCTGCCGCCGGGGTCCAATGCTCCGGCAACTTTGCGTATGACAGCGCCCTGGACATCGGCGGGCAGCAAGAACATCAAGCCCCACGCCACTACGCCGCCGAATGTGCGGCGAAAGAATTCTGAGTCCTCGACAGCCGCGCATTCCGCGTGAGCATGGGGAAATCGTTTGCGAAATGCTGTGATCAACTTCGCTGATGCATCCACGCCATAAACATCGAGCCCTACCTCGGTCAGTGCTTGCGAAATCGGCACACCATGGCCACATCCGAGGTCGAGAACTGAAGAACCAAGAGGCAGCGCTTGACTCCATTCCCGTACGATTGCCGCGCCTATGCCAGGGTTCCTTGATGACATGAACAATTCCGCGGCTTCCTCGTAGCCGTTAGACTTGTCTTGCGGAAGGATGTTCTCCATTAACCTAGCCTCGGAAGTTTGTTAGCCGCGCTACGCACCGCCGGACCGGTACTGCGCGCATGCATGTTACAATTAAGAATTGCGCAAAGGCGCAAATTCACTGTTTATGACCAAGGTCGGATTTGTGAGCCTGGGATGCCCGAAGAACCTCGTGGACAGCGAGGTGATGATGGGTATTCTTGCGCGCGAAGGGTATGAGCTGACACCTCGCGCGGATGAAGCAGAGATTTTGGTCGTGAATACGTGCAGTTTCATTGAGGCGGCGCAAAAAGAGTCCGTGGACGCCATTCTGGAAATGGCGGAGCACAAGAAATTCGGCGCGGCAAGAAAACTGATTGTGGCAGGCTGCCTGGTGGAGCGATTTCGCGCGCAGATTCTGGAACAAGTGCCGGAAGTGGACGCCGTCGTGGGCACGGGCGAAGTCGAACGCATCATGGAAGCGGTGGAAGGTGATTTGCGCGTGCTTCCGGCGGCGCCACCGGCGTTTCTGTATCACGATTTGACGCCGCGCATCGTCACCACGCCGAAGCATGCGGCGTACATCAAAATCGCCGAAGGCTGCGATCATCCGTGCACGTTTTGTATTATCCCACAGCTTCGTGGCAAGTTCCGCAGCCGGCGATTCGAATCGGTGGTGCGCGAGGCGGAGAACTTAGCGAGGGCCGGGGCGCGCGAAATTACGCTGATCGGGCAGGACACGACTTCTTATGGCGAAGACCTCGGGTTGAGGGATGGTTTGGCGCAGTTGCTGGAGAAGCTCTCCCACGTCGAGGATCTGCTCTGGGTGCGATTTCTGTACGCGTATCCGAACCGCGTGACGCAGAAATTACTGGATACCATCGCGGCATATCCGCGGCTCGCGAAATATATGGACATGCCGCTGCAGCACGCGAGCCGCAACGTGCTGGCGCTCATGAAGCGCGGTTCGAACGGCGACGCATTTTTGAAATTGGTGGAGCGCATGCGCCGGACCATTCCGGGCGTTGCGCTGCGTACTTCGTTCATCGTGGGGTTCCCGGGCGAAACGGAATCCGACTTTGACGAGCTCTGCGATTTTGTGAAGGCCGCGAAGCTGGACTGGATGGGCGTGTTTGAATATTCGGACGTGGACAACGCCGGAAGCTACGCGTTGGATGAAAAAGTCGACGCGGAAACAATTACCGGCCGCCGCAACCATTTGATGTCCATTCAAAAGAAAATTTCGCGGGAGAATTTGCGCGCAAGATACCGTGCCGCGAAGAAACAAACTTTCACGACGCTGATTGAAGGGCCGTCGAAGGACAATCCGCTGGTTTGGGAAGCGCGGCTGGAAGGCATGGCGCCGGAGATTGACGGAAAGCTTTATCTGACGGATATCGAATTGCCCGGCGGAGAAGTCGCGATTGCCGGAGACGTCGCGCGAGTGCAAATCACCAAGTCCGATGCTTATGACTTGATTGGGCGCGTGGTCGAAATTCTGCCGCGGCCCGCTGAACGGAGTACTGTCGCAGCGACTTCAATTCCGTCTGTACCACCAGTCGAAAAGCTCCATCGTATCGCAACTGGGGCGCCCCTCCGCGTCCTGGCCTGAGCTATACTCTCATCTTCAAGAAATGGTCCCCGGGAACTCCGTGTTCTTTGCGGTGACTGTGTGGGCTTTTCTTAATACAGATAACACAGAGTTCGCTGAGAAGAGAAACACGCGATGAAACATAAATGCCCGATCTGCAAAGTTGAGACCGATTCGGCGGTACACGCGGACTTTCCATTTTGCAGCGAACGCTGCCGCGAACGCGACCTCGGCAACTGGGCGAGCGAGAAATATGTAGTCTCGGATCCCATTTTTGACGAGGAAGAGATCACCGGCGATAAACGCAAGACCATCTTGCTTGATCTGGACGAACCGAATGACTCCAAGCACTGAAGTCGCGGCGGCACCGGAGTTACCGCGCAAGAAGCCGAAACTCGCGCTGGCGATTGCGACTGCGCTCGGCGTCGGCTACATCCCCAAAGCGCCAGGTACGTTTGGATCGCTCGTGGGCGTTGCGACCGCCTACCTCTCGGCAGTTTTTTTTCTGCGGCCAACCTCGCTTGGCGGGTTCTCGCCTATGCATCCCGATTCAGACGCCGTATTGACGGATCAGAATTTCCTTGTGCCAGGCAGCGACATTCATAACTCTATCCTGGCTCTGCCGGTGATCTGCGCGCTAGCTCTGCTCGTCCTGCTGGTGGCGATTGGGGTATGGAGTGCCTCACGGGCTGCCGGTTACGCGGGGACCGAAGATCCCCAATTCGTGGTCATCGATGAAGTGGCCGGGCAGCACCTCGCTCTTTTGCTTCCGCTCATTCCGATTGCTCTGCCGCATTTCACCGCGCACATGGACTTCTCCACGTTCGCGATTTTCTTCGCGCTAAGCCTCGTGAATTGGAAATACCTTTTGCTCGGTTTTATACTTTTTAGGGTGTTCGACATCTGGAAGCCGTGGCCGATCCGGCGGCTGGAAAAATTGCCGGGCGGCTGGGGAATTATGGCGGACGACTGGATGGCGGGCGTCTACGCTGCAATTCTGCTGCGTATCGCGTTACACTTTGGTCTTCTGACGTTTCACATTGGCTGGGTATGAAATTCGGCTTTGGGTCCTCGGCAGAAAAGAACGGCATTCCGCACATTGAGAGAGTCGCGCCTGATGCCGCCATTCCGGGTGGCGAGATCACCATTCACGGCCGCGGCTTTGCCTCGCGCGCTCAGGCACGCCCGGTGGTGCGCTTCGGTGAAGCGGAAGCCAGCCTGGCGCTCACTAGCGAAAATCGCTTGATCGCGCGCGTGCCGGAAAGCGCGAGCAGCGGAGCCGTGCGCGTGGCCACATCTGGTCACGAAAGCCAGCCACACCCCGTGCATATCGGCCTGCAAATCGCGGACAACCTTCATCCGGTGACGAATCCCGCGGTGGATTTCGAGGGCAACATTTACGTGACGTTTTCTGGCCCTCGCGGACAGCGCGTACCCGTCTCGCTTTACAAAATCACGGCCAACTACAGCGTGAAGCCATTTGTGACGTCGCTGGTGAATCCCAGCGGGTTGGCGCTGGACCGCAGCGGCAATCTTTTTGTCTCCTGCCGAAATGACGGCACGATTCATCGCATCACGCCCGACGGGCGCGCCGAAGAATGGATCGAGGGCATGGGCATCGCCACGGGTATCGCGTTCGATCGCGTGGGGAATCTGTATGTCGGCGACCGCAGCGGCACGATTTTCAAAATTAGCCCGAGCCGCGAGATTTTTGTGTTTGCGACGCTGGAACCGTCTGTCGCCGCGTATCACCTGGCGTTCCACCCGAGCGGCGATTTGTACGTCACCGGACCGACGACTTCCAGCTTCGACCGCGTGCACCGGATCACGCAGGGCGGGGACGTCAGCGTTTTTTTCCGCGGCCTCGGCCGCCCGCAAGGACTGGCTTTCGATCGCGACGGAAATCTTTACGTGGCTGCTTCCTATGCGGGACGGCGCGGAATTGTTCGCGTCACCGCGCAGGCGCATGCCGACGTGGTCCTGAGTGGCTCTGGCTTGGTCGGCCTCGCGCTGCTGCCCTCCGGCCGCGCCATTTTGGCGACGAGCACGCAAGTGCAAAACACAGTCACCGGGGCGCTCTTCACGCTGGACTGGGATGTGCGCGGCTTGCCGCTCGTCGGATGAGCCGATGCCATGGAGCGCAAACTCTCAACGCTCGAATTCAGATTGCAGCAGAGACCCAGTGTGAAATTCGAGAATGGATCCCTTCAGTCAGAGCGGAACTATCTCGATTTTGTGATTGACGGAGAATCTCTGTGTGACCGTGCACGACGAGCTGGCTACGATGTCGTTAGCCCCATGGCCAAAGAATGGGTCATTCCAGAAATCGAAAAATCAGTTGGCCGCCTGCTTCTCAAAGACCCTGCAGATTTGCCCAACGACCGACGATCATTGCTGGTTTGTGGAGAATGCGGCGACATAGGTTGCGGTGCAATCTCAATCGTCATAGATACTTCGGAGAACATTGTGACGTGGCGCGATTTCGGCTACGAAAACAACTATGAGCCAGATGTCCATACAGAAAAGTTGAAAGAGTTAGGACCGTTTGAATTTGCAGCGGACGAATACAAACGAAAACTGCTCGACGCCCTGGAGCAATTGAAAGATAACAAGTGAAAGCAGAGATCATAGCGGTTGGTTCGGAACTGTTGACTCCGGACCGCTTGGATACCAACTCACTCTTCTTGACCGAGGAGCTGAACAAGCTGGGCATCGAGGTGGTGCGCAAGACGATAGTCGGGGACAACCGCGAGTTGCTGGCCGAAGCGTTTCGAGACGCCCTGGATCGCGTGCCACTGATTATCGCCAGCGGCGGACTGGGCCCGACGGAGGACGACCTGACGCGCGAAACGGCTGCGGAGCTCCTGGGCCGCAAGCTGGTTCTCAACGACGCGATTCTGCGCTACATCGAAGGGCGCTTCCGGCAACTGGGGCGCGAGATGCCCGCCGTAAACGTGCGCCAGGCAATGGTACCGGAAGGCGCAGAAGTTCTGGAGAATCCGCGCGGCTCTGCGCCCGGCCTGTGGCTCGAAGACAAGGGGCGATTCATCGCGCTGCTTCCCGGTCCGCCGCGGGAATTGAAGCCCATGTACCACGAGCAAGTTTTGCCCCGGCTGGAGAGGCGTAGCTCGGGCATCCGAATGTTTCACCGGGAACTGCGCGTGGCGGGGATGGGTGAATCCGCGGTCGAGCAGCGCATCAAGCCCATCTATACGCGCTACAGCGATGTGAACACGACGATCCTGGCGGCTCCGGGTGAAATTCAGATTCATCTGCGGCTATGGACCGACGACGCCGCGCACGCGCAAAAAACGCTGGATGAAATCGTGCAGGGTTTTGAGCTGGCCCTGACCGACCGGATTTTTTCACAGGACGGTTCCTCGCTCGATGAAGTCGTAGCGCGCATCCTGACAATGAACAGCGCAACAATTTCCACCGCAGAAAGCTGCACCGGCGGACTGCTGGCGCAGCGGCTCACGAGCATTGCGGGCAGCTCGTCGTATTTTTTGGGCGGCTTGGTGTGCTACAGCAATGACCTGAAGACCGCGTGGGCGAATGTTCCCTCAGAAATAATTCAATCGAAAGGCGCGGTCAGCAGCGAAGTGGCGATCGCACTCGCGGACGGCATTCGCCGCAGCTCCGGTAGCACGCTGGGCGTTGGCATCACTGGAGTTGCCGGGCCGGGCGGCGGGAGCGAAGAAAAGCCGGTCGGCACGGTACACATTGCGTTGTCGCATGCTGGCGGTGTCAAAGAGCGCGGCGTTCGCTTCCCCGGCGACCGCGAGGCGATTCGCTGGCATGCTTCGCAACTGGGGCTGGATATGGTGCGCATCCATTTCCTATACAACGGCGGAGAGCCACCGGCGCGTGGTTCCAAGAGGTCCTAAGGCGTGCGCCTGTTTGTTGCGCTGGAGATTCCCTCTGCAGTGCGGGGAAATCTCGCTGCATTAATCCGTGAACTTCGCGCCATCGCACCGCAGGCCAAGTGGGTGCGCACGGAGAATCTTCACGTCACACTCAAATTCATCGGCGAAGTTCCAGACACAAAGCTGGAATCGATTCGAACGGCGCTGGCCGGCGTGCGTTCAAATCTTCCAGTGACGTTGGAGTTCCGAGGCCTGGGATTCTTCCCAAATGAAAAACATCCGCGCGTTTTCTGGGCTGGAATTGAAGCGTCGGCGAATCTGAAAACACTCGCGGCCGATATCGAGGACGCTGCCGAGAAACTTGGAACCCCGCACGAAAAGCGGCCCTTCTCGCCTCACTTGACGCTCGCGCGTTTCGAATCGCCAAAACTGACGGATCCATTTCGCGATGCGATCGCGGCTAACGCGGCGCGCGACTTCGGCCCGCTGCGCACAAACCATTTCCATCTCATTGAAAGTAGGCTGAAACCCGCGGGGGCGGAGTACACTACGCTGCAATCGTTCCCGTTTGCCGCGGAGGCCTGACGCGTATGACCTCGGTATGGATCCCGGTCACTGTTCTCGCGATTCCATTAGCAGCGTATTTTCTTGGCTCGATTCCGTTCGGACTGATCCTCACAAAGCTTTTCGGCGGCAAGGACGTACGTAAAACAGGCAGTGGCAACATTGGCGCAACCAACGTCGTACGCGCGGCAGGCCTGCCAGCCGGTATCCTGACATTGATCCTGGACGCTGCGAAAGGCGCCTTCGCTGTTCTCCTTGCCGCAAAGCTTTCGAACGACAGCGCCACCTGGATGATGATCGCGGCGCTGGCCGCACTCCTGGGTCACTGCTTCCCTGTTTGGCTCAAATTCAAAGGGGGCAAAGGCGTGGCCACCGCCGCTGGAGTATTCCTCGTGCTGTGTCCGCCAGCTTTTCTTAGCGCTGCGCTCTTGTTCATTCTCGTCGTGCTGTTCTGGCGATTCGTTTCGCTGGGCTCAATTGCTGCCGCGGCTGCGATGCCGCTTCTGCTTTACTTTTTCTGGGCGCCACATCACGCTCCACCCCTGTCGGTCACCTTGGGCGCGTTGGCCGCGGCGCTGCTCATTGTTTACAAACACAATGGAAATCTGCGGCGCCTAGTCGAAGGAGTGGAGCCAAAATTTTCCCTCAGTGGAAAGAAGGATGAAGAATGACGAAGATCGCCATTCTTGGCGGCGGTGGCTGGGGCACGGCGCTGGCGATTGTCTTCTCGCGTAGCGAACGCAGACACGAGATCTCGCTGTGGGTGCATGACGCAGCACTCGTAACCAGCCTGCGCCGCACGCGCGAAAACCGAAATTATTTGCCTCAGCACCTTCTTCCTGTGCAAGTAAACATTTCGAACAGCATCAAAGACGCTGTTTCCGGTGCGACGATCGTCGTGGGCGCGATGCCCTCAGCGCACGCGCGAGACGTCTACGCGGAGGCCCTTCCTCGCTTTTCGCACGACATGATTTATGTCAGCGCAACGAAAGGACTCGAGCCTGGCACACACCTGCGTATGAGCGCGGTGCTCGCTCAGGTTCTCCAGCAAACGGCCGCGCCAAAGTTTTCTCCGCGCATTGCCGTGCTTTCCGGACCGTCCTTCGCGGCGGAAGCGGCACGTGGCGAACCCACCGCGGTCGTGTTGGCCTCACGCGACGTCACCGTCGCGGCTCGTCTGCAGGAAGAGTTCGCCACGCCGTCATTTCGGCTTTATACCAACGATGATGTCCTCGGCGTCGAGCTTGCCGGAGCGATGAAAAACGTGATGGCCATCGCTGCAGGCGCCTGCCAAGGGTTGGGGCTGGGCTCAAATACGCTCGCCGCGCTAATCACCCGCGGCCTTGCGGAGATGACGCGCTTGGCGGTGGCGCTGGGTGCGCGGGCAGAGACACTTGGTGGCTTGGCGGGATTAGGCGATTTGGTGCTCACGTGCACGGGTTCGCTGAGCCGCAATCGCCACGTGGGAATCGAACTCGGCAAAGGGCACCCTCTCCTGGAAATCCTCGCGAACATGCGCATGGTCGCCGAAGGTGTAGGTACCGCCGCGCCTCTGCTGGCGCTAGCGAGCGAACACCACATCGAGATGCCCATCACGGTGCAGGTAGACGCCATCCTGCATCAAGGCAAATCGGCGAAAGTTGCCATCCGGGAGATCATGGAGCGGCCGCTAAAGCGGGAATGAAGCTTCCATTTGGAGTCATCGGCTGAGCCCCGGCAGCGCGTGTTAACGGCTAAAATCCAACACCGGCAACCGATTAGCAGCACTACACACTGCGTATTGGTTCCCGGCAACTGAAGACGGATCTCTGTCGACTGACCACTTTTTCTGCCGCTAGTACTAAAGTCCCAGTTGCACTTGCGAGACGCCTCCCCCTGCTCGACCTCCCGCGCCTCTCCGGCTCGCCTACAATAGAGAATTGGAATGCCGCCCACCTCTCAATCTCCGTTGAACCGCCTGCGCGCTGGGCACGTCCGCATCCTCTGGCTTGTCCTGGGCGCATTATTGATGGTCAGTGTGCTTCCGATCGGTCTCTATCACCGCCAGGTCCTGCAGCTCAGCCAGAGCAAGCTGGTGGACACCGAGCGCCTGCAGCAGACGGACCTGACGCGTTCGCTTGCGCAGGAAATTCAGCTTTTCGAATCCAACCTGTCGCAGCAACTCCAGAGCGAGCGCCAGATTCTCGCTCTCACCGGTCTGATTGACAACGTTGAAGATCCGGCGGCGGAACCCAAAGTGACGCGCTTGCTGGGAAACTTTGTGGACAGCAATCGCAATACGTTCATTTACCTGACCGCTGTGGGTAAGTCTGGAAAAGGCACCAGCGCCTCGCAGGGAAATTTCCGCGCCGAGCAGGACCCGTTTGTTGCAAAGACGCTGCAGCGTGCGTTCGTCACCTGCCTGCAATCGCAGCAGGTGCAGGTAGAGTTCCGCAGCGATCCACTTGCGCTGGCGCCGGATAGCAGGCCTGCCTTCGTCGTGGCCGTTCCGTTGAAAGATGTGAATGACAATTTCACGGGCATGCTTGCCGCGGTTGTTTCACTGGACCCCATCCTTCAGCGGCTGCTGGACGCCAGCGTCCGGGGGCGAACTGTTTTTCTCGTGGACCACAGCGGCCACATCGTGGCGCATCCGGACCTGAAGAACTATGTCCCCGGCGCGGATGCCAGCAGCAACGCCTTGGTCGCGCAGGTGAAGGCGCTGCCGCAGGAGCTGCGCAATACGGAAACGATTCGCTTTAAGGAAGGTGGCAAGAAGCACCCGGTCGAAATGATCGGCACATACAGTACAGTTCCGGACCTGAATTGGGCGGTCATCGCGGAGCGCGGCCTCGACAAAGCGCAAACCGACACGGGCGTCACCGAGCTGAACCAGCAAGCGCTGGCGTTTGTCAGCGTCGTTATTCTGGCGGCGATTCTTGTCGGTTATTTCTTCGCAGTGGGCATCAGCGAGCCGATCCGCGGGCTGGCTGCTTCCACGCGCGCCATCAGCCGCGGCGAGTTTCACCAGCGCTCTCCCGTTCGCGGCGCGCTAGAAATCAGCGAGCTCGCGGAGAACTTCAACAAGATGGCTGGCGACATCGAAGAGTACATCGAACGCCTGAAGGAAGCCGCCGAGGAAAACCGCGAGCTGTTTATCGGGTCCATCCGCATGCTTGCCGCGGCCATCGACGAAAAGGATCCGTACACGCGCGGTCACTCCGGGCGCGTTGCTAAATATTCGACATTGATTGGCCAGGAGCTGGGGCTCTCCACAGAGGAACTCGACAAGTTGCGCATCTCCGCGCTGCTGCATGACGTCGGCAAAATCGGCGTCGAAGACCGCGTGCTGAAAAAGCCCGGCGCGCTGACGCCTGAAGAATTCGGTTTGATGAAGCAGCACACCGTCAAGGGTGCGAACATCATGCGTCCGGTTTCGCAACTGAAGGAAATGCTCCCGGGCATCGAATTGCACCATGAACACATGGACGGCCGCGGCTATCCTTACGGCTTGCAAGGCCAGCAGATTCCGTTGATGGCGCGCATCATCGGCGTCGCCGATACGCTGGACGCCATGACCACGAACCGCCCGTATCAGACAGCGATGGATCTGGATTTCGCGCTCGAGCGCATCCGCAGCTTGACCGGCTCGAAGTTCGACGCCGTGGTCGTCACCGCCCTCGAATCTGCCGTCACCGGCGGCAAGCTCCGCCTCAGCGCCGTCGAAGTCCACGTCTAAACCGAGTACTGCAAATTTTCCTGCGTTAGCGTGTATAACATCTCATGCCTCTCTACTGTTTCATCTGGACGCACCTGCACAACCGCACGCTCTTGTGGAACGGCTTCGGTCCATCGTGCGTCGAGAACCTGGCATGCGGGAAAGCCTCCGGTCGATGTGGACGTCTCAAGAACCCGGCGGTCCACCCTTCATAGGTTGCGTTGGTGACGATTCGTTCAGCCTAAGAAGGCACATTAGTGGCCGCAACTCATTTTTGCCGCGTATCAAGGGTCGCATCATTCCGACCAACAGCGGAACACGAATTAACGTGATCATGTTTATCCACCCCTTTAGCGCACTATTTATGACGTTTTGGCTCGGGGTGGTGGGCTATGGAGCGCTGAGAGACACCTCCGCCTTTCCAGCGATACTGTGGGGTATGTTCTTATTTGGAGTCACTTTGATTCTCGTTTGTTTTTTTCCTGAGGCGCTCAAAGCGAGACGAATGCTCCACGACTTATTCCTCGATTCCAGTAAAAATGGAGCGAAGTAACCGAAGAAACTGGCAGCTAGCATGCTGCAGCTACCGCCGCACATCTTGCTTTCGCGCATCTGCTACAATTTCAGATTGCCCCGACAGACGTGCACGCGACCTTATGATTTCACTTTTTGGAAAGAATGAGCCCGAGCCGACGTTTCTCGAGAAGCTGAAGAACTCCGTCAGCAAGACCAAGGCGGTGCTCTCAGAGGCTGTCGATGCCGTCTTTCTCGGTGAGCGCAAGATCGATACTTCGATCCTGAAGGATCTGGAGACGGCGTTGCTCTCCGCCGATCTTGGCGTAAAGCCGACCCGCGAGATTCTGGACGCGGTGCGCGAAAAAATGGACCGCAACGCGCTTTCCGACGCCGCGCAGCTCAAACGCGAAATCAAGACGCACATTGTTCGAATCCTGAACGCCCCGATCCGGTCCGATATCGCGGCCGCCAGCGGCATCGCCACTTCGCAAAACGGTGGCGGGACGCGCGTCATCTTCATTGTCGGCGTCAACGGCGCGGGCAAGACTACCAGCATTGGAAAGCTTGCCAACCGCCTTCGCCAGGAAGGGCGCAGCGTGGTACTTTGCGCCGCGGATACTTTTCGCGCCGCGGCCGTCGAGCAACTGGAAATCTGGGCGCAGCGCAATGGCATCGAGGTCATCAAGCAGAAATCCGGCGCCGATCCCGCCGCTGTTGTTTACGACGCGGTCGCCGCTGCCAAGGCGCGCTCCGCCGATGTCGTCATCGTTGATACGGCAGGCCGTCTGCACACCAAATCCAACCTTATGGCCGAGCTTGAAAAAATGAAGCGCACGGCAGCCAAAGTCATTCCCGGCGCGCCCCACGATGTTCTGCTGGTTCTCGACGCCACCACCGGACAAAACGGCCTTGCCCAGGCGCGTGAATTCACTTCCACTGTGGCTGTTACAGGCATCATCCTGACCAAACTCGACGGCACGGCCAAGGGCGGCATCGTCGTCGCCATCTCGCGCGAACTCGGCCTGCCCATTCGCTTCGTGGGCACCGGCGAGCAAATCAACGACATGGTCCCGTTCGACGCCGAGACATACGCGAATTCCCTCTTCGACTAGCGAGCAGTATCATCCCTCTATGGACCCTTTCCTCATCTCGAAAGTCGAAGAGATACTTCGGATTACGGGCAGGCCTCTTTGCGTATTTCCCGGACTCCCAAAAGGAGGACCACCAAATCCCATTCGGGTCGGAGACCAGATCGAATTGCGTCGTCCCGATGGAACAGTGCTCAAGACAAGTCTTGCTGGAATCGAACATGCAAAAGGACTAGATGGGAAAAGTTGGTGGCCGCTCACGCTGTCGCCAGACATAATGGAGGCCGATGTCCCCATTGGAACGGAAATCTGGTGGATTGCACCGGGAGTGAATACATCGTAGATAATGTCCGATTCTTTCTCATCTCACGACATCCGCTTCATGCAGCATGCGCTCGCACTGGCCCGCAAAGGAAGTGGCCTCGCCAGCCCGAACCCCATGGTGGGCTGCGTCATCGCGCGCGAAGGCCAGATCGTCGGCGAAGGCTTTCATCAATACGACTGGCGCGATCACGCGGAAATTGTCGCGTTGAAGTCGGCGGGCGAGAAAGCGCGCGGCGCAACGCTTTACGTCAATCTCGAACCTTGCAATCACACCGGGCGCACCGGCCCCTGTACCGAAGCAATCATCTCCGCCGGCATCCGGCGTGTCGTAGCCGCGATGGACGATCCGAATCCGGTCAACTCCGGCCGCGGCTTCGAGCGGCTGCGCACGGCGGGCATCGAAGTATTGACAGGTGTCTGCGAAGAGGAGGCGCGCCGGCTCAATGAGGCGTTTGCCTGCTGGATTCGCACGAACAAGCCGTTTGTCACGCTGAAGTCGGCGTTAACTTTGGATGGCCAGCTTGCTCTGCCGCCATCCGGCAAGAAGCCCGGCAAGAATACCGGCAAGCGCAGAAGTTCAGTTTGGATTACGTCGGAGGAATCCCGCGCGGAAGTTCACCGCATGCGCCACGGCTCGGATGCGCTGATGACCGGAATCGGCACGATTCTCGCCGACGACCCCTTGCTCACCGACCGGAGCGGTCTCCCACGCCGCAAGCGGTTGCTACGCGTCATCCTCGATTCGGAACTGCGGCTCTCGCCCAAATCTCGAATCGTCAAGACTTCCGACGACGATCTTCTGGTCTTCACCGCTGCCCCGCTCAACTCTGCCAAATCGCGCAAGCTCCAAAGCGCGGGCGTCGAAGTCGTCCATTTGAGATCGCAGGGCGGCCGGATCAAATTGAAAGACATCCTGGCCGGACTGGGTCGCCGCGAAATTCTCAGCGTTATGCTCGAAGCCGGCCCAACCCTCAACGGCGCAGCGCTTGCCGCGGGCATCGTCCACAAACTGGTACTCTTCTATGCGCCCAAGATCTCGGGCGAGAACCGTGTACCCTTCGTCCTCGCTCCGAATCTTCACCAGCCTCCCCTGCGCGACATGCGCACACAGCAGTTCGGTCCGGACTTGGCGATCGAAACTTATCTTCGCGACGTTTACAAGAAATAGACTGGGTCACTCACTGACTCGAAGAACCGCCGCGCCGGGGATGGCATCGTTCTTGAGCAGATTGAGCGCTCGGTTGGCCTCTTTCAACGGAAACACTTGAATGTGCATGCGAACGGGGATTTCCGCCGCGACGCGCAGGAAGTCCTCGCCATCCTGCCGCGTATTATTGGCGACGCTGCGGATCATGCGCTCCTGATAGAGCAAGTCGTAACTGAACGACGGGATCGGGCTCATGTGAATACCGCCGAGAACGAGTACGCCGCCTTTCTTGAGCGCTTTTAGAGCGGCTGGAACAATTTCTCCGGCAGGCGCAAACATAATCGCGGCATCCAGTTTTTCCGGCGGTTCATCAAGCGTCCCTCCGGCCCAACAGGCGCCCAGCTCCATCGCCAGCTTCTGATGACGCGCATCGCGCGTCGATGCAAACACTTCGACGCCCCAGTGCCGCGCCACCTGGATCGCCACGTGTGCCGCGGCACCAAAGCCATAAAAACCCAGCCGTCCGCCTCGCTTGATCCCCGAAAGCCGCAACGAACGGAATCCGATGATCCCCGCACAAAGCAGCGGCGCCGCCTGTTCGTCGTGAAACCCTTCCGGAATTTCATAAACAAAATTTTCCGGCGCGACGATGTATTCGGCGTAGCCTCCATCCACGCTGTAGCCCGTGAACACCGGATTGTCGCAAAGGTTTTCCGCACCCGACAGGCAGTAGCTGCACGTTCCATCCGTCTTGTGCAGCCAGGCGATCCCGACGCGCGCTCCCGGCGCAAATCGCCGCGCATTCGCCCCTTGTTTTTCAACGATGCCGACAACCTGGTGGCCCGGAATCACCGGCGACTTCCGAGGAGGCAGTTCGCCTTCGATGACATGTAAATCCGTCCGGCACACGCCGCAAGCGCGCACCCGCACCAGCACTTCCCCATCGCCCGGCACAGGCGTCGCGACATCCACGAACTCTAGCGGATTCGTTTCAATCTTAGCCGGCGCTCGCAATACGCACGCTTTCATCGCACTCTTGGTCTTCCTGGGAGGTTTTAGCTGCCACGCTCCCGCATTCAGGCACTTTCAACTTTCAACTGGTTGCACGCGTATAATCAAGGGGGAAATAAGAACCAACTATGTTCACTGGCATTATCGAACATCAAGGCACGCTCGAATCGCTGGACCTTCGAGAAGATGGCGGGCGCATTACCATCCATGCTCCTTCGGTCGCGCCGTCGCTTGCCGTTTCGAACAGCATCGCCGTAAATGGCTGCTGTTTGACCGTCGTTGACATTCACCACGGCCGCTTCTCGGCGGACCTTTCCGGTGAAACGATTCGCAAGACTTCCTTTGGCGCGAAGGGCGGCACGCTCGCCCAAGGCGCACGCGTCAATCTGGAACAACCGCTCACCGCCGGCAAGGAATTCGGCGGGCACTTCGTTCTCGGCCACGTGGACACCATCGGCCGCGTCACACATCTGACCTCCGAAGGAGAGAACTGGTGGTTTGGCGTGCAGGTCCCCGCGGAATTCGCCCGTTACGTCGTGCCGAAAGGCTCGATCACCATTGACGGCATCAGTCTCACCGTCGCACGCTGGCAGAATGACGTGGCTGAAGTCGCCGTCATTCCCTACACCTACCATCACACCAACATTCGCGATCGCGAGCCCGGCGACGCCGTCAATCTCGAAGGCGATGTCATCGGGAAATATGTTGCGCGGTATCTGGAAGCAGGACACTTTTCGGCACCGGCGGATTCCCAACTCACCATCGCGCGGCTCATCGAGCAAGGCTTTTAACATGCCCGCGCTTAACGGCGTGCTCGAAACCTGCCTTTACGTGGAAGATCTCGATCGCGCTTCCCGCTTTTACGAAGACGTGTTTAGCCTCACACGAATGATGAGCGACGATCGCATTCGCGCCTACGGCATCGGCGAACGAAGTGTTTTGCTGCTTTTCAAACGCGGCGCCTCGAATACCTTCACGCAAGTGCCGTCGGGCACCCTTGGGCCGCACGACGGCAATGGCCCGCTTCATTTTGCATTTGCCATTGCCGCGGAAGATCTTGCCGCATGGGAAGAACATCTGAGCCGGCATGAAATCAAAATCGAAACGCGCATTCACTGGCCACGCGGCGGCACCAGTTTGTACTTCCGCGACCCGGACAACAATCTCGGCGAACTGGCTACCCCGGGATTGTGGTCCAACTACTAGCTCTCAATCTCTCCGGCGCTCTTCGCTCGCACCCCGCGCCAATACAGCGTCAATCCCAGCGCAATCGTTACCACGGTTCCACCGACCAGCCGCAATTCGAACCCGAGCTTGTCTAAGGCATCTCCCGGCGGAACCAGCGACACGATGATTCCAATTAATACAATCACAAAACCAAGAGCGCTGATAATCCACACGCCGGCTTTGCCGCCAGGAATTAACACGGCATCCTTATTCTCCGAGCGGTCGCGTCGCCCGAACAATTTGACCGCGGCTGCGAACATGTACAAAAACGGAATAAAATACAGGATGATCCCCGCGTCGATCAAAATCTGATATGCCGCCTGAACCGTTGAGCTCCTGATCTGGCTCAGGAACAAAACCAAGCCCGATACAACTGCCTGCACGATAATGGATACGTACGGTGTCTTCCATCGTGGATGAATTTTCCCGAATGCCGCCGGCAGATACCGGTCAATGCCGACCACAAACGGAACGCGCGCGATTCCGGCTACAGTGCTCCCCACTCCCCCGGCATTGCCCACGGTGACAAGCAGCGCCGCGATTATTCCCAATGATCCGATCTTCAGCGCGATTGACCCCACAGTGATGGCATGGAATACGCCACTTGTGGTGGAGACATCGGCTGGAGGAACGAGAGCCATTACCGCCATCGTCCCGGCGACGTACATAGCAGCGATGAGTGCTCCCGAGGCAAAAACGGCGCGAGGCAGCATCCGTTGCGGATCACGGACTTCCTGGCTCATCGCTGAGACGAGTTCGAGCCCGGTGAAGGCAAAAGCGATCTGCGACCAGAAATTTACCGTGTCCCAATTCCAAACCGGCAAAACGTTTGACCAGGTCAGGTGCGTCACCGAGCCGTGACGCAGCCAAAGAAATCCTCCAAGAGCCACCAGTATCAACAGTGGCGCGTACGTCGAGACACCGCCGGCATTCTGCAGCCATTTCCCGATGTTCAGCCCGATGATGTTCAGCGCGACGGCAACGAGCAGGTATCCCAGGGAAACAAGAAGAAGAAACTGCCGGTTGTGCTCCAGCGTCGCTCCGCCCTCGCCAATGATGTACGCGCTCATCGCCGCGCTCGCCAGCAGCAACCCGGGAAAATAAAAAACCGTATAGGTCCAGTAAGTCCAGCCGGCGACGAAGCCGTGGAAATCACCGAACGCTTCCTTGGCCCAGATGTACAAACCCCCTTCATTCGGGAAGCGTGAAGAGAGTTCGTTGATCACCAGCGCCGACGGCACAAAAAAGAAAACCGCCGCCAGCACCCAGAGACTGATCGAAGACGTCCCGCTGTGCGCCGCTGCCGCAATCCACCGTGGCCCCAAAACCGTCGCGATGTTGAAAAGCAGGACGTCCCAGAATCCCATCTCCTTGCGTAATTGTTTGATCGGATTGGAAGACCCGTTGGTCGAACCCGACTGGGTCGGGTTCGCCCCCGAACTCTCCTGGCTCACAGGGTCACGTCCAGCGCCGGAATCAATTCATCCTGCATGCGGAAATTCCTGAGAAACGGGTCCTTGGAGTTTTCGAAATCGGCCCACGGCCCGAAGAACGCCACCCGGCCCTCCTGAAGAAAGACCACCACGTCGGCAAGTTTCTTCGCCAGATGCGTATCGTGCGTCACGACGATCGACGTCTTCCGAAATGCGCCCTTCAATCTTAGGATCAAATCGCCCATGTGCCCCGCCATGATGGGATCCACCATCGTGGTCGGCTCGTCATACAAAATCGCTTCCGGATTCTGCGCGAAAGCCCGCGCGATGGCCACCGCGCGCTTCATGCCGGTCGAAAGCTCGCTGGGCACTTTGTCGAGCACTTCAACTACTTCCAGCATGTCCGCGACTTTCTCCACGTAAGCGTCAACATCTTCATTCTCCAGGCCTGGTTGCCCCTCCAGCGGAAAGGCGATGTTCTCCCGAACTGTGAGTGAATCGAAGAGCGCCCCCGACTGAAACACCATCGTCACTTTGCGCCGGATCTCTTCGAACCGCACTTCGCTGAAATTCGTAATATCAATCCCTTCCACGAAAATCTGTCCGGTGTCCGCTTTCAGAAACCCCATGATGTGCTTCAGCGAAACGGATTTTCCCACGCCGCTTCGCCCCATGATCACGCACGTCTCGCCTCGTTTTACCGCGAAGCTGACGTGATTCAACACCAGCCGGTCGTCGAAGCCTTTGCAGACATCTCGAAATTCAAAAAAGTTTTCCGACAGAGGCTCGCTCTGTGCTTCGGACAAGCTGGCTTCAAGCCCGGGATTCAGATTGGTCAGTCCGCCCCGGCTGATCTTGAGTACGTCGGTCATCTTTCTCCAGCATCCAGAACCCGTCGTGCTTCTTCATAGTCCGCAAGCGTGTTCATGTTCCAGAAGAGCCGTCCCGCGCTATCAAATCGTTTCCATTCCTTCTCGTCAAGCACTTCCGTGGTCACGTGTTTCAATCCCTCGGTCACTTTCCGAGCGCCGCTTTCGAACGCCGCTCGCAATGCACCAGCCCCATCCGTTCGGTAGCATGCACAAAGGGGCTCCGGTCCCGACGCCGAGTGCGGCAGCACCACCTGCGCTTTGCTCTCGGCCGCTCGCCCGCACATGAATTTTAGCCAGTCGTTCGTCAAGAACGGCATGTCGCAACTGACCATCAAGTTCCACTCGCTCTTGCGTGAACTCTTCCCCGCATCTTCCAGCGCCGTGATGATTCCGCCCAGCGGCCCCTCTCCTGGCCATTGATCCGCGACAATCTCCACGCCGTAACCCTGGTATTTTCCCGGCAGCGCCACGAGTTTCACTTTTCCCGCGGCGCCTTGCATTAATTCAATCATCCGCGCCAGCATTGGTCTTCCGCCAATTTCGACCAGCGCCTTATCTCGTCCAAACCGCGTGCTCCCGCCTCCCGCCAAAATGTACCCGCCGACTCCCACCTCACTCTTGACGGCGGTCATTCTGTGAATCTCTGCTTCATTTCTCTTCTCTGTGCCCTCTGTGTTCTCAGTGTCCTCTGTGTTAATTCCTATTCTTCTTCCAACGGCTCCCGCCCCGGCCGCCGAATCCCAAGCTCACGCAATTTCTCCTGCAAGCTCTGCCGGTGCAATCCAATCGTCGCCGCCGTCCGCGAAACGTTCCAGCGATGCTCCGAAAGCTGCCTCGTCAGGTACGCCACTTCAAACTTCCGCTTGGCCTCCCGAAAATCCCGCTCGCCGATTCCGTTGTCCGCTGCGTCGCTGCCGTGCCGATGCGAAATAGCTTCGCCGTGCACCACCTCCGCGGGCAAATCGTCCACACCAATCTCATCTCCTCGGCTGAGCACCAGGCTGCGCTCCAGTGCATTCTTCAGCTCGCGCACGTTCCCCGGCCAATCGTATTTCTCGATAGCCGCCATCGCTTCCCGCTTTAGAGGCGCCGTTCTCCCAAGACGCGCTCCATGCATCTGCAAAAAAGTCTCCGCCAAAAGGGCAATGTCTCCTTTATGCGCCCGCAGCGGCGGCAGTTCGATAGTCACTACGCGCAGCCGGTAAAACAGATCTTCGCGAAACTTCCCCGCGCGAATCTCCGCCGCCAGGTTGCGATGCGTCGCGCTGATGACCCGCACGTCCACGGGAATCGACTGCGTCCCGCCAAGCCGCTCGATGGTTCGATTCTCCAACGCGCGCAGCACTTTCGCCTGCGTCACCGGATTCATGTCTCCAATCTCATCGAGAAAAATTGTCCCGCCCGACGCCAGCTCGAATTTTCCTTTTTTCTGCTGCGCCGCGCCGGTAAACGCGCCGCGCTCATACCCAAACAGCTCCGATTCGATCAGTGTCTCCGGCAGCGCCGCGCAATTTACCGCCACGTACGCTTTCCCCGCCCGCGGCGACCGCGCGTGAATCTCCTGCGCCAGCAAATCCTTTCCCGTCCCGCTTTCTCCGAGAATCAGCACCGTCGAATCCGTCGGCGCCACACGATCCGCCATTTCGAAAGCCCGGCGCATCTCTGCCGAGCGCCCAATCATCTGTCCAAACTGTCCCTCGGTGGTCAATCGCCGCCGCAATGCGTCATTTTCTCTTTCGAGCGTGGCGAGCTTGAGCAGATTCGCCACGCGCTGCCGCAACTCATCCAGTTCGAATCCCTTCACCAAATAATCCGCCGCTCCCAGTTGCAGCGCCTCGACAGCCGTTTTCGCTGTGTCCAGCGCGGAAATCATCAGCACGGCCACTTCGCTTCCCTGCTCGCGCATCCAACGCAGAAACGAGAGTCCGTCCTGCCCCGGCAGCACCACGTCGAGCAACACCAGGTCCGGCTGCTCGCGTTGCAACGCCTCGCGCGCGGCTTCCGCAGAATCCGCCTCCGCAATCCGGTACTTCGCTTCCAGCGCCCGCCGCAGCCCGTATCGGGCCGCCGGCTCGTCATCTACAATCAGAATTGTCTTCGTCATTTTCTTTTCCTTACTTCGCGCTTTTTTACTTCGTTGTTTCCCCGATCGGGAGCGTCACCCGAAACCGCGTCCCATGCCCCTCTCTCACTGGACTCTCCCAGTCCACCTTTCCTCCGAACTCCGCCACGCGCCGCGCCACTATCGCCAGCCCCAACCCCGTCCCCTGCGACTTGGTCGTGAAAAAAGGCTGCAGAATTTTTTCCCGCAATGCCGCCGGAATTCCCGGCCCATCGTCTTCCACGGCCAGCACGCACGCACCGTCGCTCGATACTCCCGTCACCAGCACATGTCCTCCGCCCGGCGTGGCCTCCAACGCATTCACCACCAGGTTGGACACCATGTCATTCAACGCTTCGGCGCTGGCCGCGACTTTTGCGATGCCACCGGAAACTCTTGTCTGCAGCTTCACGCCGCGTCGCTCCGCCTCGTGCGACAGCACGCCCACTACCTCCTCCACGATTGCTGCCGCATCGCAACTCCCCGCCGCACTCCCTCCGCGAATCGGCGGACGGCTGAACTGCAGCAATTGGCTCAACTTTGTCGAAAGCCTCCCGATTTCCTCCAGCACCATTTTCGTTTCGCCGCGAATCGATTCCGGCAGCGCGGGATTCTCCAGTTGCACCTGCAAAATGGTCTTGATCGAACCCAGCGGATTTTTCAAATTGTGCGAAATGCTCGCCGCCATCTGCCCCAACAGCGCCAGCCGCTCGCGCTCCGCCAATTCCCTCTCCAACTGCAGCTTCTCTTCGATCAGCCTGCAAAGGTCCAGCGCCCCCGGCAGTTGCTCGCATAGAAACTCCAGCGCCGCCACGGTATCGCCTGAGATTGCCGATCCATGGGGTTCCGCGTAGAGCACGCCCTCTTTCTGAGGGCCGCGGAGAATTTGAAATTCTCTTGAATCAAAGGAAAGCGCGGCTCGCGGTTCGGCAGAAGCCGCGGCGTCTGCCGGCGATACGGCCTCCTGGTTGAGTCGCAGCCGCACCTCTCGAAGCTCAAACTGCTCTTTCACCCGTCTCTCAATGAACCTCTCTAGCAGGGCCAAATTCCCTTGCCGCGCTTCTTCCTGAATTTCCATCGTAAGCCGCTGCACCCTGTCCATCTCGTTCTGGGCTGTTTTCTGCAGCCTTCTTCCGAAAGTTCGCTGGATGGGTTCAATGAAAACGACCAGGAGGAACAGGAGAATCGCCGCCGTGGCTTCCGGCGGCAGCACCGGTTCCAGCCACGTGCTGACCCGCCTGACGAGGCTCAGATAAAGTAACGCCAGAAAAGTGACCGACACCGCGTACACCAGATTTTTCTGCCGTCCGATATTCAGAAAGTTAAATTTCAGCACCATCCACATCATCGCCGCGGACGGGATCAGGGCTACCAGTGCCAACCCGGTGCTGAATTCTTCCGCGCCGGACAGGCTCAGACGTCCCGGGGCTACATGCAGCAACAGAACAAGCAAACCGATAACTAGAAAAAATTTCGCCAGTTGTTTGTGGAAGGTCTGTTGGGTCGCGTCGGGCGCATCATTTGTCAATCGCCCTTGCCACCAGGAGCAAAGTAAAAATGCAGCGGCCAGCCACACTCCGTAGGCCAAGCCCAGCGCTCTGCCCGGTGCCAGCAGATCAAAGCCGGAATTATTGGCAAGCAGGGGATAGAGGCGCAGTCCAAAAAACACGATGGGCGCGCACGCCGCTAGCACTATCAAGCGCTTATTCTCTGACTTCTTTAGCAGTCCGCGCGTGGCCGTATATTCAAGATGCAGAAGAACCAGGAGTGGCGGCAACGCACAAAGACCCAGGTAAAGTAGCGTTCCCGCAAAGACCTGAAGAGCCGCGGGCGGCACCCCGTAGTGGATTTGCGCGTTCAGCGCAAGGAGCGAACCACCGTAAAAGAGGAACAGAGCCAAACAGAGAAAGAAAAAGACCCGCTCAAAATTTCGCTGTCGGCGATAGCCGAGGATTACCACCATCCAAAACAATTGCAGGAGAGTTCCGGCGGTGTATACGATCAGGCGAATGTAAACCAGCGAACCCATGGCGCTCCATTGTGTCGGATTCTACTCTGGGGCTAACTGCAGCACAATCACCAAGTGTCATATTTTTCTTGCACCACATAACGTGCTGACAATAAACGGCTTACATCCAACATCGAGAGACGCTCAATCTAGTCCCTCTGTCCGAGAAACCCTTGACATGTCCCCCATTTCTGCTATATTAGCAGTCGGCTACGAGGAGTGCTAATTCCCCTTTTTCGCTCCGAGCCGCAGTTCAAACCGCAAGTTCACCTACGGAGGTTTTCAAGATGGCAGTGAATCTGACCCCGCTCCACGACCGTGTCATCGTGAGGCGTATTGAAGAGAAAGAAAGCGTCAGGGGTGGCATCATCATCCCGGACTCCGCAAAGGAAAAGCCCATGGAAGGCGAGATCATCGCCGTGGGCGCTGGCAAGCGTGAGAAGGGCGAACTGATCCCGCTGGACGTCAAGCCGGGCGATCGCGTCCTTTTTGGCAAGTACAGCGGTACCGAAATCAAAATCGAAGACGAAGAGCTCCTCATCCTTCGCGAAGAAGAGATTCTCGCGAAGCTCAGCGGCGCCGCCAAGGCCGCCAAGAAGTAGTTCCGGTTCCAAATTGTAGGGGCAGGGCTTGCCCTGCCAGTCGATGTAAAGAAATCAGAGTTCAGTACGAAGAATATCAGGAGGAACGAACAGTATGGCGAAGCAGATTGTAACAGGTGAAGCATCCCGCCAGGCGATTTTGCGCGGCGTGAACGCTCTTGCCGATGCAGTGAAGATTACCCTCGGCCCCAAGGGCCGCAACGCGGTGATCGAAAAGAAGTTCGGCGCGCCCATCATCACCAAGGACGGCGTGACCGTTGCCAAGGAAATCGAACTCCGCGATCCCCTCG
>Ga0210410_10000428_pt1 | contig 48266 bp, 46 predicted proteins | sample IncBWC4MmetaG_FD_161058 | JGI IMG/M metagenome (GOLD analysis project Ga0210410, IMG submission 161058) | Forest soil microbial communities from Barre Woods Harvard Forest LTER site, Petersham, Massachusetts, United States - Inc-BW-C-4-M | ecosystem: Environmental > Terrestrial > Soil >...
CGTATCATTAGGTCTTGCCGGACTGCGCGACGCCGGAGGCGGCGGGAACCGCGATCGGCGGGTAGTTGCACCAGATCGCGTTGATGTCCGGGTTGGCCTGCAGGATCGTGCGGGCCGCGGCGGAGGAGTCGCTGGCGGTGTTGGTGAGGCTGATGCTGTAGTGCTCCGCGACGATCTCGAAGCGCGGCTGCTGTTGGATCAGGCCCTTGAACGCGAACCGCCGCGCTTGGATCACGTCGGCGGTGAAGTCGAGCATCGCGACCTTGATCTTGCCGCTGGGGCGGCGCTGGAGCTGATCGGCGATCAGGTAGTTGCCGACGAGGCTGGCGTCGCCGTCTGGCGGCAGGCCGTAGTCGTTGCCAATGCTGCTGCCGAGCGGCGCGAAGGTGTAGGAGCCGACCGTCGGGATGTTGGCGGCCTTGGCCTTGGCGAGCTGCGGCTCCATCTGGCTCGCGCCGATCCCGATCATGATGATCCCGTCGACCTTGCGCGTGATGAACGCCGTGAGCGTGGACTGCGCGGTCGGGACCGAGCCCATCGTGTCGGTGTCGACGATCGTCCAGCCGAGGCCGGCCTCCTTCGCGATGCTCTTGCACCAGCGCAGGATGTTGGAGATGTTCTCGTCCGCGGAGGTGAGGATCGCGAAGCCGATCGTCTTGTTGCGGTACTTGGCGCCGATGTTCGGCTTGACGGCGCCCGAGCCGCCGCTGGAGGGCGGCGGGGCGGCGACGGTGTTGCCACCGCTGCCGCACGCTTGCAGCGCGGTGCCGACGGTGGCTGCGCCGACGCCGGTGACGGCGGCGCGCCTGAGAAAGGCGCTGCGGGTGAAGGCGCTGCCTCCACCTGAATTCAGTGGCGCGGCGCGCGGCGCGCGCGGCGTTTCCTCGTGGCCTGACATCTGCGTGTGACCTCCTCCGGCGAGCGCGAAACGCCCGCAGCTCTCGACGCCGACCGTTCGCGGCTTCCGGTCAAGTAGCATACAATACTGCCATATTAGACGACATATCCTGGATTTTCGGGTAGGATCGTATATCAATATGTACGAGAAGCGCAAGAGCGGCTCGAGGTCTGGCGCATGAGCCTGGTGCTCGGCGTCGACATCGGCGGCACCTTCACCGACTGCATCGCACTCACCGGTGACGGTGACGTGCGGATGGGCAAGTCGCTCTCGACGCCGCCAGACTTCGACACCGGCTTCATCGATGCGATCGGCGCCGCCGCCGCGGCGCAGGGCCTCGACGCGGGCGCTGCGCTGGCCGACACCAGGCAGATCCTCCACGGCTGCACGGTCGGCTCCAACGCGCTGGTCGAGCGGCGCACGGCGAAGGTCGCGCTGCTCACCTCGCGCGGGCATCGCGACTCGCTCTTCACGATGCAGGCGGGACGGCGCCTGCGCACGCTCGGGGCCGAGGCGATCGCGCACGTCGCCGCGCACGTCAAGCCCGAGCCGCTCGTGCCCCGCAGCCTCGTCCGCGAGCTCGACGAGCGCGTCGCCGCCGACGGCCAGGTGCTCGCCCCGCTCGACGAGCAGCAGGTGCGCGAGGTCGTCGGCGAGCTGCTCGGCGAGGGCGTCGAGGCCTTCGCCGTCTCGCTGCTGTGGTCGGTCGCCGACGACGCGCACGAGCAGACGGTCGCGCGCGTGATCCGCGAGCTGGCGCCCGGCGCCTACCTGTCCGTCGCCTCACAGGTCGTCGCGCGCACCGGCGAGTACGAGCGCACCGTCGCGACCGTCGTCAACGCGCTGATCGGGCCCGAGATGGACCGCTATCTCTCGCAGCTCGAGGACCGCTGCCGCTCGCTCGGCTACGCGGGCACGATCTCGATCATGACCTGTTCCGGCGGCCTCGTCTCGATCGACGAGGCGCGCGCGCTGCCGGTCCTGACGATCGGATCGGGACCGGTCGCCGGCCTGATCGGCGCGCGCCGACTGGCTGCGGCCGCGAGCGGACGCCAGGCGTCGCCGGCGCCCGTGCGCGCGACGAACCTCATCACCGCGGACATGGGCGGCACCACGCTCGACGTCGGCGTCGTCCACGAGGGCGTGCCGATCAGCCGCGTGACGAGCTGGTACGACCAGTACGAGTACTTCGTCCCGACGCTCGACGTGCGCTCGATCGGCGCGGGCGGCGGCTCGATAGTCCAGCTCGACGAGACCTCCGGCACGCTGCGGGTCGGCCCCCGCAGCGCGGGCTCGCGCCCCGGACCCGTCTGTTACTCGCGCGGAGGTACCGAGCCGACGATCACCGACGCCGACCTCGTCGCGGGCTTCCTCAACCCGGACTACTTCCTCGGCGGCAAGATGGCGCTCGACCTCGAGGGCGCGACGCGCGCGTACGCCGCGGTCGGCGAGCCGCTCGGCCTCAGTGCGCTGGAGACGGCCAGCGCCGCCCTGCGCATCGTCGACAACCAGATGGCGGACGCGATCCGGCTCGTCAGCGTCAACCAGGGCTTCCACCCGCGCGCCTTCACGCTGTATCCCTGCGGCGGCGGCGGCGCGCTGCACGCGGCGGCGATCGCCGCGGAGCTGGGCATCCCGTCGATCTCGGTGCCGCTGAGCGGACTCGCCTCCGGCTGGTCGGCGTTCGGCGTCGCGGGCGCGGAGCCGCTCGTGGTGCAGGAGGTGGCGCGCCCGATGCGCGAGCCGTTCGACCCCGCGCTCTTCACGGCGCTGTTCGCCGAGCTCGAAGCCGCGGCGCTCGCGCGCCTCGCCGGCCAGGGCATCGCCCGCGAGGATGCCGTCCTCACGCGCCACGCCGACGTGCGCTACGCGCTCCAGGTCAACGAGGTGGAGGTGCTCGCGCCGTCGGGTGATTACGACGACGCCGGCGTACGCGAGCTGCTGGAGCGCTTCGAGACCGAGTACGCCCGCCGCTACGGCGACGACTCGCGCTACGCCGACGCCGGCTTCGCCGTCATCGGCCTGCGCGTGCGCGGCCGCGGCGCCGCCCGCGAGCTGCCGTTGAGCGCAGCGCGGCCCGACGGCCCCGCGCCGACGCCCGAGCCGAAGGGCCACCGCGACGTCTCCTTCCATCGCCGCGGCATGGGCGCGGAGCCGGCCGCCCTCTACGACGCCGCGGTGATCCATCCGCAGACGGTGCTGAACGGCCCGGCGATCGTCGAGCTGCCCGGCACGAGCATCGTCGTGCCGCACGACGCGGTCCTGCGCTTCGACACGCTCGGCAGCGCCCACATCTCACTGGCTGGAGCGTGATCGGATGAGCGCAGCGGCACCACCTCACGACGCCGAGGTTCGCTGGGACGGGCGCGTCCACAGCTACCGGCCGGCGGAGGACTGGCGCGCGCGCCTCTCGCCGCGGCTCGACCTGCACGACGAGGCCGACGGGCAGCTCGACCCGATCACCTTCGAGGTGATCCGCCATCGGCTGTGGACGATCAACCTCGCGCACGGCGAGACGGTGACGCGCGTCTCGGGCTCGCCGGTGTTCCAGTCGCTGGACTTCAACATGTGCATCCTGACCGAGGACGGCGAGTACGTGATGAACGCGCCGTTCGTGCAGTTCCTCAACGCCGGCGCGGGGCTCGGGGCGCGCTTCGTCATGGAGCGCTACGGCGAGCAGCCCGGCATCGAGGAGGGCGACGTCTTCATCGGCAACGACCCCTGGGTCTGCGCCGTGCACGAGATGGACGTGATGCTCGCCTGCCCCGTCTTCGCCGAGGGCAAGCTGTTCGCGTGGACCGCGAACGCCGGGCACCAGTACGACCTCGGCGGCGCGGTGCCGGGCGGCTGGCCGCAGAACGCCGAGGACGTCTTCAGCGACCCGACCGTCTTCAGCCCCTTCAAGATCGTCGAGCGCGGGCGCATGCGCAAGGACCTGGAGGCGATGTACCTGCGCCAGTCGCGCTTCCCCGAGATGGTCGCGCTCGACCTGCGCGCGCAGATCAGCGGCTGCCGCTATGCCGCCGAGCAGATCCAGCAGCTGTGCGCGCAGTTCGGCGCCGCGACGGTGAAGGCCGCGATGCGACGGGTCCTCGACAGCTCGCAACGGGCGCTGCAGGAGAAGCTGCGGCGGATCCCCGACGGCACCTGGAGCGAGGCCCGCTACGTCGACGAGCGCCTGCCGGGCGACCGCTCGACGTACCGCACGCAGGTCAACGTCACCAAGCGCGGCGACCGCCTGATCTTCGACAACGACGGCACCGAGCAGCAGATGATCGGCCCGCTCGGGATCACGTTCGCGTCGTTCAGCGGCTCGGCGCTGACGCCGCTGTCGATCACGATGCTGCCCGAGCAGCTGTTCGCCGTCGGCGGCGCCAACCGCCAGGTCGACCTCGAGCCGACGCCGGGCCGGCTCACCTGCGTCGACCATCCGGCCGCCGTCGGCGCCGGCGTGCTGAACGTGATCGGGCACATCGCCGCCGTGCAGACCTGCGTGAACCGCATGCTCGCGTGCGACCCCGAGCTCGCGCAGGGGATCGTCGCCGCCTCGCCCGACTTCCCCGTCGCGGTCATCTCCGGACACGACGAGCAGGGGCGCTACTACGGCCAGGCGGTGCTCGACCACTTCGCGATGGGGCTGGGCGCGCGCTCGCACCGCGACGGCGTCGACACCGGCGGCGCCGCCTGGAGCCCGCTGACGTTCCTGCTCAACGTCGAGGCGGTCGAGCAGTTCTATCCGCTCGTGTACCTGTACCGGCGCGAGCTGGAGGACTCCGGCGGCGCCGGGCGCTGGCGCGGCGGCGTCGGGCTGGCCTACGCCTGGATGGCGTACCGCGCCGAGTCGATGAGCCTCACCTGCTTCGGCGGCGGAATGGCGACCTCCGCGTTCGGCGCCGAGGGCGTGATGGGCGGCTACCCGTCCCCCTCCGCGCACGTCCACGTGCTGCGCGCGACGAACGTCAAGGCGCTGCTCGCCGCCGGCCGCGTGCCGACGCGGATCTCCGACCTGGACGCGACCGAGGCGTTCTCGCGCCCGTCGAAGGCGAACACGCTGGCGCTCGGCCCCGACGACGTCGTCGAGGCGACGGTCTCCGGCGGCGGCGGCTACGCCGATCCGCTCGAACGCGACCCCGCGCACGTCGCGCGCGACGTCGCCCACGGCCACGTCTCGCGGGTCGCGGGCGAGGCGGTCTACGGCGTCGTGCTCGACGCGCACGACCGGCCCGACGACGTGCGCACCGCGGCGCGCCGCGACGAGCTGCGAGCCCGGCGGGCGACCTGGCCACGCGCCGCGGAGGTCGTCGGGGCCGCACCCGACGTCGTCGTCACGCCGGCCACAGGCGCGCCGCCGCGTGCGGTGCACGAGGCGCTGGTCGCCCGCGACGAGGGCGCGCAGCGCGTCCTGAGCTGCCGTCACTGCGAGCGAGTGCTGTGCGGGGCCGGCGCGGACTTCAAGCGCCACCTGCTGCAGCACGAAGGTCCGCTCACGGCGCTGCCCGGAGCGAAGGCCGACCCGGCCGACTTCATCGACCACCCGATCGTGCTGCGGCGCTACTGCTGTCCCGGCTGCCTCACGCTGCTGAGCACCGAGGTCGCGCGCTTCGACGACGAGCCGTTCGCCGACATGCGCCTCGTATCGGCCTAAGAACCTCTGGGCGCGTCGCGCGACCGGGCGGAGGATTTCGTGTCCTCCGCCCCGGCTGCGGCTGCGTCGCTGCCTACGCGTAGAGCGTGTTCCAGCTCTTGAGGAACGACGTGCGGTACGTGCCGCCGCCGAACATCCAGTCGCCGGCCTTGGTGCCCCTCGTGACCTGCGCATCGACGTTGGTGGCGTCGAAGACGACGGCCGGGTCGGGCTGCGTGACGTTGAGCTTGCGGTCGAGCTTCTTGCCGGACATCGCCAGCAGCAGCTGGTCGACGAACGTGTAGGCGAGGTAGGGCAGGTCGACCCACGAGGTGGCCACGAGCGGCGACTGGCCGCCGCGCAGCGCCTCGACGCCCGCGCTGTTGGCGATGTGCCCGTAGACCTGGACGTCGGTCTTGCCGGACTGCGCGACGCCGGAGGCGGCCGGCAGCGCGATCGGCGGGTCGTTGCACCAGATCGCCGCCAGGTCGGGATGCGCCTGGAGGATCGTGCGGGCCGCGGCGGAGGAGTCGCCGGCGGTGTTGGTGAGGCTGATGTTGTAGTCCTCGGCGACGATCTCGAAGCGCGGCTGCTGCTGGACCAGGCCCTTGAAAGCGAACCGCCGCGCCTGGATCACGTCGGCGGTGAAGTCGAGCATCGCGACCTTGATCTTGCCGCTGGGCCGGCGCTTGAGCTGATCGGCGATCAGGTAGTTGCCCAGCAGGCTCGCGTCTGCGTCGGGCGGCAGCGTGTAGTCCTGCGAGATGCTGCTGCCGAGCGGGGCGAAGGTGTACGCCCCGACCGTCGGGATGTTGGCGGCCTTGGCGCTGGCGAGCTGCGACTCGAGCTGGCCGGCGCTGAGGCCGAGCATCAGGATGCCGTCGACCTTCTGGGTGATGTAGGCGTTCAGCGTCGACTGGCTGGTGGCCAGCGAGCCCATCACGTCGCTGGTCGTGATCGTCCAGCCGAGGCCGGCGTCCGCTACCGCCCGCTTGACCCAGCGCTGCACGCTCTGCACGTTCTCGTCCGCCGTCGTCAGCAGCGCGAAGCCGATCTTCTTGCCCTTGTACTTGGCATTGATGTTCGGCTTGACCGGCGCGCTGTTGCCGCCGCCCGGGGGTGGGGCCGCGACGGTGCTGCCGCCGCTGCCGCATGCCTGCAGCACCGTGCCCACGGCCGACGCGCCGACGCCGGTGGCCGCGGCGCGCTTGAGGAAGGCGCTGCGTGTGAGCGCCGCTCTCGGGGACGGTTCGGGTACGGCGGTCTGCGAGGCGTGCGCCTCGTCGGAATGCGACCTGTCCATCTGCTCTCCTCCGTCGTCTCGCGCGCGGGCTGGGGCGTGGACACGCTTCTCGCCCGCGAGCGTTTTGCAAGCTTCATCTACGACCTGCGACCTGCGACCTGCGCTAGCTAGGCGGCTCCCACCAGCGAGGCGTGCACGATCTCCGTCTCGCTGACCTGCGTTCCCGTCAGGCGCCGCGTGATGCGGCCGTCGTGCATCACGAGCACGCGCGTGCAGAGGGCGACCAGCTCCTCCGGCTCGGAGGAGCTGACGAGCACCGCGCCGCCCTCCTTCGCGAGCTGGAGGATGTGGCGGTGCAGCTCCTGCCGCGCGCCGACGTCGACGCCCTCGGTCGGCTGGTCGAACAGGTAGACGTCCGCGCCCTGGTTGAGCGCCCGCGCCATCAGCGCCTTCTGCTGGTTGCCGCCGCTGAGGAACTTGACGCGCTTGCGCGCGGCGCCGCGGGGATGCAGGTCCAGCGTGTCGAGCAGCCCGTCGACTGTCTGCGCCTCGCGGCGGATGCGCAGCACCGGCAGCCAGCGCCGCAGCCGGAACTCGCGATCCCCGCCCAGCGTCACGGTCGCGGCCACGGTCATGTCCGGCACGATGCCGTTGTGGACGCGGTCGTCGGGCAGGAAGGCCACCCCCGCCTCGACGGCGGCGCCGCGGGTGGGCTTGATCGCCACCCCGTTCAGCAGGATCGATCCGGCGGCGGGCCGTGCCAGCCCGGCGATCGCTCGCAGCACCGTGCCGCAGCCGGTGCCGTCGAGGCCGGCGATCCCGACGACCTCGCCGCGCGCCACGTCGAGCGTCACGTCCTGGACGCTGGGCGCCACGGCGAGTCCCTCGCAGCGCAGGATCGTCTCCCGCGCATGCGCAGCGCCCCCGCCGGCTGCGGCCGCGGGAGCGTCATGCAGCTCGCGGCCCGCGACCAGCTCCGCGAGGCTCGACTTCGTCAGCGCGCTCGGCTCGGTCTCTGCCACGACCCGCCCCTGGCGCAGCACCACGACGCGCGAGCTGATCCGCAGCACCTCGTCGAGGCGGTGGCTGATGAACACGAGCGCCATGCCCTCCGCGCGCAGCGCCTCGACGGCGCCGAACATCCGCTCGGCCTCCTCGGGGTGCAGCGCGGCCGTCGGCTCGTCGAGCAGCATCACGCTCGGTCGCCGCAGCAGCGCCCGGGCGATCATCACGAGACGCTGCACGGAGGGCGAGCAGTCGCGGCCGTCGCGGCGCAGCTCGCCCGCGATGCCGAGCTGCTCGGCGACGGTGCTCACGCGCGCGTCGAGCTCGTCGCGGCCGATCGCCGACTTGCGCGAGCGGCCGCCGAGGCGGCGCTGGAGCGGCACCCCGAGCACGATGTTCTCGCGCACCGTCAGCGTGGGCACGATCCCGAGCGCTTGCGGGACGACGGAGATGCCGGCCTCGATCGCATCCTGCGGCCCGTGGAAGCTCTGCTCCTCGCCGGCGACGAGCAGCCGCCCCTCGGCCGGGCGCTCGACGCCCGCGAGGATGCGAGTGAGCGTCGACTTGCCGGCGCCGTTGTGTCCGACGAGCCCGACGACCTCGCCCGGGCTCAGCGCCAGCGAGACGTCGGTGAGCGCGCGCACGCCCGGGTAGGTCTGCGAGACGCCCGCGACCTCGATCGCGGTCACGTGGACCGCCCCCCGGTCACGACGACGCGCGCGAACAGCAGCGCGATCAGCAGGATGATCCCCTGGAAGAAGTAGCTCGCGTACGTCGCCACGTTCAGCAGGATCAGGCCGTTGGCGGTGATCTGGGCGATCATCACGCCGACGATCGTGCCGGGGATGTTGAACTCGCCGATCTTGAACATCGCCGCGCCGATGAAGCAGGCGGCGAAGGAGGGCAGCAGCACGTCGAGCCCGTTGAGCGGGTAGGCGTTCGTCTCGCGGGCGGCGAACAGCAGGCCTGCGAGCGACGCGAGCAGCGCCGTGATGATGAAGCCGGCCAGCTTCACGCGCGCGGTGTTGACGCCCGCGATGCGGGCGGCCTCGGCGTTGCCGCCGATCGCGCGCAGGTGACGCCCGAGCGTGGTGCGCTCGAGCAGCACCCAGGCGAGCCACGCGACGGCCGCGGCGATCAGCACGAGCGTCGGGATCCCGAGCACCGAGCCGCGCGCGAAGCTGACGAGGCCGGGGGGGAAGCCGCCGAAGATCTGCACGCTGCCGGAGACCACGAACTCCCAGCCCTGCAGGATCGAGTTGACGGCGATCGTGACGATCAGCGCAGCGACGCCGAAGTACCCGACGAGCACGCCGTTGACCGCGCCGATCCCGACGCCGAGCGCGAGCACGAGCGGGATCGCCAGCAAGGGGGACATCCCCTTGCGCGCGACGAGCACTGCCATCAGCACGGTCGCGAGGCCGGCGACGCCGTTGAGCGAGAGGTCGAACTCGCCCATCGAGAGGCAGATCGTGAGGCCGGTGGCGACGATCAGCGGCAGCGCCGCCTGGGAGAAGATGTCCTTGATGTTGCTGCCGGTCAGGAAGTTGTCGGCGATCAGCGAGAACACGACGATCAGTGCGAGCCCCATCAGCGGCACGCCGATCTGACCGACGAACGCGCGCCTGCGGGCGCTGCGGTCGAGGCTGGTGACGCCGCCGCCGTCGGCCGTCGCGGGGCGTGGGATCAACCGCTCGAGCAGGCGCGAGCCGACGGGTCGTGCGGATTGCCGCGCAGCCGCGGACGCCGCGGGTGGCTCCTCGGTCAGGACCCCGCCGGAGGACTGGGTCGGGTCAGCCGGCCGGGAGCCTTCTGGCTTGGGTGACATGTCTCTCTCCACCTCGTCATACGTTGCGCGCCGGTCCCAGCGGGGCCGGCGTCCGCTGCTCCACGGCGCGGCGGCAGTGGCAGTGTGGAGGAGCCGCTCAGCGGTGTCAACCATTTTGTATGCCATTTGGTGATGGAGATGCCAGTTGTGGCACATATAGTGGCTAGAAGCGCCTATTTGGAATGCAATCCTCCCATCCGCCTGGTACCGTGGTTTGCACCGCGAAGCTGAGAGGAACGAGGAGAGCCATGAAGGTCACGGAGTTGACGGAGCCGCGCTTGATTCGCTGGCGGGACCTGGCGCCACGGTGGGTCGTGCCGCACTCCAAGGAGCCCGGCTACCTGCGCTTCAACCTCTCCTACGTGGGCGGTCCCGAGGGCTTCGTGAACATCAACACGGAGACCGACCTGATCTCGCTGCGCACCTCGATCGGCCTGATGTGGATGCCGGCCGGCCAGCGTCAATTCGGACTTCACCGTCACACGGTGTGCGAGTCGTACGTGATCCTCCAGGGCGCCGTCGACTCGCTCGGCCCCAGCGTCGACGCGGACAAGATCTCGCACGACCGCGCCGACACGATGGACTGCCTGCACATGCCGGTCGGCGCGCCGCACGCCTCGCGCACCGTCGGCGACGAGGACGTCATGCTGCTGTGGTTCCACGACGCGCTCGAGCGCGACGACGCCGCCGTCTACTACGACGAGGACGACCCGGAGCTCGCCGGCCTGCCCGCGACGCAGTACGTCGAGTGGAAGTCCCTGGAGCCCTCGTGGGACGCGCCCGGCGCCAAGGAGCCCGGCACGATGCAGATGCTCACGAGCTTCATCGGCGGCGCCGACGGCTACCTCAACCACAACCGCGGCCAGGCGATCCTCAGCGAGTGCAACGCCGCCGGCACGGTCGAGATCCCGGTCGGCAACGCCGAGCTCCCGCAGGCGCGTGCGTCGGTGCGCTACTGCCTCGTGACCTCGGGCACCGCGGCCGTCGTCGACCATCCGGAGATCGGCGTCGCCGAGCAGTGGGACATGCTCGTGATGCCGCAGAACGCCGAGTTCGCGATCCGCGCGGTCGGCATCGAGCCGCTGCGGATGGTGTGGATCCTCGAGGCGCCGGAGCCGGTCTCTTGAGCACGGCAGTCACGGCGCCCGAGCCGCGGCTGCCGCACGAGGTCCTGCCGGCCAGCGAAGCCGCGAAGGGCGCGCGCGAGGTCCCGGCCGAGCTCGCGCTCGAGCTGTACCGCCTGATGGTGCTGATCCGCGACGTCGAGGACGCCGTCCAGCCGCTCTACAACGCCGGGGAGATCCACGGCACCACGCACCTCTGCACCGGCGAGGAGGCGATCGGCGTCGGCATCTGCACGCTGCTCGACCCGCAGCGCGACCGCGTCGCGTCGACCTACCGCGGCCACGGCCACGCGATCGCGCTCGGCTCCAGCGCCCAGGGCCTGCTCGACGAGCTGCTCGGCAAGGCGACCGGCACCGGCGGCGGCCGCGCCGGCTCGATGAACGTGATCGACCTGGAGCACGGCCTGCTCGGCTGCTTCGGCATCGTCGGCGGCAGCATGGCCGCCGCGACCGGCGCCGCGCTGGCGCTCAAGGGCACCGGCGCGATCGCCGTCGCGTTCTTCGGCGACGGCACCGCGAACCAGGGCTACTTCCACGAGTGCCTGAACTTCGCCCAGGTCCACCGGCTGCCGGTGCTGTTCGTCTGCGAGAACAACCTCTACGGCGAGTTCACGCCGTTCGAGGCGATCACGGCCGGCGCCATCAGCGCGCGGCCCGACGTGATGGGGATCCCCAACGCGCGCATCAACGGCAACGACCTGTGGGACGTGCGCGACTGCGCCGGGCGCTTCATCGACGAGATTCGCGCGGGCGGCGGTCCGCGCTTCCTGGAGGCGATCACCTACCGCTTCGGCGGGCACTCGCGCAGCGATCCGGGCGCCTACCGCCCGGACGGCGAGCTGGACGCCTGGAAGCAGTACGACCCGCTCGTGCTCGAGCGCAGGCACCTCGTCGACGAGCTCGGCGTGGATGCCGCGGTCGTCGACGCCATCGACCAGGACGTCGCCGCCGAAGTCGAGGCGATGGTCGAGCGCGGCCGTGCCGCGGCCTGGCCGACACCCGATCCCGACCTGACGGAGTTCGCGCCATGAGCGAGATCGCATTCCGCACCGCCATCCGCGACGCGCTCGACGAGGAGCTGGCGCTCGACGAGGACGTGATCCTCTTCGGCGAGGACATCGCCGCGCCCGGCGGCGTCTGGGCGACGACGCCCGGGCTGCAGCAGACCCACGGCTCCGACCGCGTCTTCGACACGCCGATCTCCGAGCTGGCGATGACCGGCGCGGCCTTCGGCAGCGCAGCCTGCGGCAAGCGCCCGGTGATCGAGATCATGTTCGGCGACTTCCTCACGATCGCGATGGACGGCCTCGTCAACCAGGCCGCCAAGTGGTGGTTCCTGTCGGGCGGCAAGGTGCGCGTCCCGCTCGTCGTGCGATCGGCGATCGGCGCCGGCGGCCAGTTCGGGGCGATCCACTCGCAGACGCCGATCTCCTGGTTCCTCGGCGTGCCCGGCTTGAAGATCGTCTGTCCCTCGACGCCGAACGACGCGAAGGCGCTGCTGCGCGCGTCCGTGCGCGACGACAACCCGGTCCTGTTCCTGGAGCACAAGCGCCTGTACGCCATGAAGGGCGAGGTCGACGTCGAGCCGGCGGAGATCGGGTCGGCCCGTGTTGTGCGCGACGGATCCGACGTTACGCTCGTAACGGCGATGAAGAGCGTGCACGACTCCATGGCCGCCGCCGAGGAGCTTGCGGCCGAGGGCATCGAGGTCGAGGTGATCGACCTGCGCACGCTGCGTCCGCTCGACTTCCCCACCGTGCTGGCGTCCGTGCGGCGCACCCACCGGCTGCTCGTCGTCGAGGAGGGCCCGCGCACGGGCGGCTGGGCCGGCGAGCTGCTCGCCGAGATCGCCGAGCTGGCGCTCGAGGAGCTCGACGACGCCTGGCGGCTGACGTGCCCCGACACGCCGATCCCATACAGCCCTCCGCTCGAGGGCGCCTTCCTGCCGTCCCCCGCGGCGATCGCCGCATCGATCCGCGCGCGCCTGAGCGGCGCGCCGTCCGAGGAGTCATCGTGAGCACCGCCGTCGAGACCCAGCTCCTGCCGCACTGGATCGCGGGCGAGCCCCGCACCCAGTCCGGCGCCAAGACGGGGCCGGTCACCGACTCCGCCACCGGCGCCGTCGTGGCACGGGTCCCGTTCGCCGACGAGGAGCTCGTGCAGCAGACGGTCGCCGCGGCGCGCCTCGCAGCCGAGGACTGGGGTCGCATGTCGGTCGCCAAGCGCACGCGGATCCTCTTCCGCTTCCGCGAGCTGCTCGACCGTCACACCGACGAGCTCGCCCGCATCGTCACGCGCGAGCACGGCAAGGTGCTCGACGACGCGCGCGGCGAGGTGACGCGCGGCATCGAGGTCGTCGAGTTCGCCTGCGGGCTCGGCCATCTGCTGAAGGGCGAGATGACCTCCGACGTCTCGACCGGCGTCGACGCGCACTCGCGCCGCGAGCCGCTCGGCGTCGTTGCCGGCATCTCACCGTTCAACTTCCCGGTGATGGTCCCGATGTGGATGTTCCCGGTCGCGATCGCGTGCGGGAACGCCTTCGTCCTCAAGCCCTCCGAGCAGGATCCGAGCGCGTCGCTGCTGCTGGCCGAGCTGCTGGCGGAGTCCGGCCTGCCGGCCGGCGTCTTCTCGGTCCTGCAGGGCGACCACGCGACCGCCGAGGCGCTGATGGCGCACCCCGACGTCAAGGCGATCTCGATCGTCGGCTCCACGCCCGCGGCCCGCAGCGTCTACGAGACGGCGGCGCGTCACGGCAAGCGCGTGCAGGCGCTCGGCGGTGCCAAGAACCACGCGGTCGTGCTGCCCGACGCCGACCTCGGCCTCGCGGCCGACGGCATCGTCTCGGCCGCCTACGGCTCTGCTGGCCAGCGCTGCATGGCGATCTCGGTCGCCGTGACCGTTGGCGACGCCGCCGAGCCGCTGCTCGCCGCCGTGCGCGAGCGCGCGGCCGGCCTCCAGGTCGGTCCCGGCAGCGACGCGTCGAGTGACATGGGACCGGTCATCAGCGCCGCGTCGCGGGAGCGCATCGTAGGGCTGATCGACAGCGGCGTCGCCGAGGGCGCGCAGCTCGTGCTCGACGGCCGTGGCCTGGAGGTCGCCGACCACGCCGAGGGTCATTTCGTCGGGCCGACGCTGTTCGACGGCGTCGTGCCGAGCATGCGCGTCTATCGCGAGGAGATCTTCGGGCCGGTGCTGGTGGTGGTCCGCGTCGACACGCTCGACCAGGCGATCGCGCTGATCAACGCCGGTCCCTACGGCAACGGCGCGACGATCTACACCGCCGACGGGGCGAGCGCGCGCCAGTTCGAGCGCGGCGTCGAGGTCGGCATGATCGGCGTCAACGTGCCGATCCCCGTGCCGGTCGCGTTCTACTCGTTCGGCGGCTGGAAGGACTCGCTCTTCGGCGACCTGCACATGCACGGCCCCGACGGGATCCGCTTCTATACACGCGGGCGCGCGGTCACCAGCCGCTGGCGTTCGCGGGACACGGACCTCGGCGGCGGCGAGTCGATGTCGTTCCCGACTGCGCAATGACGACGATCGCGATGCCGCGCCTCTCCGACTCGATGGAGGAGGGGACGATCCTGCAGTGGCTGGTCGAGCACGGCGCCGAGGTGCGCGAGGGCGAGGACCTGATCGAGGTCGAGACCGACAAGGCGACGATCACGCACCCCGCGCAAGCGGGCGGCGTCGTCCACCACGTCGTCGTCGCCGGTGAGACGATCGCGGTCGGCGCGCCGATCGCCCACATCCTCGCTGCCGGCGAGAGCGCGCCTGATGCCGGTGAGGCCGCGCTGGCTGCGGCCGTGATCGCTCCTGCTGCCAGCGAGGCTGGGCCGGCGTCCGGTGAGCCCGCCCACGCGGCCGCGTCCGCGGCGCCCGCCTCCGGCGAGCCCGCCCGCTCAGCCACTCCCGTCGCGGCAGACGGCCAGCCGCCCGATGCTCGCGTCAAGGCGTCGCCGCTCGCGCGTCGCGTCGCGCGTGAGTTGGGCGTACCGCTTGAGACCGTGCGCGGCAGCGGACCGAACGGGCGCGTCGTGCGCGCGGACGTGCAGGCCGCCGCAACCGCCGTGACGGCACAGACCGCCTCCGGCAACGGCGCGGCTCCCGCTGCGGCCACGGTCGTCGAGCTGACGCGCATGCAGCAGACGATCGCCCGCCGCATGAGCGAGGCGAAGGCGACGATCCCCGACTTCCAGGTCCGCACCGAGGTCGATGTCACCGAGCTGGTGGAGCTGCGCGGACGCCTGAAGGCGGCGTCGGTCGCCACATCCGTCAACGACTTCGTCGTGCGCGCGTGCGCGGTCGCGCTGACTCGGCACCCGCGCGCGAACGGCAGCTTCCGCGACGGCGCGTTCCAGCTCCATGCCGCCGTCAACGTCGGCGTCGCCGTCGCGGGGCCCGACCTGCTGGTCGTGCCCGTCATCCGCGACGCCGATCGCAAGCCGATCGTCCAGATCGGCGAGGAGACGCGCACGCTCGCGGGGCGCGTGCGCGAAGGGACGATCACCCCGCCCGAGCTCGCCGGCGGCACCTTCACGGTCTCGAACCTGGGGATGTTCGGCGTCACCTCGTTCACCGCGGTCGTCAATCCGGGTCAGGCGGCGATTCTCGCCGTCGGGGCGGCGCGCGAGCGTCTTGCCCTGGCCGGCGGTCAGGTGCAGGCGCGGCAGGCGCTGGAGCTGTCGCTCAGCTGCGATCACCGCATCCTCTACGGCGCGGACGCGGCGGCCTTCCTCGCGGACGTGCGTGGCCTGCTCGAGGCCCCGCTCACGCTGCTGACGTGAGCACGTCGGCGGCGAAGACCGTGCTGGCCGACCTCGGCGAGGCGGGCGACGTCGTCACCGACGCCGACGTGCTGGAGGGCTATCGCCGCGACCAGGCGGCGCCGGGCCTGCTGGAGGCCGGCATGCCCGCGGTGCTCGTGCGCCCGCGCACCACGGTGCAGGTGCAGGCGGCGGTGCGCGCCGCGGCGCTCCACGGGGTGGCCGTCGTTCCGCGCGGGGCGGGCTCGGGCCTCAGCGGCGGCGCCAACGCGCTCGACGGCTGCCTGCTGCTGTCCTTGGAGCGGATGACGGACGTCGTCGAGGTCGACGCCGCCTCGCTGACCGCGACGGTCCAGCCGGGCCTCGTCAACGCGGCGCTCGGCGAGGCGGCCCGCGGCAAGGGGCTCTGGTACGCGCCCGACCCCGGCAGCTACGAGTTCTCGACGATCGGCGGCAACGTCGCGACGAATGCCGGCGGGCTCTGCTGCGTGAAGTACGGCGTCACGCGCGACGCGCTGCTCGGGCTGGAGGTCGTGCTCGCCGACGGGCGCGCGGTGCGCGTCGGGCGCCGCACGCGCAAGGGCGTCGCCGGCTACGACCTCGCGGGGCTGATGTGCGGCTCGGAGGGAACGCTCGGCGTCATCACCGAGGCGACGATGCGGCTGCTGCCGGCGCCGGGCCCCGCTTCCACGCTCGCTGCCGTCTTTCCCGAGCTCGGCGCGGCCGGGGAGGCGATCGCGCAGATCGTGCGCGGCTGCCAGCCCTCGCTGCTGGAGCTGATGGACCGCGCGACGGTCAACGCGGTCGAGGACTTCCAGCCGATGGGGCTGGAGCGCGATGCCGCGGCGCTGCTGTTCGCCCGCTCCGACGCCGCCGGCGGCGTCGCGGACGTCGAGTGGATGTCGGCCCGCTGCGAGGAGGCCGGCGCGACGCTCGTGGTGACCTCCGACGAGGAGGCCGAGGGGCGCATGCTGATGACCGCCCGGCGCTTCGCGTACACCGCGCTCGAGCACCGCGGCACGACCCTGCTCGACGACGTCGCCGTCCCGCTCGGCGCGATCCCGGCACTGCTGACGGGGATCGAGCAGATCGCCGGCGAGCACGGCGTGACGATCGCGACGTTCGGTCACGCCGGCGACGGCAACATGCACCCGACCGTCGTCTACGACCATCGCGATCCCGTGCAGGCGGCCGCGGCCCGCGCCGCTTTCGTCGCGATCGTCGCGCTCGCGCGGCGCCTCGGTGGCACGGTCTCCGGCGAGCACGGGATCGGCCTGCTCAAGCGGAGCTTCCTGGCGGAGGAGCTGGGCGACGCGCTGGAGCTGAACCGGACGATCAAGCGCGCGCTCGACCCGCACGCGCTCTTCAATCCGGGGAAGGCGATCTAGCCGATGTCGAGGACGCGTGCGCAGATCCGACTCTCCCTTGAGCGGCGCCGATCGAGCGCCGGCCCCCGCGGACCGCGGCGCTTGGGACGAGGGGTGGAAGGGCTGGTGGGGCGAGGGGTGGAAGGGCTGGTGGGGCGAGGAGCCGCCGTACCACGCGCCGGTCTTCGTCCTCGCGCACCGTCGGCGCGATCCGCTGCCGATGGAGGGCGGGTGACGTTCACCTTCGTGACGGATGGGATCGAGTCGGCGCTGGCGCAGGCGCGCGCGGCAGCGGGCGACGCGGACGTCGCGATCGCCGGCGCTTTGACTCGCTCAACGCCTACGTGCAGGGACTCAAGGGCGGCGACACAGGAGGAATTCCGCGATGACGAACAGCCCTCACGCAACAATGCCCGATCGGGAGATCGTGATCGCCCGCACCATCGACGCACCGCGGGAACTCGTCTTCGGGGCGTTCACCGACGTGCGGCGCCTGTCGCGATGGTGGGGACCCGACGGGTTCACAACGACCACGCGGGCGTTCGCCTTCCGAGAGGGCGGCGCCTGGGACTTCGTCATGCACGCACCGGACGGCTCGGACTACCCCAGCTGGATCACCTGGCGCGAGATCACACCACCCGAGCGGATCGCCCTGATCCACGGCGAGTCAGCACAGGACCCCGACGCGTTCGAGTCGATCCTCACCTTCGTCGACCACGGCGAGACCACCGAGATCACGATGCGCACCGTGTTCCCCACCGCAGCGCTGCGCGATCGGGCCGTCGAGGAGTACCACGCCATCGAACGTGGCCGCCAGACACTCGACTGTCTGGCCGCCTACGTCACTGAACAGGAAAGGCCCAACTGATGACCGGCAAGGTCTTCTTCAGCGTCACGATGTCACTCGACGGATACATCGCACCCGAGAGGCGAGATCGGTTGGCCCGAGGAAGCGCCGTTTCATACCCCGGTCTACGTCCTCACCCACGAAGTGCGCGAGGCTTGGCCCCGACCGGGCGGCACGACGTTCCACTTCATCAACGACGGCATCGAGAGCGCCCTCGCGCAGGCCCGTGACGCGGCCGGCGACCGCGACGTGCGGATCGCCGGAGGTGGCGACACCATCTTGCAATACCTCAACGCAGGTTTCATCGACGAGTTCACCATCTGACGGCCAACGACAACCCAAGGAGCAGCCATGTCCCGCGTCCGCGTCCACAACTTCTCGATCTCGCTCGACGGATTCGCCACCGGCGAGGGGCAGGCCGCCGACACGCCGTTCGGTCACGCCGGCCACCGGCTCCACGAGTGGATGTTCGCGACCCGATTCTGGGTTGACCTCGGACTCGTCGAGCTGGGTGGTGACGCTGCCGGCACTGCCGGCGCCGACAACGCCTTCGCCGAGCGTCACGAGCACGGCATCGGCGCGGAGATCATGGGCGCCCACAAGTTCGGCCCTCCGGGCTGGCAGGACGACCCGGAGTGGCGCGGATGGTGGGGAGACAACCCGCCGTTCCACACGCCGACGTACGTCCTGACCCATCGCCCGCGGCCGCCGCTGGAGATGGACGGCGGTACGACGTTCCACTTCCTCGACGCCGCGCCGGCGGACGCGCTCGAGGTTGCTCGGGCGGCAGCCGCGGGTCAGGACGTCCGCATCGGGGGCGGCCCGACGATGCTGCGTGAGTTCCTCGCCGCCGGGCTCGTCGACCACCTGCACGTCGTGCAGGTCCCGATCGTCCTCGGTCGTGGGGTCCGGCTGTGGGACGGGTTGGAGGCGCTGGAGCAGCAGTACGACGTCGAGGCGGTCTCGACGCCCAGCGGCGTCACTCATCTCACCTTCACCCGATGAGGGCTCCGGCCACTCCTGGACCCTCAACCCGCGCACCTCATGCGCGCGAGGCCGACCCCGCACAGCCGTAGTGGGCCGGGTCACCCGCGCGGGCTCGGCAGGTACGGGCGCGTTGTCGCCGCCGCAGGGCTGCGCCAAGCGCATGTACACGCTCGATACACAGACGTGCTGGCAGGCCCCTGCAGACGCTGCCGATGAACAAAGGGAATTCCCAGATTTTGCGGGGCTTTCCCGTCCAATGGAGGCGGGGGGAATCGAACCCCCAACTCCGCCTTGCAAAGGCGGCGTGTTCCCGTTAGCACTACGCCCCCGGGGCGGGGTCAAACTGTAGCTGCGATAGGCCGGTGTGGGCGCTGCGGGACGGGGCGTGCAGGCGGGCGCCGGGCGACCGCGCCTTGCGGGGGCGCGCGCTCGATCTGCTGCGATGCTCGCGACGGTCGCCGACGTGGTGCTCGGGCTCGTGCTGCCCGACTCCACGGGTGCGAAGCTGGCCGCGCCGACGAGCATGCGGGCGACGCTTGCGACGTTCGGCCTGCGCGAGTCGCGCGCTCAGAGTCGGTGCCGCCGCCGACGCGTCAGCGGTGTGACCCGCCAGGTTGCGCCTGTCCACCCGACCACCTATTGTTAACCACATGGCTAACAGTCAGGCCTCCGCCACGCTCGACCGCTCCTTCGTCGCCGTCGCCCACCCGCTGCGCCGCGCGATCCTCGAGCGGCTCGCGGGCGGGGAGCTGACGGTCGGCGAGGCGACGCACGACTTCCCGATCTCCAAGCCGGCCGTCAGCAAGCACCTGAAGGTGCTCGAGGAGGCCGGCGCGATCGTGCGCGTGATCGACGGCCGCACGCACCGGCTGCGCCTGCGCGAGCGTCCGCTCGAGGACGCCTACGCGTGGATGGCGCGCCAGCGCACGCTGTGGGAGCGCAAGCTGGACGTCGTCGAGGAGTACCTGAGCGAGCAGCGCGACGAGGACACCCCCAAGACCCCCAAAGCGGAGGGATGAGCATGAGCGATGTGGACGTGGACACCGGCACGGTGCGCATCGAGCGCACGTTCGAGGCGCCTGCCGAGGCGGTCTTCGACGCCTGGACGAACCCCGAGGTGCTGCGCCGCTGGTGGAAGGCGAACCCCGCCTGGGACGACGCGCGCGCCGAGATCGACCTGCGCGTCGGCGGCGGCTACCGCCTCGCGATGCACGACCCCGAAGCCGGCGAGGACCACGTCGTCGTCGGCACGTACCGCGAGATCTCCCGCCCCGAGCGCCTGGTCTACAGCTGGAGCTGGGAGGGGACCGGTCCTTACGCCGGCCACGAGAGCCAGGTCGCGGTGACCTTCCAGGAGGACGCGCCCGGCCAGACGACCGTCGTGATCGAGCACGTCGGCCTGCTCGACGCGACCTCGCGGGAGAACCACGCCAAGGGCTGGGCCGGCGTGCTGGAGAGCTTCGCGCGCAGCGGGATCCCCTCGCCGCGCTGAACGCAGGATCCAACCCACCAAAGGAGCATCCCATGGCGAAGTACGTGCTGGTCTACAAGGGCGGGAACATGGCCGCGACGGACGAGGAGCGCGAGGCTGCGATGGCTGCCTGGGGCGCGTTCCTCGGCGGCCTCGGCGACTCGCTCGTCGACGCCGGCAACCCGTTCGGTCCCTCGGCCTCGGTCGGGCAGGGCGGCGGCTCGGCGCTCACCGGCTACTCGATTCTCTCTGCGGACAGCCTCGACGAGGCGACCGACAAGGCGAAGGGCGCGCCGGTCGTCGCGAGCGGCGGCAGCGTCGAGGTGTACGAGACGATCGAGGTCATGTAGGGGTCCGCCCGCGGGTGACCGCGAGCGGTCGTCTGCGGGCGACGTCACGGACGTCGCACCGCACCATCGGCGGTGCGGCCGTGTTCCGGCTGCAAGGAGGCGCCCAGCCCGGGCGCATGGCGGGGCCTAAGCTGGCTGGCTCGTGGCCCCGCCACCGCATCGCCGATGACTGTCGCCCGTTGCCGCATCCCGCTCCTCTGTGCGCTCGCGCTCGCGTTGCTCGCGGCGCCCGCCGCGCACGCCGCCGCGCACGCCGTCACGGGCGCCGCCGCGGCTCCCGGCGGCGCCCACCCGCGGATCGTCTTCGTCCGCTGCTCGTCGGACCCGTTCCCGTGCCAGTCGCACACCGTCGTGACGCGCACGGGCAAGCTGCTCGTCGGCGCCGGCGGGATGAGCAGGCGCGCGAAGGTCGTCTTCCCGGTGCGCTCGCGCAGCGGCAGCCGCGTCGGGCTGCGCGCCGTCGGCGGCCGCTTCCGCACGCCGACGCGGCTCGTCGTGCGCGTGCCGGCCGACGCGATCAGCGGCGTCGTCCGCGTCGCGAACCCGGGCGCGCGCTACTCGAACGGCGTCCGCATCTTCGTCAGGAACCCGCCGAAGCCGAAGCCGCGCAATCCCCCCGGTGGCGGCAGCTCGTCGGTCGGCCCGAGCGCGTTCGACGGCAACGGCATGTGGATCTGGTACCTGGCGAAGTCCGAAGGGGGCAGCCCGACGGCGATCGCCGCGCAGGCGAAGGCGCACGGCGTGCGCACGATCTACGTCAAGAGCGCGGACGGGACCGGCGTCTGGTCGCAGTTCAGCGCCGGCGCGATCGCGGCGCTGAAGGCGACCGGCCTGCGCGTCTGCGGCTGGCAGTTCGTCTACGGCAGCGACCCGGTCGGCGAGGCGCGCGCGGGCGCCGCCGCGAAGGACGCCGGCGCCGACTGCTTCGTGATCGACGCGGAGGGCGCGTACGAGGGCAGGTACGCGCAGGCGCAGCGCTACATCGCGAAGCTGCGCGAGCTCGTCGGGCCCGGCTACCCGGTCGGCCTCACGTCGTTCCCGTACGTCGACTTCCATCCCGGCCTGCCGTACTCGGTCTTCATGGGCCCCGGCGGTGCGACGTTCAACCTGCCGCAGGTCTATTGGAAGACGATCGGTGACACGGTCGACGCGTCGCTCGCGCACACGTACGAGTGGAACGTCCCGTACGAGACGGCGATCTTCCCGCTCGGCCAGGCGTACGACGGCCCGAACGCGGCCGACGTGCGCCGCTTCCGCCAGCTCTCCGGCGCCTACGGCGCGCGCGGCGTGAGCTGGTGGGCGTGGCAGTTCGCGAGCGCCTCGGACTGGGACGCGGTCGGCGCGCCGCTCGACCCGCTCGCCCGGCCCGAGACATTGTGGCCGACGCTGCGCGCCGGCAGCGGCGGCAAGGTCGGCTCGCGCGGCGACCTCGTCGTGTGGGCGCAGGAGCACCTCGGCGGCGCCGGCCAGACGACCGGCGTGGACGGCGCGTTCGGCGCCGGCACCGCGAGCGCGGTGCGCGCCTTCCAGACGGCTGCCGGCCTTCCGGTCACCGGCGAGGTCGACGCGGCGACGTGGCCGGCGCTGCTGAGGGCGACGCCGATCGCGGTCGACTGGACTGCGCAGGCGAAGGCGACCGCCCGCGCGGCCGGCGCCCCGACCGCGAGTGCGGCCGCCGCCGCGCGGGCCGGCCTCCCGGCCGGTCCGAACGGCCCCAGCTCCGCCGGCCTCCCCGCCAAGCGCTACGAGATCCCGCCCGGCCCGCGCCGCTGAGCGGTCCTCTACGCGGATCGGCGTACGTCCTACGCAAGCCGCGCGCCGGATGTAGGAGACTTCGGACGTGCTGGGTCCTCCCACACGCTTGCTCGCCCTGCTCGCAGCCGTCGTCGCGCTCGGGTTGCCCGCGAGCGCGTCCGCCGCGCTGCAGACGTTCGGCAGCGCGCTCGGACAGACGGCGAACATGCCGTTCGGCTGCGAGGCACGCCCGTATCCGGGCGCCGCCGGCGCGACGCTGATCGCGACCGGCGTCACGTCGTGCAGCTGGTGGTCCGCGGCAGCCACTGCGGCGTCGACCTATGTCCCTCGCGGACAGGGGACGATCGTCGCCGCGCGCGTGAGCTCCGGCGCTAATCCCGCCCCGCTGCGGATCGCGATCTTCTCGTCCGGCTCGGGCCTCTGCTGCACCGCGCAGGTGCAGTCCGACGTCTTCCAGCCGACGCCGAACGCGATCACGACCGTGCCGCTGAACCTGCCGGCGGGCAGCGGGATCGACACCTCACGGCTCGGCGGCCAGTACAACGACATCGTCGTCGTCACGGCTGTCGGTCCCGGCTCGCTGCCGGTCCACGACTTCGGCGTCCACGGCACGTTCGACCTCAGCGCTCCGGCGGCGTCCTTCCTTCACCCTGCGCTCGTGCCGAACAACTCGAACACGGACGTCGGCTGGATGGACGGCTTCGAGGTGCTCCTGCAGGTCGACTGGTGTGGAGTTCCGGGCGTCGGCGCCGCGCGCGCCGCAGCGCACGCGCACGCTGCGGCGACCTGTCCGCCGGCAGGTGGGGGAGGCGGCGGCAGCGGTGGTGGTGGCACCGGCGCGGGCGGCAGAGTCAACGCGCCGACACTGTCGAGACTCGGCCTCTCGGGCCGCACGCTCGGCGTGCGCGTGTCCGGCGCCGCGACGGTGCGCGCCCGGCTCGCTCGCTGCACGAAGCGTCGCGGCCACATAACCTGCCGACTCGTCGCGACGCTGTCCGCGAGACTCCGACGCGCGGGCGTGGTGCACTTCCCGCTGCCGAGAAGCCTCGCCGCCGGCCGCTACCGCGTCACGGTGACGGCGAGCGGCGGCGCGAAGCTCGTGCAGACGCTCAGCGTTCCGCCGCGGCGCCGCTGACGCGCTCAGCGCCGCACGGCGAGCGCCCGACGCAGCGAGATGCGCGGGCCGAGTCGCAGCGCCGTTCCCGCATACACCGCCGCCGACACGCGCACGAGCGCGGCCGCCGTCGCGAGCGTGAGCGCGAACGACACGACGAGCTGCCACGCCGTCGGCGCGCTGATGCGGCGACGCGGTGCGCCGTCGACCCTGCGGTCAGCTCGCGCGCTTCGCCGCGAGCTTCGCCGGGTCGATCCGCACGACGTCCCATGCCAGGCCGACGCGCTCGAGCAGCGCGATCACGCCGGCCGAGATGTCGATCTGCCAGCGCTCGAGCCCGTGGCGGGCGGACGTCGGGAAGGCGTGGTGCCCGTTGTGCCAGGCCTCGCCGAACGACAGCGGCGCCAGCCAGGCGAGGTTGCGCGACTCGTCCCCCGTCTCGAACGGCCGGCGGCCGAAGAAGTGGCAGAGCGAGTTGATCGAGTAGGTGACGTGGTGCAGGACCAGCATCCGCACGAGGCCGCCCCACAGCATCCCGGTGAGCCCGGCCTGCCAGGTGCCGCCTATCGCATACCCGAGCCCGAAGGCGAGCACGAAGCCGCCGACGGCCCACACGAAGAACGTGCCGTTGACGAACGAGACGACCGGGTCGCGCAGCAGGTCGGGCGCGTAGCGCTCCTTGTTGCCCCGCTGCGTGTGGATGAAGAGCCAGCCGAGGTGCGCGTGCACGAGGCCGCGCAGCGCGCCGCGCAGGCCGTGGCCGTGGTCGACGTGCGGGCTGTGCGGATCGCCTTCGCGGTCGGAGAAGGCGTGGTGCTTTCGATGATCGGCGACCCACGAGATGATCGGGCCCTCGATCGCCATCGAGCCGGCGATCGCGAGCGCACCGCGGACTGCGCGGTTCGTCTTGAACGAGCGGTGCGTGAACAGCCGGTGGAAGCCGACCGTGATCCCGAGGCCGGTGATCGCGTACATGATCCCGAACACGATCAGGTCGTTCATGCCGAACGCGTCGCCCCACAGCTGCCAGGCGACGAGGCCGAGCGCGAGCACCGGCACGACCGTGATGATCCCGGTGAGCGTACGATCGAGCGTCTCGTACGCGACGGGCTCGACGTCGTCTGGCGTGGGACCGGCTGGATGCTCGAGAACTGGCTGGTCGATGGGGTGCAGACTAACGATGCGGCCAGACTGCTGCTACGGTGAAAAGCCGCAGGCGGCGCCGCTGCCTGCTGAGGTTCTTGCTCCTGAAGGCGCGACGCGCGGTTGGGGACAGTCGAATCTCCCCCACCACAGCGTCTGGCGCATTGCGCCGGGCCACCCTAGGAGCAGTGCATGCAGAAGCAGACCTTCGCCGATCTCGGCGTGTCCAAGGCCGTTGCCAGCGCGCTCGCCGCGCGCGACATCGAGCAGCCGTTCGCCGTTCAGCGCACCGTCGTCCCCGACGTGCTCGCCGGCCATGACGTGCTCGTCGAGTCGCCGACCGGCTCGGGCAAGACGCTCGCGTTCGGCATCCCGCTCGTCGATCGCGTGAAGCGCGGCGGCCGCCCCGTGGGCGCGCCGGGCGCGCTCGTGCTCGCGCCGACGCGCGAGCTCGCCAGCCAGATCGTCGACGAGCTCGGCGCGATCGCCCGCGCTCGCTCGCTGTCGGTCGTCGCCGTCTACGGCGGCGCCGGCATCAACCCGCAGATCCATGCCGCGCGCCGCGCCGACGTGCTCGTCGCCACGCCCGGCCGGCTCGTCGACCTGCTCGACCGCAGAGCCGTCTCGCTCGGCTCCGTCGGCGTGCTCGTGCTCGACGAGGCCGACCGCATGCTCGACATGGGCTTCCGCCCGGTCGTCGACCGTCTCGTCGCGCTCACGCCCGACGACCGCCAGACGATGCTCTTCTCCGCGACGCTCGCGGGCGAGGTCGACCGCATCGCGAAGATCTACACGCGCGACGCGCGTCGCCACGCGCACGCCGTCGCGCCGCAGGCGCGCGGCAAGGTCGAGCACCGCTTCGTGAAGGTCACGCGCGAGCGCCGCACCGACCAGCTGGTGGCCGAGCTGACCGAGCGCGAGCGCGGTCGCACGCTCGTCTTCGTGCGCACGAAGCGCGGCGCCGACCGGCTCGCGAAGCAGCTCAGCCGCGTCGACACGCTGAACGTCGCGGCGATGCACGGCGACAAGTCCCAGAGCCAGCGCGAGCGCGCGCTCGCGCAGTTCGAGTCGGGGCGGATCGACACGCTCGTCGCGACCGACGTCGCCGCGCGCGGCATCGACGTGCGCGACGTCACGCACGTCATCAACTACGACGCGCCCGGCGCGACCGAGGACTACGTCCACCGCGTCGGCCGCACCGCGCGCGCCGGCGCGACCGGCATCGGCATCACGTTCGTGCTCGAGGACCAGGTCCGCGAGGTCGTCTCGATGGTCGCCGGCCTCGGCTTGCACCGCGAGCTGGAGGCGGGCGGCCTGCCCGTCAGCGCCCGCGCCACGAGCACCCCGTCGATCAGCGGCGGCAGCGCCCGCCGCCGCCGCTCCGGCCGGCGCCGCCGGCCGGGCGGGAGCCCGTCCACCGCACGCTGACGCACGCCGCGCGCCGGCAGCCTGCGGGTGGCCGGCGCCGCAGCGGGTAGCCTGACGCCATGCTCGTGCGCGACGCCGGCGACGTCTGGCAGATCGTCCTGCAGACCGACCACGCGGACGTGTCGCGGCAGCTCGCGGCGGCGTGGGGCGGGCCGGGGTTCGCACGGCCGGAGCCGTACGACGCGGTCGTGCGCGCGGCGCAGCGGCACGACGACGGCTGGGCGGCGTGGGAGCAGCAGCCGCGGCTCGGGTCCGACGGCGCGCCGCAGTCGTTCGTCGTCGTGCCGGCGCCCGTCCACCTCGCCTTCTACCGCGCGGGCGTGGAGTGCGTGTGCGACGAGGACCCGCGCGCCGGGCTGCTCGTCTCGATGCACATGAGCGGCCTCTACCGCGAGCGCTACGGCGTGATGCCGAGCCCGCCGCGTGCGCTCGACGAGGAGGTGCGCGACCTGGTCGACGCGTTCGTCGCGCAGGAGGAGGAGCGGCAGGTCCAGCTGCGCCGCATGCTCGACGCCGACGAGAGCTGGCGCTGGACGAGCTACGCGCTCCTGCAGGTGTTCGACGTCGTCTCGCTCTACCTCGGGCTCGCGAACGTCGAGGTCGGGACGCCGGGCGAGTGCGAGGGCGTTCCCACGGACGGCGGTACGGACGACCCGACGCGGATCGCGATCGAGCCGCTCGGGCCGTGGCGCATGCGCTTCGACCCGTATCCCTTCGTCGACGACACGACACCGCTCACGATGCGCCGCCGTCTCGTGCGCAAGCGCGACTGGCCCGACGACGACGCCTTCCGCGCCGACCTCGCCGCCACGCCGGTCGAGACGGTGCGGATCTACGCGCAGCGTTAGCGCCGGCGCACCGTCACGGCGGTCCCGTAGGCGGCGACCTCGCTCATGATGTCGCCGATCTCGTTGCAGTCGAAGCGCATCGCGACGACCGCGTTCGCGCCGCGCTCGCGCGCCGCGTCCCGCAGGCGGTCGACGGCGTGGTTGCGGCTCTCCGCGAGCAGCTTCGTGTAGCCCTTCACCTCGCCGCCCGCGATCGTGCGGAAGGAGGCGCCGATGTTCGAGAAGGCGTTGCGGGCCCGCACGATCAGCCCGAACACCTCGCCGTAGACCTCGACGATCTCGTAGCCGGGGAGGTCGTTCATGGTGGTGACGATGATGTCTGCGTCGCTCATGCGGCGGACTCTCGCATGCGCGGCGGACCGGTCTTGGCAACGCCGTCACGCGCGGCGGCGGGACCGGAGGAGAGGTGCGGTCCCGCCGCCTTGCGTGGGGGCTTGGAAAGCCTTCGCGACGTCATCCCTACGCGGCGCCGGCGAGCAGCTCGCCCGCGAGCCGATCGACGGCATCCCCCGTGCCGCCGAGCAGGCGGCGCGAGAGCTGCGCGCGGCGGAAGAACAGCGGCGCGTCGTGCTCCCACGTCGCGCCGATCCCACCGTGCACGGAGATCACCTCGCGCGCGGCGAAGTCCAGCGCCGCGCCTCCGGCCGAGCGCGCGGCGCTCGCGGCGGCGGCGAACTCGGACGGCTGGTCCGCGTACGCCCAGCCGGCGTAGTAGAGCAGCGAGCGCGTGTTCTCCTGGCGGCGCAGGACCTCCGTCAACGCGTGCTTGACCGCCTGGTAGGAGCCGATCGCGCGGCCGAACGTGTAGCGCTCCTTCGCGTAGGCGACCGAGCGCTCGAGGCACTCCTCGACCGCCCCGAGCGACTCGGCGGCGATCAGCGCGTGCGCGAGGAACCAGGCGCGCCGCAGCTCCTGCTCGCCGACGTTCAGCCGGAAGCCGCGCGCGCCGTCGAACGTGACATGGCCGAGCGGGCGCGTCGCGTCGTAGACGCTCGCACGCTCGATCTCGACGCGGCTGTCGCCGCCCTCGACGACGACCGCGGTCGGCACGCCGTCGTCGAGCGCGACGACGACGAGGAACGAGGCACCGGGCGCGTCCGGCACCCAAGCGACCGAGCCGCTGACGACGACGTCGAACGGCTGGCCGGCGTCCGGGCCCTCGTAGCCGCCGACGGTCGGCGCCGGCGCGCGCCGCCGGCTGCTGCGCGGCTCGGCCGTCCACGTCGCGTCGACGTCGTCGCCCGGCCGCAGCGGCACGAACGCGGCGCGCTCGTGGCCGGCGGCGAGCGCGCCGAGCAGCGCGCTGTGGCTCCCGCCGGCGTTCACCAGCGCCGTCGCCGGCAGGTGGCCGAGCAGCGGCACGCTCGCGAGCACGCGGCCGGCCTCGGCCAGCACGAGCATCGCGTCGATCGCGCCGAGCCCGGCGCCGCCGTGGGCCTCGTCGATCAGCAGGCCGGTCCAGCCGGCCTGCTGCGCGGTCGGCCACAGGTCCGGCAGCGTCCCGCCCTCCAAGGCCTCGCGCGCGGCCTCGATCGTTCTCACGCGGCCGAACGCGTCGCGCGCGGCCTCGCGCAGGAGGATCTGCTCGTCGGACAGGTCGAAGTTCACGACGCCACCTCCTGGCGCTCCTTGGCGCGCAGCTCGCTGAACGGGATGCCCTTGTCGAGGCGCGGCTCCGGCGGCAGCCCGAGCACGCGCTCGCCGACCGTGTTGCGCAGGATCTCCTCGGTGCCGCCGGCCGACTTCAGCCCCGGCAGGAACGAGATCAGGTACGACCACTCGGACTCGGGATCGAGCGCCTCCGGTCCGAGCACGTCGGCGATCAGGTCGCCGGCGGCGATCGCGCCGTTGACGGCGGTGATCTTCCCCATGCCCGCCTCCGGGCCGGGGATCTGGCCGCGTGAGATGGCGGTGAGAAGCCGGTAGCCGGTGAAGCGCAGCGCCAGCAGCTCGGTCGCCAGCTCGCCGAAGCGGGCGCGCACCTCCGGGTCCTTCGCGGCGACCGGGTCGCTCGCGATCGCGGCGGCGAAGCGGTCGGCGCGGTAGCCCATGCCCTCGGAGCCGGCGCCGATCGTCAGACGCTCGAACATCAGCGTCGTCAGCGCGACGCCCCAGCCGCCGTTCACCGGGCCGACTTCGCTGCCCGGCTCGAGCTTCACGTCGTCGAAGAAGACCTCGTTGAACTCCGGCTCACCGGAGATCTGGCGCAGCGGGCGGATCGTCACGCCCTCGGCGTCCATCGGCACGACGAACATCGTGAGGCCCTTGTGCTTGTGCGCGTCCGGGTCGGTGCGCGCGAGCAGCAGGCCGTACGCGGCGAACTGGGCGTTCGTCGTCCACACCTTCTGGCCGGAGAGGCGCCAGCTCCCCGACCCAGGGCTGTCGCCCTGTGTGCCCGCCTCGCGCCTGGCGCGGGCCTGGATGCCGGCGAGGTCGGAGCCGGCGGCCGGCTCCGAGAAGAGCTGGCACCAGACCTCGTCGCCGTGCAGCATGGGGGCGAGGTAGCGCTGCTTCTGCTCCTCGCTGCCGTGGGCGATGAGCGTCGGGCCGAGCATGCCGACGCCGATCGCGTCGAGGATCCCCGGCACGCCCGCGCGCGCGATCTCCTGGTTGATGACGACCTGGTGGAGCGGGCCCTTGCCCTGGCCGCCGTGCTCGGCCGGCCACGTCACGCCGACGTAGCCCGCCTCGGCGAGGCGCCGCTGCCAGGCGCGGTGGGCCGCGACGGCCCCCTCCTCGTCGCCGCGGCCGCGCGTCGACGGGGCGACGGATGCATTCTGCTCGAGCCAGGTGCGCACCTCGGCGCGGAATGCGGCCTGCTCAGGCGTGTCGTTGAGGTCCACGGCGCTCCTCCCTCGGGCTGGCTGACTGGCCAATCGGTTTCTAGGAAGCACCATACCGCGGCCGGAGCGGCGCGTCGCCGGGCATCGGAATCCGCGGCCGCAACGACCGGCCGCTACCGGCGCGGCGCGCAGGCGCCCGCCGCTACCTTCGATCAAGGGCGTTCGATTCAGGAGGGGGCGCATGCCCGACCAGGGCCTGTTCGGTCCGCAGAGCATCACCTGGCAGGTGAACCGCGAGGCGGTGCTGCTGCTCGGCGGCGGTCGCGCGCTGCTGCTGCAGGTCGCGCACCCGAGCGTCGCGGCCGGCGTCGCGCAGCACTCCGGCTACCGCGAGGACCCGTGGGGCCGCCTCTTCCGCACGCTTGACGTGACGGGGCGGATCGTCTTCGGCGACGCGCAGACGGCGGCGGAGGCGTCGCGCCAGCTGCAGGGCGTCCACCGGCACGTCAAGGGCACCGTCGCCGACGGCCGCATGGCCGGCGCGACGTACGACGCCGCCGACCACGAGCTGCTGCTGTGGGTGTGGGCGACGCTCGTCGAGAGCGCGCTGCTCATGTACACGCGCTACGTGCGGCCGCTCGGCGTCGCCGACGTCGAGGCCTACTACGGGGAGCAGAAGCGCTTCCTCGCCGCCTGCGGCGCGCCGGCCGAGACGGCGCCCGCGACGTTCGCGGACTTCACGGCCTGGTTCGACCAGATGGTCGAGGACGTGCTCGAGGTGACGCCCGCCGCGCGCGACGTCGCCACCGCGGTGCTGCGCCCGCGCCAGCTCCCGCTGCCCCTGCGCCCGGTCTTCGACGCGCTCAACGTCGTCACCGTCGGACTGCTGCCGTCGACGGCGCGCGAGCGGTACGGCTTCGCCTGGGGTCCGCGGCGCGAGCGGCTGCTGGGCGCCTCGACGGCCGCCGTCCGCCGGCTGATGCCGGTGCTGCCGTCGCTCGTGCGCGAGATGCCGTCGGCCCGCTCGGCGAGCCGCCGGCTGCGCCAAGCGGCATAGCCGCGCCGGCTCCGCGGCTGGGCGGGCCGCTACTCGTCGGGCCCCTGCGCGAGCGCGCCCAGGATGCCGACCGCGAACAGGATCAGCACGCCGAGCGAGACGATCGTGAGGAAGCTGACGCCGTTCCGGACCGCGTCGTAGAGCGTGAGGAAGGCGAAGAACGCGGTGAACGCCAGCGCGACCGCCATCACGATGCGGCGCGTGCTCATGACCGCGCCGCGATCGCGGAGGCGGGCAGCGGCGTCGGCTTGCGGCGCTGCGCGAACGCGCGGATCGCGAGCAGGCCGAAGGCGAAGGCGACGGCCTGCGCGACGAAGGCGACGGCGCCGTCCGTGGCCGGCGCGCCGAGCGCCGTCGCGGCGAAGGTCGCCTGGATGACGAACCACGCCCCGACGAATCCCCATGCCGGCACCTCGATCAGCGTGACCGTGAACGGCACGAGCGTCGCCGACACGACCCGCGCGCGGGGATAGAGCCGGATGTAGCCGCCGACCACCGCGGCAGTCGCGCTCGCCGCCGCGACCGGCTCGACGGTCGCGCCCGGATCGATCAGCAGCAGCAGCCCGGTCGCCGCTCCGCTGCCGAGCACCGCGAAGGCAGCGAAGCGCAGCCGCGACATCGCGTCCTCGACGCTGATGCCGAAGACCCACAGGAACAGCACGGTCGCGAGCAGCTCGAGGATCCCGCCGTGCTGCAGGAAGAAGGAGCCGAGCACGTTCGCCGCGATCAGCAGCAGCGTGACGATCGGCAGCCGGTCCGTCGGGATGTTGTCCTTCAGGGGGAGCACGGGACGGCCGGAGCTTCGCAGTCGCGGGCTGCGTCAGTCGAGATACGTCACGACGTCCGCCGCAGGCGCGCGCTCGGGCGCCGCCTTCTCCTGGCGCAGCGGGCCGAGGTGGACGAGCGCGATCGCGTGCTCCTCGGGCGGCAGGCCGAGCGCGGCGCGCCCCGCGTCCGAGCGCAGCACCGCGGGCGTGCGCCAGTAGGCGGCGAGCCCGCGCGCGTGCGCGCCGAGCAGCAGCGCGTACGTCGCGCAGCCGGCCGCGAGCAGGTCCTCCTCGTCGGCGGCCGCGTCCTCGCCGCCCTGCACGACCGACACGCACACGAGCGTCGGCGCGCGATCGAGCTTCGCCGCCGCCTCCGGGCCGGCGGCCGCCTTCAGCGCGGCGAGCGCCTGCGGGCCGAGCACGCGGAAGCGCCACGGGTTGGTGAGGTGGTGGTTCGGCGCCCAGCGCGCGAGCTCGAACAGCTCGTCGAGCGTCGCGCGGTCGACCGGCTCGCTGCCGTACACCTTGTGCGTGCGGCGGGTGCGGATCGCCTGCTCGAGCTTCATCGGGCGGTGTCGCGGGTGGCGAGGGGAGCCGGTCAGGCCGCCAGCGGTCCGGTCCCGGGCTGCTCCTGCGGGACGTGCTGGTCGGCGTGGTACGAGCTGCGCACGAGTGGGCCGGCGGCGATGTGGTCGAAGCCGAGCGCGTACGCGGCCGCCTCGAGCGCCTTGAACTCGTCCGGGTGCCAGTAGCGCACGATCGGCAGGTGGCGCTCGGTCGGGCGCAGGTACTGCCCGACGGTCAGCACCTGCACGCGGTGGGCGCGCAGGATCTCGAACGTCTCGACCATCTCCTCGAACGTCTCGCCGAGCCCGACCATCAGGCCGGACTTGGTGACGACCTCGGCGCCGCCCATCTCCTTCGCGTTGCGCAGCACGCGGCAGGAGCGCAGGAACTCGGAGCCGCGCCGCGCGACCGGGTACAGCCGCGGCACCGTCTCGACGTTGTGGTTGAAGACGTCGGGGCGCTCGGCGATCACCTTCGCGAGCGGCATCTCCTGCCCGCGGAAGTCGGGCGTCAGCACCTCGACCTTGCAGGCTGGCGCCTGCATGCGGATCGAGCGGATCACGCCGACGAACGCGCTCGCGCCGTAGTCCGGCAGGTCGTCGCGGTCGACCGACGTGATGACCGCGTGGCGCAGCCCCATCTTCGCGACCGAGCGCGCGACGCGCGCGGGCTCGAGCGGGTCGTTCCACGTCGGCTTGCCGGTCTGCACGTTGCAGAAGCCGCAGCGGCGCGTGCACGTGTCGCCGAGGATCATGAACGTCGCGGTGCCGCGCTCCCAGCACTCGCCGACGTTCGGGCAGGCGGCCTCCTGGCAGACGGTGTGCAGGTTCTCCTGCCTGATCATGCTCGTGAGCTCTCGGTACTTCGGACCTCCGGGAGCGGGGACCTTGAACCACGGCGGCTTGCGCTCGCGGAACGGCCGCACCTCGGAGCCGAGCACCTTGAGCACGTCCATCCCGCCCGGGTTCGCGCGGGAGCGCGTGACGTGTCTGCGTTCCTCGGTCGCGCTCATGTGCTGTGAAGGCTAGCGGCCGTCGCGCCGCGGGGACGGCCGCCGAGCCCGCCGCCGGCCGGCGGCGCTCTTCCACTAAGTCGACATGTCATGTAGGGATGCTGTATAACTCAAAACCTACGAATCCCGACTGGCTTGGAGGAGTTTTGATCTCGCACGTACGCAGGACCGCCGCCGCGTTGTTCGTCTTCGGGGCGCTGGCGGCCGTCGCGGGGTGCGGTGGCGCCTCGGACAGCAAGAGCGGCACGGGCGCGAGCGGCGGCGGGAACGCCAGCACGACCCTCTCGCTCGTCGCGTACTCCACGCCGCAGGTCGTCTACGACCAGATCATCCCCGGCTTCCAGCAGACCACGGCCGGCAGAGACGTCGGCTTCAAGACCTCCTACGGCGCCTCGGGCGACCAGAGCCGCGCCGTCGAAGCCGGCCTCCCGGCCGACGTCGTGACGTTCTCGACCGAGCCCGACATGACGCGGCTCGTCGACGCGGGCCTCGTCGCGCCCGACTGGAACGCGACGCCGAGCAGAGGGCTCGTCACGACCTCCGTCGTCGCCTTCGTCGTGCGCAAGGGCAACCCGAAGCACATCAAGACGTGGAGCGACCTCCTCAGACCGGGCATCAAGGTCCTCACCCCGAACCCGTTCTCCTCCGGCGCCGCGAAGTGGAACCTGCTCGCCGCCTACGGCCAGGCGTCCCGCGCCGGCAGAGATCCGCAGGCCGGCCTCGCCTACGTCAGAAGCCTCATCAAGGACCACGTCCCGGTGCAGGACAAGTCGGGCCGCGAGGCATTGCAGAACTTCGTCTCGGGCAATGCCGACGTGCTCCTCTCCTACGAGTACGAGGCGACGACGGCGCAGAAGAAGGGCGAGAGCGTCGACTACGTGCTGCCGAACGCCACGATCAAGATCGACATCGACATCGCGAAGACGAAGAAGGCGCCCGCCGCCGCGCAGGCGTTCCTCGACTACGTGCTGTCGAAGCCGGCGCAGGAGCGCTTCGTCGACTGGGGCTACCGCCCGGTCAACGCGGAGGTCCTGAGAGCGGCGCAGGCCGCCGGCAAGTTCCCGAACCCGCCCGGCCTCTTCACGATCGACGATCTCGGTGGCTGGAAGAGTGTCAACAAGCAGTTCTTCGACGTCGCCAAGGGGTCGATCGCGAAGATCGAGGCGGACGCGGGGGTGTCGACCGCCAAGTGACCGCGACGTCCCTCACCGGACCGCGCGCGGGCGCTGCGGGCGGCCCGCCGCCCGCAGCCCGCTCCGCCCGCCCCGCCTGGCGCTCCTCGGGAGCGCTGGGCGTGGGCGTGGCGACGCTGTGGCTCTCGATCATCGTCCTGCTGCCGCTGTCCGCCGTCGTCGTGCGCTCGCTCGACGGCGGCGTCGGCGCGTTCTGGGACGCCGTCACGAGCAGACAGGCGCTCGCGGCGCTGAGATTCACCGTGCTCGTGTCGCTCGCGACGGCGGCGATCAACGTCGTCGGCGGGACGCTGATCGCATGGGTGCTCGTACGCGACCGCTTCGCCGGCAAGCGGATCGTCAACGCGCTGATCGACCTGCCGTTTGCGCTGCCGACGATCGTCGCCGGGCTCACGCTGCTGACGCTCTACGGGCCGCGGGGCCCGTTCGGGATCGACATCGCCTTCACGCAGGCGGCCGTCCTCCTCGCGCTGCTGTTCGTGACGCTGCCGTTCGTGATCCGCTCGGTGCAGCCGGTGCTGATCGAGCTCGACCGCGAGATGGAGGAGGCGGCGCTGTCGCTCGGCGCGCGCAACGCGACGATCTTCCGCCGCATCGTGCTGCCGAACCTCGGGCCGGCGATCCTCAGCGGCGCGGCGCTCGCGTTCGCGCGTGCGATCGGCGAGTTCGGCTCGATCGTGCTGATCTCCGGCAACATCCCGTTCAGAACGCAGGTCAGCTCCGTCTACGTCTTCAAGCTGATCGAGAGCGACGCGCCGACGAGCGCGGCGGCCGTCTCGACCGTGCTGCTGCTCGTCTCGCTCGGCGTCCTGCTCGGGATCCGCGGCCTCGGCCGCTGGGGGGTGCGCCATGACCGTTGACCGCCCCTGGCGGATCGGCCTGCGCGTGCTCGCGCTCGGCTACCTCGCGCTGCTGCTGCTCGTGCCGGTCGGGCTGATCTTCTACCGCACGTTCGAGCACGGGGTGGGGGCCGTGTGGGACTCGATCACGACGCCCGCCGCGATCCACGCCTTCCAGCTGACGCTCGAGGTGATGGCGATCGCGGTGCCGCTCAACACGCTGTTCGGGGTCGTGATGGCGATGGCGCTCGCGCGCGGGCGCTTCCCCGGCAAGGCGATCGTCAACGCGATCATCGACCTGCCGTTCGCGATCTCGCCGGTCGTGATCGGCCTCTCGCTGATCCTCGTCTACGGCGTCAACGGCTGGCTCGGCGGCGCGCTCACGAACGCCGGCATCCAGGTGATCTTCTCCGTGCCGGGGATCGTGCTGGCGACGATCTTCGTCTCGCTGCCGTTCGTCGTGCGCGAGGTGACGCCGGTGCTGCGCGAGATCGGCGACGAGCAGGAGCAGGCGGCCGCGACGCTCGGCGCCGGCGCGTGGACGACGTTCCGCCGCATCACGCTGCCCGCGATCCGCTGGGGCGTCGCGTACGGCGTCGTGCTGTCGGTCGCGCGCTGCATCGGCGAGTTCGGGGCGGTCTCGGTCGTCTCGGGGAAGATCAGCGGCGAGACGGAGACGCTCACGCTGCTGGTCGAGAAGCGCTTCTCGAACTTCGACCTCGCGGGCGCCTACGCCGCCTCGGCGCTGCTCGCGCTGATCGCACTCGGCACCCTGCTCGCGATGACCATGATCAAGCCACGACGTGAGGAGGGGGACGCATGATCTCCGTGACCGGAGTGACGAAGCGGTTCGGAGACTACGTCGCGCTCGACGACGTCTCGATCGAGGTGCCGGACGGCTCGCTGACCGCGCTGCTCGGGCCGAGCGGGTCGGGCAAGTCGACGCTGCTGCGGATCATCGGCGGGCTCGAGTCGCCCGACGTCGGCCGCGTCGAGATCCACGGCGAGGACACGACGGCTGTGCCGGCGCAGCGGCGCGGGATCGGCTTCGTCTTCCAGCACTACGCCGCGTTCAAGCACATGACGGTGCGCGACAACGTCGCGTTCGGGCTGACCGTGCGCAAGCGGCCGAAGGCGGAGATCGCGGCGAAGGTCGACGAGCTGCTGGAGATCGTCGGCCTCGCCGGCTACCAGACGCGCTACCCCTCGCAGCTGTCCGGCGGCCAGCGCCAGCGGATGGCATTGGCGCGGGCGCTCGCGGTCGAGCCGAAGGTGCTGCTGCTCGACGAGCCGTTCGGCGCGCTCGACGCGAAGGTTCGCGCCGACCTGCGCGAGTGGCTGCGCAAGCTGCACGACGAGGTCCACGTCACGACGCTGCTCGTCACGCACGACCAGGAGGAGGCGATGTCGATCGCCGACCAGATCGCCGTGATGGACCACTCGCGGATCGAACAGGTCGGCACGCCGCGGGACCTCTACGACCGGCCGGCGACGCCGTTCGTGATGCGCTTCCTCGGGCCGGTCACGCAGCTCGGCGAGGCGCTCGTGCGCCCGCACGACATCGCGCTCTCGCTCGACGCGCGACCCGGCTCGTTCGAGGCGCAGGTGGCGCGCGTCGTCCACCTCGGCTTCGAGGTGCGCGCCGAGCTCGTGCTCGGCGACGGCGAGGAGATCGCGGTGCAGCTCACGCGCGCGGAGGCGGACGAGCTGGAGATCGCGATCGGCGACATCGTGCACGTGCGCTCGACGGTGCTGCCGCGGGCGCTGACGACCGGCGGGGTGCCTGCGCCCGACGCGCTCAGCGCCTGATCCCGCTCAGCGGGTCAGCCAGGCGTCCTGCACGCGCGTGAGCGCCTCGACCTCGGCGGGCAGCCTCCCGCTCGCGAGGTCGGCGAGCGTGACGTGCTCGGCGACCTGGCGCAGCGCCGAGCGCACGGCGATCCAGACTCTGCGCAGCGGCTCGGCGGAGCCGGCGTACTCGACGTCCTCCGGCCTCCCGCCGCGCACCGAGGCCATCGGGCCCTCGACGACGCGGATGATGTCGGCGATCGTGATCTCCTCGGCGGGCCGGGCGAGGCGGTAGCCGCCCTCGGCGCCGCGCTGGCTGCGCACGAGCCCGCCCTGGCGCAGGTCCCCGAGGATGTTCTCGAGGAACTTCGGCGGGATGTCCTGCGCGCGGGCGATCGCGTCCGCCTTCGTCAGCTGATCCTCATCGGCGGTGGCCAGCTCGATCGCCGCGCGTACGGCGTAGTCCACCTTCGCGGAGATGCGCATGGGGCTGCATCATGACCGCCCGGCCGGAAGTCCGCCTCGGACGGGTCTGTCTTGCGCTTGTTCCGGCGTGCAGGAAGCCAAGTTATGCCAAAGTTCTTTGATCGTGTCTCGTATGGCAAGAACTTTGGCATATCCGCCTTTCCATCCTGAGAGTCGCATCGCGCCGCAGCTCACATTGAGCCGGGCCGAGTTCACGGAGGCGTTCCCCGGCGAAGGCCAGCACGTCGAGTTCAAGACGAGCATCGGGAAGGATCCGATCCAGGACACAGCGGTCGCGTTCTCGAACGCGGACGGCGGCGTGGTGCTGATCGGCGTCCGTGACGACGGAACGATCGCCGGGCGAGCGCTCGACTCCGGGACGCAGGATGACATCCACCGCGTGATGCAGAGCGCGCGTGACGTCGGCCGATATTCGATGACGCAGGTCGACGTCGACGGCCGGGCCGTCTGCGTCATCTCCATCGCGCGAAGGCGGGAGGGCTTTGCCCAGACGTCCGGCGGCGTCGTCAAGGTCCGACGCGGGACGCGGGACGATCCCTTGTTCGGCGCGGAGCTCGTGCGTTTCGCGAACGAACGCACAGCGTCCCGCTACGAGTCGACGCAGGTCGACATCGGCCTCAAGTCCGTCGATCCCGCGCTGCGATCAGCGCTCGCGAAGGTCATGCGGTGGGAGCGCGCGAGCGCCGATCGGCTGCGGGACGCCGAGCTTGCGGACGGAGACCGGCTGACCGTTGCGGGAGCGCTCTATCTGCTCAAGGACCCAGGTCGAGCGCTCGGCAAGGCGCATGTCGAGCTCCGCCGGTTCGCAGACGACATCACGGTCGAGTACGACCGCCGCGACGAGCTGCACGGGCCAATCCATCAGATCCTCACCGCAACCGTCGAGCGGATCATGGCCGAGCTCGGGACGGAGCTGGTCGTGCTTGGCGTCCGGCGCTACGACTTGCCGCGACTCCCCGAGGTCGTATTGCGCGAGGCCGTCGCCAACGCGCTCGCGCATCGCAGCTACGAGGCCGCAGGTACGGCGGTGCGTGTCGAGATGCGTCCGTCGTCTGTCGTCATCCGGTCGCCGGGCGGGCTTCCAGAGCCCGTGACGATCGAGAACATGCGCGAGGCCAGCGCGGCGCGCAACCTCGCCGTGATTCGCACGCTCCGTCGCTTCGGGCTCGCCGAGGACGAGGGACTCGGGGTGGACGTCATGCAGGATGCGATGGTTGACGAGATGCTCGACCCGCCTCGGTTCGCGGACAGCGGACACGAGGTGATGGTCGAGCTGCCGATTCGCAGCACCGTCGCGCCAGTCGAGCGCGCTTGGATTCGCGAGCTCGAGCATCGGGGGACGCTCTACGGGGCGGATCGCATCGCACTCGTGTACGCAGCTCGCGGCGAGCGTCTGACGAACGCACGTGTACGCGAGATTCTCGGCGTCGACGCCAACGATGCACGCGAGGCCTTGCGTCGGCTGCGGGACGAGGGATTCTTGGAGCAACGCGGCCGCCGCGGGGGCGCCACCTACCGATTGAGCGGCTCGCTCAGGCCGCCGGCGGGCCTTCGTCTCAGCTCCGAGGAGCTCGATGACGTCGTTGCGCGCCTCGCTGCGGAGCGATCGATCACGAACAGCGAGGTCCGGGAAGCAACCGGACTCGATCGTGTCGAGGCGCTTGCCGTGCTCGACCGCCTCGTGCGCGCCGGCCGCCTTCGACGGTCGGGCCAGCGGCGCGGAACGCGCTACGACGCGATCTGAGTGGCCCGCAGGGGGACCCCGAGGGCGCTGGCGGCGGCCTCGACCGGGGTGCGGTCGAAGGCTGCGGAGAAGCGGGCGACGACGTGGTCGGCGAGCTGGGCGAGCGCCGGCGACGGCTCGCGTTCGAGCGCGAGCGGCTCGGTGACCCCGTCCCGCCCAGCCCGGGTGAGCGCCGTCGCTTCGCGCTCGTCGGCGAGCGACGTCATCTGCACGCCGTGCAGCCCGCATGCGACCGCCCATTCGAAGGGGCGCATGTCGTTGTCGACGTTGACCGCGAAGCCGTGGGCGGTGACGTGGCGGGAGACGTGCACGCCGATCGAGGCGATCTTGCGCTCATCCACCCACACGCCGGTGTACTCGATCCCGTCCTCGGGCCGGTTGCGGGCGGCGATCCCCGCGTCGCCGAGCGCGGCGATCAGCGCCTCCTCCATCGTGCGCAGGTAGGCGATGACGTCGTCGATCCGCATGATCGGATAGCCGACGAGCTGGCCCGGACCGTGGTAGGTCAGCTGCCCGCCGCGCCGCACCGGCACGACGTCGATCCCCTGCTCGGCGTACCACTCGGGCGCGAACGGCAGGTCGCCGTCTCTGGAGCGGCGCCCCCGCGTGTAGACGGGCGGGTGCTCGACGAGCAGCAGCACGTCGGGCAGCTCGTCCGCGATGCGCCGCTCGCGCACGGCCTCCTGCAGGGCGAGCGCGGCGCGGTACTCGACCGTGCCGAGGCGCACGACGAGCAGCTCGCGCGGCGCGACGTCGCGCGCCGGCTCGCCGACGGCCGCGCGCACCGGCTCAGCCGCGGACATCCCAGTGCTCCAGCCGCCGCCGCACGGCGGCGAGGAACTGCGCGGCCTGCGCGCCGTCGAGCGCGCGGTGGTCCCATGAGAGGCCGAGGATCGTCTGAGGGCGGATCGCGATCATGTCGTCGTCGGTCCCGTCATCGCTCGACACAACGATAGGGCGCTTGACGATCGCCTCGAGGTCGAGGATCGCGACCTGCGGCTGGTTGATCACCGGCGTCGCCATCAACGATCCGAACTGGCCGGGGTTCGTGACCGTGAACGTGCCGCCGCGGACGTCGTCGGGTGCCAGCCCACCGGAGCGAGCACGCCGCGCGAGGTCGCGGATCGCGAGCCCGAGCTGCTCGACGCTCAGCGTCTGCGCATCGCGGATCACCGGCACGATCAGCCCGTCCTCGCCGAGCGACACCGCGACGCCGAGGTGCACCGCGTCGTGGCGCGTGTAGCGCTCCCCCTCCAGCGTCGCGTTGAGCGCCGGGTGCTCCGCGAGCGCCTCGATCGCGCACCGCGCCACGATCGGCAGCGCCGTCACGCCGAGCAGCGCACTCGCCTTCGCGCGTCTGCGCGCCGCCTCGACGCGCGACATGTCGGCCTCCATCCATGTGGTGCAGGTGGCGGCCGTGTCGAGCGAGCGCTTCATGTGTGCGCCGATCGCTCTGCGCATGCGCGAGAGCTGGCCCGCCGGCTCCGGTTCGTCCTCTGGTCGGTACGGGGTCTCGGTGTGCAGCGATCGGTCGGCGTTCCGCGGCTCGTACGCGGCCGCCACCGCCAGCACGTCCTGCTTGCGCACGCGCCCGCCGCGGCCGGTGCCGGCCACGAGTGACAGGTTCACGCCATGCTCGGCAGCGATCCGCTGCACCACCGGCGAGTAGCGGGGGCCTGGGGCGACGGGCATCGAGGCGGAGAGCGCGGGCGGTGCTGCGGCGTCCTGCACGGACGTCGATCGGGCGGGTGGCGATGAGGACGCACGTGCGCCGGCCGAAGGTCCGGCGTGCGCGCGGGTGGGCGGGGCCGATTCAGGACCCGCCCGCAGCTGCGCCTGGCCTGCAGCCGAAGCATCGACGGCGATCCGCGCGAGCACCGTGCCGACCTCGACGGTCTCGCCGACGGGCACGAGGATCTCGGTGAGGGTCCCGGCGGCCGGCGATGGGATGTCGGTGACGATCTTGTCGGTGTCGATCTCGCAGAGCGACTGGTCGGCCGCGACCTCGTCGCCGACCGCGAGCGACCATGCAACCACCGTCCCCTCGACGACCGAGACCCCGAGCTGGGGCATGACGACCTCCACGAGGCCGGCCGTGGGCTCAGTACTCGAGGAGCTCACGGCAGGCCTCGCGGATGCGCTCGACGCTCGGCAGCACGGCCTGTTCGAGCGGTGGGCTGAAGGGGATCGGGACGTCGGGGGTGGCGACGCGGCGGACGGGGCCGTCAAGGTGCTCGAAGGCGCGGTCGGCGATCAGGGCGGCGACCTGAGCGCCGGGGGCGCATGTCTCGTTGGCCTCGTCGACGATGACGACCTTGGAGGTCTTGGCGACGCTCGCGAGGATGGCTGCGTCGTCGAGCGGGACGAGCGAGCGGAGGTCGAGGATCTCGACGCTTGCGCAGTCGAGCTGCTCGGGCTCGGTCGCTTCGAGCGCGGCGTGCACCATCGCGCCGTAGGCGATCACCGTCAGGTCGCTCCCTTCGCGCGCGATCCGTGCGGTCATCGGCGTCTCGTATGTGCCGGCGGGCACCTCGCCGTTGATGCGGCGGTAGAGGTGCTTGTGCTCCAGGAACACGACGGGGTTGGGATCGCGGATCGCGGCGGTCAGCAACCCCTTCGCGTCCGCGGGCGTGGAGGGCGCGAGCACCTTGATGCCGGGCGCGTGCATGAACCACGCCTCCGGGCTCTGCGAGTGGAACGGGCCGCCGGAGAAGCCGCCGCCGGACGGCAGCCGCACGACGAGCGGGACGGCGAGGCCGAAGCGGTAGTGCGTCTTGCCGGCGACGTTGACGAGCTGGTCGAAGCCGCAGGCGACGAAGTCGGCGAACTGCATCTCGCACACCGGCCGCATGCCGACGACGGCTGCGCCGACCGCGGTGCCGACGATCGCGGCCTCGGCGAGCGGCGTGTCCATCACGCGCGCCTCGCCGAACTCCTCGACGAAGCCGTCGGTGACCTTGAACGCGCCGCCGAACGCGCCGACGTCCTCGCCCATCACGAGCACGCGCTCGTCGGCGCGCAGCTCCTCGCGCAGCGCGTCGGAGATCGCCTCCAGGTAGGTCATGACGGCCATCAGCGCGCGGTCCCGCGTCCGGCGCCGTTGCCGTTCGCGGCCGATCCGGTCGGCACGGCGCGATCCGCCGCGGGATCGCTCGCGAACCAGCTCCACGGCGCGCGCCCGTCGCCGAGCGGCTGGGCCTCGCCGACCGCGAACACGCCCTCGGCCGCGGTGGCCGGGTCCGGCATCGGCGCGGCGAGCGCCTCGGCGGCGGCCGCCTCCACCACCGCGTCGATCTCGGCGCGCAGCGCCGCGACGTCCACGCCGAGCGCGGCCATGCGCCGCTCCTGACGCTCGATCGGGTCGCGCTGCGCCCACGCGGCGAGCAGCGCCGGCGGCACATAGCGCATGTCGTCGTGCGCGGCGTGACCGTGCATCCGCATCGTCACCGCCTCCACGAGCGTCGGGCCCTCGCCCGCCAGCGCTCGCTCGCGCGCGATCCGCACCGCCTCGAAGACCGCCTCGGCGTCGTTGCCGTCGACCGTCACGCCCGGGAAGCCGTACACCCGCGCGCGTTCGACCGGGTCGACCGCGAACTGCTTCCCGAGCGGCGTCGAGTACGCGTACTGGTTGTTCTCCAGCACGAACACGACGGGCAGCCGCTGCACGCCGGCCCAGTTCATCGCCTCGTGAAAGTCGCCGCGCGAGGTCGCGCCGTCGCCGAACCACGTGAGCGCGACGCGCTGCTCGCCGCGCAGCTTGAACGCCATCGCCATGCCCGTCGCGACGCACATCATGTCGGGCAGCATCGAGACCATCCCGACGACCCCGAGCGACGCGTCGCCGAAGTGCACGTTGCCGTCGCGCCCGCCCGTCACGCCGCTTTCGCGCCCCATGTACTGGGCGAGGATCCGCACCGGCTCGACGCCGCGCACGAGGTGAGCGCCGAGGTCGCGGTGCAGCGGGCAGAGGCGGTCGCGCGGCCCCATCGCGAAGGCGGCGCCGACGGACACGGCCTCCTGCCCGAAGCCGTCATAGAAGGAGCCGGGCACGCGGCCCTGCCGGTAGAGCGTGAGCGCGCGCGCCTCGATCGCCCGCATCAGCAGCATTGCGCGCAGCAGCGCGGCCTGGTCGGCCGGCGTGAGGTGGTTCGAGGGGCCGGGCCGGTCCGGTGCGCCGGCGGGAGCGTCCGCTGCGACGGGTCCTGCGGTCTGCATCGCCATCGCCTGAATCACCCCTTCACTCGTGGGGCGGAACGGGATCTCCGTCCGCCCCCTCGCGCGTCCGTCCGGGATCTCCGGTCGGGCGCGGCGACAGGGTCTCCATCAGGGTCGAGGGTACCTGCCCGCCGGCCCCCCGAACGGGTGAGTGAAGGTGCGCTGATCGGAGTTCCACGCGTGCCGAGCCCCGCGCGTGCCGAGCTCCGCGCGCGCCCGTGGCCGGTCGCGGTAGCGTGCAGGTCATGATCGCGCTCGCGCTCACAGCGCTGCTCGCCGCTGCCGGCGGCGGCTCGTCCGGCTTCGGTGGCGGCGGAGGCGGTGGAGGCGGCGGCGGCTCGTACGGGGGCGGCGGCGCGTATGGCGGGTCGGGCGGCGGTGGCGTCTTCCTGCTCCTGGTGATCGCGCTCGTCGTGATCGCGGTCGTCTTGACGAGCGCGCTCCAGACGCGCCGGGTGCGCAAGCGGCGCGCAGCGCGGCGGCGGCAGGTGGAGCTGGCGGCGGCGGAGGCGGCGGACGACGATCCGCTGCTCGCGGCCGACATGGTCGTGCAGGCGGCCGAGCGGATCTTCCTCGCGGCGCAGGAGGCGTGGGACGCGTGCGACGACCCCCGCCTCGCGCAGCTGCTCGACGCCGACCTGCTCGTGGAGTGGCGCCGTCGCCTCACGGACTTCGCGGCGAGAGGCTGGCGCAACCGCGTCGAGGTGCTCGGCATCGACGCGATCGAGTACCTCGGGCTCGTGAACCGCGAAGGCACGAAGGACGATCGCGTCACCGTTCGCATCACGGCGAGGCTGCGCGACTACGTCGAGACGGACGCCGGCATGCGCGTCATGCGCGAGGGCGCCACGAGCGACGTCGTTCGACTCACCGAGTACTGGACCTTCGGTCGCCGCGACGCCGGTTGGATCGTCGCCTCGATCGAGTCCGACGCCGAGGGCGCGCACGTGCTCGACGAGGACATCGTCGCGACGCCGTGGGGCGACGAGCAGCGCATGCGCGACGCGTCGATCGTCGAGGTCGCCGCCGCCGACAAGCTGCCCGACGGCGTCTCGACCGCGGACGTCGCCGACCTCGACTACGCCGGCGATGCCCGCGCCGCGGCGCTCGACCTCTCGCTCGCCGACGCGCGCTGGAGCCCGGACGTGCTCGAGGCCGCAGCCCGGCGCGCGGTCGCCGCATGGGCCGAGGCGGTCGACGGTGCCGACCACGACCTGCTCGACGTCGCCACTCCCGCGGCGGCGAGCGCGCTCCTGCATCCCGGCGATCCGTCGGGGAAGACGCGGCTGGTGATCCGCGGGCCGCAGGTGGCGCGGCTGCGGATCGCTGCGTTGGACCCGGCCGCCGTGCCGCCGACGATGACGGTCGAGGTCGCGGTGCGCGGCCGCCGCTACGTCGAGGACCGCGACACCGCCGCCATGCTGTCGGGCTCGAAGTCGCGCGAGACGATCGTCGTCGAGCGCTGGACGCTCGCGCTGGCCGGTCCAGACGATCGGCCGTGGCAGGTCGTCGACGCGGCTGCTGCTGACGTTCGGGCCTGACGCGCTTGGGTCCTACGCTCCCGGCGCGTTTGGGTTGCCGGCAGATGCCCGATCGGCGTTTCCCTACCCTCGTCCCATGGAGCGCGTGTGGGCTACGCGGCTGCGCTGGCGCCTGCGGGGAGCGTGGTTGGCTCCGCTGCTCGTCGTGCTCACCGTCGGCGATGCGCTGCTGATCCACTATCGGCCGCTGGCCGGTGACGGTCGGACCGTCTTCGTCGCCGCGCTGCTGCTCGCGAGCTTCCTGAACCTCGTGGCGGTCGCCGCGCTCGCCCCCTTCGTCGCGATGACGCTGCGGCGGGTGCGGCCCGATCTGCCGGTGGTGGTCGCGCGGGATCGCGCGGGCGTCGCGCTCGTGCTGCTCGTCACCGCCGGTCTGCTGCTCGGGGGTCTGCTCCACCACGGCACGGTCGTGCGCAACGCGAACGCGCTCGCCGACGCGCACATGCGCGCGGTCGCCTGGATCGGCGTCCACGCCCCGGCCGCGTTCCGCCGCCACGTCGACCTGTCCGACACAATCGCCGTCGTCCCCGGCAGCCTCTACCGCACCTGCGCGCCCGACCCGGCGAAGGGCCGCGCCTGGTGCGTCGTCGTCCGCACGCACGTCCCCTATCCCGGCGGCGTCCGCCACGACGGCGGCACCCCCAACGCCGTCTTCCAGGCGGGCCGATAGCCCACGACATCAAATCATCAATCGGTATATGCTCTGGTGCATGCGAACCACATTGACGCTGGAGCCCGACGTGGCCGCCCAGCTCGAGCGGCGGCGCGTCGAGGGGCGCAGCTCCCTCAAGGCCGAGGTGAACCGGCTGCTGCGACTCGGGCTGGAGCGCGACCGCGAGATCGGCCGTGGGCCTGCCGAACAGCGGTATCGCGTCGAGCCGTTCGCCGTGGGCGAGCTGCTCGTCGACGTCGACGACGTCACCGCGGCGCTCGAGATCGCCGAGCCGCCAGGCCCGTGATCCTGCTCGACGCGAACCTGCTCGTCTACGCACACGCCTCCGAGTCGCCGCACCATGAGCCGGCACGGGCGTGGTTCGAGGATGTCATGAGCGCGCCGGAGCGGGTCGGGTTCCCATGGCCGACGCTGCTCGCCTTCGTGCGCCTGATGGGAAACGCGAATGTGATGCGCCGTCCCGTTCCGCTGCGCGAGGCGTGGGCGCGGGCCGAGAGCTGGCTCGCGCTGCCGCAGGCGTGGATCCCGGTCCCGACCGAGCGCCACCAGCAGATCCTCACCGACCTGCTTCACGGTGAGACGCGCCCGGACGTCGCGAACGATGCTCATCTCGCGGCGCTCGCGATCGAGCATGGGCTGACGGTGTGCAGCTCGGACCGCGACTTCTCGCGCTTCCCGGGGATCCGCTGGGAGAACCCGCTCAGCTGCGGCTGACCTTGTCATCGACCGCGGGCTCCGCCTCCCACTCGTCCATCGCACCGCCCAGCACCGCGCCGACCGCCGCGCAGCAGGTCAGCGCGAAGCCGACGCCGACGAGCCAGGAGACGAGTGCGATGGCGATGCCGATCGGACCGTAGTGCGTTGCCGCGCGGCCGATCGCCTCGGGCATGTAGACGATCGAGCCGACGCTGATCGCCGTCATCGCGACGGCCGTCAGCAGCGCGCTCGGGACGAGCCGGTGCCACTCGACGCGTCTGTCGAGCAGGATCCACGGCGACCACAGCCACAGCACCGCGTCGCCGGCCAGCAGGATCGTCAGCGACGCGAGCGGGCCGGTGAGGTCGAGGAGCGAGTCGCGCGCGGCGGCGAAGACGGTCGACCAGACGGCGATCCCGCCGATCCAGATCAGGCCGGCGCGCGTGCCGGCGAAGCCGCGCGCCTCGAGTCGCCAGGCGCGCTCGTAGACGCGCTGCAGGCCGCGCGTGAAGCTGAGCGACGCGCCGACGAGCAGCAGCGCGCCGAGCCACGAGATCGACTGGCGCACCGCGTCGGGCTGGGCGAACACCTCGCGCACGAGGTCCGCCGTCGCGCCGCGCAGGTGAAACCGCTTGATCAGCTCGCTCGCGAGCCCGTCGGTGCCTGGCAGGAAGGCGGCGGCGATCACGAGCAGCGGCACGAGCGCGGTGAAGGCGAGCGAGCCGAGCGCTATCGAGCGATCGACGAACTGGATCTCGACCAGCCGCTCGAGCGAGGCACCCGTCAGCTCGACCGCACGCGACAGGCGAGCGTGGTCGCGCGTGGCGTGCCGGAGCTGGGCGAGCGGGTCGAAGCGGGCCATGACGAGCGCGGACCGGTCGCGGCCCGTGCCCGCATCATCCCGTGGCGGGCGGCCCGGCGTCGCGTTGCGCGGGAGGGTCCGCAGCGGCAGTCGGCGCGCCCTCGGCCGCCGTCGGCTCGGCAGCGCTGCCGGTGGGCGGTGGCGCGTCGCCGGCCCCCGGCACCGCCAGCTCGCGCTGCACCTGCGCGCGCAGCGCCGCCACGCCCACGGCGAGCAGCACGCCGAGGATCACGATCGCCAGCGGCCGTCGCAGGACCGACAGCGGCCCCCACGCCACGAGCACGAGATAGGTCACTCCGGCGATCCCGAACGCGAGCTCGGGGCGGGCGGCGAGCCCGGGGGCGAGGCGCGCGCGCAGCCAGCTCGCACGCCGCCCGTCGCCGGCGAGCCAGGCGCCGGCGACCGCGCCGGAGCCGACGATCAGCACGACCACGGCCAGCTCTGCCAGCAGCGTCGTCGCGGTCTGCCAGACGGCCTGGGCGGCCGGCTCGAGCGGGCCGCCGTTCGTCACCGCGTCCACCACCTGGTTGCCGGCGATCCGCCGCACGACGAGCACGAGCAGCGCCGCGATCGCGAGCCCGAAGCCGGAGGCGAGCAGTGCGCGCCGGCGTCCTCCGGGCCGCTCGCCGGCGAGCCACACGGCCAGCGCGTAGAGCGCGAGTGCGAGCACGCCGGGCAGCCACGAGAGCACGCCCAGCGCGTCGCCGGCGCGGCGCAGCTGCTTGAGCTTCTGCGGCTGGACGATCACGATCCGCCCGCGCGACGCCGGCAGGCGGTCGACGACGCTCGGGTCGATCCCCACCTGCGCCGCGATCTGCTTCGCGAGCGGTCGCAGGTCGAGCACGACCCCCTGTTGGGTCACGACGGTGCCGCCGCCGTTGACGAGGTTGACGAACTGCTCGTGCGTCAGGCGGTTGGCGGTGACCCAGAGCTGCTGCACCTTGCCCGACGCCAGCACGCGCTGGACCGCTCTCTGCACGGCGTCGGCGACGAGGCTGCCGGCCGGCCCGGCCAGCGGCCGCAGGCGCGGGGGCAGCGCGCTCTGCAGCGCCTGCGTCGTGCGCGAGCCGTCGGCCAGCTCGGACGAGAGCTCGTCGGCGAGCGGCACGCGGATCGTGTCGTTGCGCAGCAGCGCCGCGCTCGTGGCCGTCCAGTCGTCCGTGTTGAGCAGCTGACGGTCGACCCACCCCCCGAGCAGCGCGACCACCGCGAGCAGCGAGGCGAGCGCGACCAGGATCCGGGACC
>Ga0210410_10000429_pt1 | contig 48252 bp, 36 predicted proteins | sample IncBWC4MmetaG_FD_161058 | JGI IMG/M metagenome (GOLD analysis project Ga0210410, IMG submission 161058) | Forest soil microbial communities from Barre Woods Harvard Forest LTER site, Petersham, Massachusetts, United States - Inc-BW-C-4-M | ecosystem: Environmental > Terrestrial > Soil >...
GTTTCTGGCATAATTACTCGTGCACCCATCCTGCACAAAATTTCAAACACAATTTAAGGTGAGGAAGCGATGTCGGCAAAGTACATCTTTGTGACCGGGGGAGTGGTGTCTTCGCTCGGGAAAGGGCTGGCGGCGGCCTCCATTGGCTGCCTGCTGGAGAGCCGTGGGCTGAAAGTCAACCTGATGAAGTTCGATCCTTACCTCAACGTGGACCCAGGGACCATGTCGCCCTTCCAGCACGGCGAGGTTTTCGTTACCGACGACGGCGCCGAGACCGATCTCGACCTCGGCCACTACGAACGCTTTACCCACGCCAAGCTTTCTCGCGATAACAATTGGACCACCGGCCGCATTTACGAACAGATCATTGCCAAGGAACGCCGCGGCGACTATCTCGGCAAAACCGTGCAGGTCATTCCCCACGTGACCAACGAAATCAAGGCTGCGATGAAGAAGGTCGCGCAGGATGTGGATATCGCGATCGTCGAGATTGGCGGAACGGTGGGCGACATCGAATCGCTGCCGTTCATGGAAGCCATTCGCCAGATGCGTCAGGAACTAGGCCGCGAGCGGACGTTGTTTATGCACGTCACCCTGGTGCCCTTCATCGCCGCAGCGCAGGAACTCAAGACCAAGCCCACGCAGCACTCGGTGAAAGAACTGTTAAGCATCGGAATTCAACCCGACATCCTACTCTGCCGCACCGACCGGTTTCTTTCGAAGGAAATCAAATCAAAAATCGCCCTCTTCTGCAACGTAGAAGAAGAAGCAGTAATCACCGCCAAAGATGTAGCCTCCATCTACGAAGTCCCAGTAGTGTTTTCGCACGAAGGCGTGGACACCCTAGTCCTCCGCTATCTCCGCATCGAAGCCAAAGACCGCGATCTGAAAAGTTGGGAAGAGCTAGTCCACCGCGTCTACAACCCAAAAGCCGAAGTAACAATCGGCATAGTAGGCAAGTACGTCGAATACGAAGACAGCTATAAGTCGTTGAAGGAGGCTTTGGTGCATGGGGCTTTGGCGCACAATCTAAAATTGAACTTGAATTGGATTGAGGCTGAGGGTCTCGAAGCTGGGGATCGAACCAACGAAGAGCAACTCGCAGACTACGATGGAATTCTCGTGCCGGGCGGCTTTGGCAAGCGGGGCATTGAAGGAATGCTGATTGCGATTCGGTATGCGCGGGAGAAGAAGGTTCCCTACTTTGGGATTTGTTTGGGGATGCAGACGGCTTGCATCGAGTTCGCGCGCAACGTCTGCGGTCTTGCGGATGCGAATTCCAGCGAGTTCGATCCGGCGACTCCGCATCGGGTGATTTACAAGCTGCGCGAATTGCGTGGGGTGGAGGAACTTGGCGGTACGATGCGGTTAGGGGCGTGGACTTGCAAGATCGAGCCTGGAACTTTGGCTCATCGGATTTACGAGCAGCTTGAGATCAGTGAGCGCCACCGGCATCGTTATGAGTTCAATCGCGAGTATGAGGAGACTTTGACGGCGGGCGGGTTGCGGATCTCTGGCTCAACACCGGATGGAACTTATGTGGAGATGATTGAGCTTCCGGACCATCCGCATTTTATTGGGTGCCAGTTTCATCCGGAGTTCAAGTCAAAACCTTTGGAGCCGCATCCGCTGTTCAAGACCTTTGTGGGGGCAGCTTACGAGCATGGTTTGAAGCGGCGGGCGGAGAAAGTGGCGGCTGAGGTGGAGATGTTTCATCGGCCTGAGAAAGTGGGGAGACGCTAGGAAAAGGCATCAACCACTAAGGACACGAAGGTACACAAAGGAAAATCCTCGTGATTCCCTGCTCCTGTTTTCTATGAGCATTTCTTTCCAAGTTGAAGGTGTCCGCATCGGCTCCGGCAATCTGTTTCTCATCGCCGGGCCGTGCGTCATTGAGAGCGAGAAGCACGCCTTGTTCATGGCCGAGGTTATCAAGGGCGTCACTCGGGCGCTCAACCTTCCGTTCATCTTTAAGGCTTCTTACGACAAGGCAAACCGCACTTCCATGCGCAGTTTTCGGGGGCCGGGGTTGGCGGAAGGTTTACGAATTCTCAAGAAAGTCAAAGATGAAGTACACGTGCCGGTTCTGACCGACGTGCATGAAACGGCGGATGTCCCCAAAGTTGCGGAGGTTGCGGACGTGCTGCAGATTCCCGCATTCCTGTGTCGCCAGACCGACTTGATTATTGCCGCAGCCATGACCGAGCGGGCGGTGAATATCAAGAAGGGACAGTTCGTCTCGCCGTGGGATATGAAACACGCCGTGGAAAAATGCCGCACTGCGGGGAACGATCGGATATTTCTGACCGAACGCGGGTCGAGCTTTGGCTACAACAATCTGGTTGTGGACATGCGGTCGCTTGCCATCATGCGGAAGTTCGTGCCGGTGGTTTTTGACGCGACTCATTCCGTGCAGTTACCGTCGGCCTCTCACGGAGACGATGATGGAGCGGCGACGAGCGGCGGCCAGCCCGAGTTTATCCCAGTTCTGGCGCGCGCAGCCGTAGGAGCGGGCGTGGATGGGGTTTTTCTCGAAGTCCACGATAATCCCAAAGAAGCCAAGTCTGACGGTGCGAACGCGCTGGAATCTACCCGGTTGCGGGGCGTACTTAAAGAACTGCTGGCCGTGCATGCGGCACTTCAAGCCGCCCGCTCCAGTCCATAGCCTAATGAAGAGCCAAGTCCTGATGGACGAACCAGCTTAACGCAGGCCTGCACCCGCCGCTTCTGATTGCCCATGGGCGTGCAAATGGGCCGGTCGACTCAGAATCTGCTACCATTTTCGCCACTGAAACTCTCGAATGCTTATTTTCGCCACCATCGCCGGTATCGCCATTATCTTCGCAGTCCTGCTGGACGCGTTTGAAACGGTTGTCTTGCCACGCCGGGTGCGGCGGAAATTTCGTATCACAGTGTGGTTCTACCGTAATACCTGGAAACCGTGGCACAAGATTACAAGCCTGATCAAGTCGCCGGGTCGCCGCGAAAACTTTCTTGGCTACTTTGGGCCGCTTTCGCTGCTTTTCCTGCTCGCGCTGTGGGCCTGCGGCTTGATCTTCGGTTTTGCGCTGTTGCAATACGGCGCGGGAGAACATATCCAGCTCAGCAACGAGCCGGTCACGTTCGGCAGGGTAATGTACCTGAGCGGATCGACTTTCTTCACCCTGGGCTATGGCGATATTCTTCCTACGTCGGCGCTCGCCCGTGTTCTGGCCGTGGTGGAAGGGGGCATGGGATTCGGCTTTCTCGGCGTGGTCATTGGATACTTACCCACAATTTATTCTTCCTTTTCCCGGCGCGAAATTCAGATCTCTTTGCTGGACGCGCGCGCAGGGTCGCCGCCAACTGCGGCGGAATTCCTGGTTCGATTTGGAAATTGTCCCGAACAAACCGTGTTGGACGAAATCTTTCGCGACTGGGAACACTGGTCGGCAGAACTGCTGGAGAGCCATATTTCCTATCCGCCGCTCAGCTTTTTTCGGTCCCAGCATATCAATCAATCGTGGCTGGGCGCGCTTACCATGATGCTCGATGCCAGTGCGCTGGTGGTCGCCGGCATCGATGGCATCCACGAAGAGCAGGCCAAACTGACATTTGCGGTGGCGCGGCATGCGATGGTGGACTTGGCACAACTGGTAAACGCGCAATACGATCCAATGGCTACCCAGCGGCTCGATGCAGAGCAACTGGCAAAATTGCGGCAAGCCCTTCAGGAACATAATTTGCGCCCGGTAGATGCAGCGAAGTCCGAGGAGAAGCTGACGCATTTGCGCTCACTCTACGAACCGTACGCCATGTCCATAGCGCGTAATTTGCTTATCACTCTGCCCCCCTGGATTCACAGCGAGAAGAAAAAGGATAATTGGGAAGCTGGGCCTTGGGACCGAGCGATTCAAGCCATGAGTCTGGCTGGTTTAGGACACCATGCTGACCAGGTACGCCGGATGGACGATCATTTCTGAACAGTGTCTAACCGTAGAGACGCGACTCGCTACCTCTCGCTCAGTCCAGAGTGCATTGCCACAGTCCGAGACGTTGCAAGCAACGTCTCTACAGTCGGCGGCGTGCTAACATCCTCTTTCTTTCATGAAACATGTCGGTGAGAACGTGGTGCGCATTGAGGCGGACGCCTTGCGAGTCCTCGCCGATCGCATTGCCGGGCCAATGGCTCAGGCGTTCAATCACGCGGTGGAGTTGATTTACGGGTGCAGGGGCCGAGTTGTGGTTACTGGTATGGGCAAGAGCGGCATCATCGCGCGCAAGATCGCGGCTACTCTTAATTCTACGGGAACGCCTGCGCTCTTCATGCATCCGGTTGAAGCTGTGCATGGAGATTTGGGGATGGTGGTGCGGGGAGATACCGTTCTGGCGCTGTCGGCCAGTGGTGAAACGGAAGAGATACTGCGTCTGCTGGCCACGCTCAAGCGTTTGCAGGTGCCGTTGATCGCGATGACTTGCGATGAACTTTTTTCGAAAGACGCGGGCGAGGGCGCCCGCGCCACACAAGGAGCGCGTTCCACACTGGCGGAGGCGGCCGATGTCGCGCTCGATTGCTCGGTGGCTGAAGAAGCATGCTCTTTGGGATTGGCTCCGACGGCTTCCACTACCTGCATGCTGGCGTTGGGAGATGCGCTGGCGATGGCGCTGGCTGAGAAGCGGGGCTTCAAAGAAGAAGATTTCGCTAACCTGCATCCTGGGGGCAAGCTGGGTAAGCGTCTGGCTCGAGTTGAATCGCTCATGCATAGCGGGGACGCGGTGCCCCGAGTCACGCCTCGGACGACCATGCCGGACGTGATTTATGAAATGTCGCGCAAGAAGCTGGGCGTGACTGCTGTGGTCGAAGGTGAAAAGCTGGTGGGAGTGATCAGCGATGGCGATCTGCGGCGACTGCTCGAACTGCGGGGCAAAGATGCGCTCGACCTCGCCGCCGGCGAGTGCATGACCGGGAATCCGAGGACAATCAAGGGCAGCGAATTCGCGGCTACTGCGCTGGCTCTGATGGAAGAGAAGAAGATTACGTCGTTGGCGGTGGTGGACGGAAACGGCAAACTGGAGGGCATCGTGCACCTGCACGATCTGTGGGGAACTGAAATGATGTAGGAATTGAGACATTGAATCATTGAGTCATTAGAATCTGATGAACATGCTTGATCAGGCCGAGGCTTTGAAACCACGGACGAAGCAGTTCGCAATACGGATTGTAGGCGTGGTCCGGTCTCTGCCATGAACTCGGGAAGGTGACGTGATCGGGAAGCAGTTGCTTCGCTGTGGCATCGCAGTCGCGGCGAACTACCGGGCGGTGTGCCGAGCCCGATCCAAGGCAGAGTTTATTTCGAAGATCAGCATCGTGGTCGAAGAAGCTGACGAAACCGTGTTCTGGCTAGAGCTTCTGGCGGACACATCAGCCGTGCCCACGGGAAGGCTTTCTCTCCTGCTCAAAGAAGCTAACGAGCTACTAGCCATCTGCGCAGCCTCGTTGAGCACTGCAAAGAACAACAGAGCGTCTTGAATTTTGACTTTCAATGAGTCAATGCTTCAATCTCTCAATGAGGCAATCCTATGTATCACTACGATCCCAATACGGCGCTGGAGGAACTGACGGAAGACGCGACCCTGCCCAATCCGGTCCACGTGCGCGACATGATTCTGCGCAAGCGGCTCTCAGCGGATAAGTCCCTAGAGATGAACCGGCTGTTCGTTGAATATCAGAAGTTTTTCGGTGAGACGCAGAAGTTGGGGAGAGAGATTCTGAAGCGGCTGGCGGATTAATCGGGGCAGTCAAACTGGAACTTCGTCCAACGCGACGATGAACTGGATGCCATCAACCCGTTTTCTGTGTAGCCTGCGGTCGTTGGTAACGAAGAGATCCACACCCGCTCCCGCGGCGCAAGCAAGTTGCACGGCGTCAGGCGCTCGCAAAGAACGATCGCGGCGAATCGAAGCGTAGCGTCGAGCTGCGTTCAGATCGAACGGAAGCAACAGCGCGGCCCTCGTAACTGCTTCTTCATACTTTCGGCAGAGGTCGTCGTTTGCTTCCTCAACTGGTTTCACCAGAATTTCTCCTAGGGTAAGTGCCGAAGTCAGCAATTGATCCCCTCTCACAAGCATATTCCTTCTCAGCTCTACCACTGCCTTCGACAATTTGCCGTAGTCTTCCAAGAGATAGATGAAGAGGTTCGTATCCCAAAAGATCCGGCTCATTCCCACCCCTCGCGTAAGCGTCGCACGTACTCATCGGCGTGTTCGTCAGCCCAGAGATGCTTGCCCGACCCGCGGAGCGCGAGCAACGGATCTTCTTGCTGTGCGTTGCTTGCTGCGACTGAGCACCAATCGCGGTACCAGCTGAGCAGGCCGTTGTATCCGTAGGGGAGGTGCTCTCCAATGGGAGTTGTCTTTGCCCCTTCCCGCTCCGGGTGGTAGTAGTCTCCCGGGCGAAACAGTCTCCTCCTTCCCGGCGCGGTCTCGATGAGCATTCGATAACGTCCTGGCTGGGGCGGCCTGTTGGCCACGCAGTGCTGCACAACATGTATGTAGAATCCAGGCCGAAGAGCGCCGCCGATTCCTTCTCCTACGAGAGTTCTTCCACTCTCCACTATCTCCTGAATTCCAAAGTCAAATCGTTCAGGGTGTTTCTGATGGAGCATTGCCGTAGCAATCCATACTTCGTCCGCTACCTTTACGTGCGTCTTTGTCGTTGAGCTTGAGGTGGCCATAGTTATATTTCCTCCTAAATAATAGTGATTTAGTGTATTTATGTCAAGTAATATTCATCTCATACATACATTATTGATCGCCACGCTGATCCGCAAATCCCCCTGCTGCATAACCGCTCTTTTCGGGGTTGGTTGAAATCAACTACCTCGGCTCCTGAGCGGAAAAGAGGTTAAGGCACCTAATCATTTATAATATCCAATTCCCTGTTACTCAGGATTCTCAACTATGCATCGCTGGTCTGAGTTGTTTATTCCTACGCTGCGCGAGGCGCCTGCGGACGCCGAAGTCGCCAGCCACAAATTTCTGGTGCGGGCTGGGTACATTCGCCAGCTTGCCGCCGGGATTTACTCCTATCTTTTTCTGGGAAACCGCTCTTTCAACAAGATCATCACGATCGTGCGCGAGGAGATGGACAAGATCGGGCAGGAATTCTATTTGCCGGCGCTGCATCCGCGCGAGCTTTGGGAGGCTAGTGGGCGCTGGTCGGTGATGGGCGACAATTTGTTTCGCCTGAAAGACCGCAAGGGCGCCGATCTTTGCCTCGGCATGACCCACGAAGAAGTCATGACTGACATCGCCCGAAAGGAACTGCGCAGCTACAAACAGTTGCCGCAAATCTGGTATCAGATTCAATCCAAGTTTCGCGATGAGCCGCGTCCGAGGTCCGGGCTGTTGCGGGTGCGCCAGTTCATCATGAAGGACGCGTACTCTTTCGATATCGATACCGCCAGTCTCGACGTTTCTTATAAGAAACATTACGACACTTACTGCCGCATCTTTGACCGGTGCGGGCTCAAGTACATGATCGTAGAGGCGGATTCGGGCGCAATGGGCGGCAAGGAGTCGCACGAGTTCATGGTGCGGACGCCAGCGGGTGAGGACCAGATTGTTAGCTGCGAGAGCTGCAATTACGCGGCGAACATGGAGAAGGCGACCTCGAAGCTATGGCCGGTTGAGGATTTAGCTTTAGAAGGAGACGGCAAGCCGGTCGAAGTCCACACGCCCGGAATGAAGACAATTGACGACGTCGCGCGTTTTCTCGGGGTCTCGCCGAAAAATAAGATCAAAACCCTCGCTTACATGGCCGAGGAACCCGACGCCAAAACGGGCAAGCCAAAGCTCCGCGCAGTCGTTGCCCTGATGCGTGGAGATCACCAACTCAACGAGGCAAAGTTTGCTGCCGCAGTGGCTGGGAAACCAACTCGACCCATGCAAGAGGACGAGATCAAGCAATTATTCGGTTCTCCGGCAGGATTTTTGGGGCCGACGGGCATCGACTGGGCCACAGACATGAAGGATGTAAACCGTCCTGTGTTGCTGGTCGACAAAGCTTTGGAGGGACGAAAGAACCTGATCGCCGGGGCTAATAAGGAAGACTACCATCTGAAAAACCTGACTCCGGGGCACAACTTTCAGCCGACCGCGTATGTCGATTTGCGAAGCGTCAGTGCGGGCGAAGCCTGTCCTAATTGCGGCTCACCGCTTCGCATCGACACCGCCGTGGAAGTTGGCCACGTCTTCAAATTGGGATACAAATATTCCGAATCCATGGGCGCGAGAGTTCTCGACCGCAATGGCAAAGAAGTAATGCCGGCCATGGGGTGCTATGGGATTGGGATCGAGCGGATACTGACTGCTGCGGTCGAGCAGAGCAACGACGAAAACGGGTTCTGGTTGCCGGCCTCGATTGCGCCGTTTGAGATTGTGGTCTGTCCCACCAATGTGAAAGACGAGACCGTGCTGAAGACGGCCGTCGAGATCGCAACCCGTCTGGAATCTGAGGGATTTGACGTATTACTAGATGACAGGGACGAACGGCCAGGGGTCAAGTTTAAAGATGCTGACCTGGTGGGCATACCCTATCGGGTTACCATTGGGAAAAAGGTTACCGAAGGTACTGTGGAGGTGCTTCAGCGCTCGACACGCGAAATACAGGATGCTAGCATCGCGGCAATAACGGATTATTTCAGAGCTTTACGGCCTGCGCGCTGACCGTCTTTCGGCGTGCGCAGCCGAAGCCGGGAGTGCGCGATGGGAACGATCAAACTTATCTTCGGTATCTTAGTGATTGTCGCGGGAATCTATCTCGGGGCAGAAATGGTTCCTGTTTACTATTCGAATTACCAGTTCCAGGATGACGTCAAGACCGAGGCTACCCTAGAGACCTACACCAGCAAGCCTGAAGACGCCATTCGCGACGCTATCTTCAAGAAAGCCCAAAGTCTCGACATTCCGCTGACGAAGGATCAAATCAAAGTTCAGCGTCATGGCACTCAGGGCACCGGGTCACTCACCATTAGCGCGCCCTACACTGTCCACCTGGATCTACCGGGATATCCCGTTGACCTGCACTTCGACGCCTCCACTGAAAACAAGAGCCCCTTCTGATACGGTTGTGGATTTCGTCATGATTTAGAATGTAGGTGGAGTTGTCTGGGAGTTCGGGCTTGCGTATGGCCGGTTCATACCGCCAACTCCGGCTTCGGGGATAACGCTTGGGCTGGCGGCACCATCTCACTCAAAGGGGGGGTGACACGGCCTACAGACTTACTTCCGAATTCACTGTGACCATCAAACTTAAGATTCCGAAGAGAAAGACGGGTCCGAGAGCCGGCAAGGGACAGCTCTCGCGCGATCCGGTGATCCGAGTTGCCCTGGCGGTTTTCATCTTTCTGTCCGTGTTCCTCTGCGGCTGGTTTTCCTATTACTACATCAAATACGGCCGGATCATCGATCAACGCTTCAAAGGACCTGTTTTCAGCAGTTCGGCGACGATCTATGCCATACCGCGGGCAGTTAAAGTCGGCGAGAAGGTTGATCTGCACGAGATCGCGATGCAGCTTCGCCGAGCCGGCTATGCGGAAGACGATGCGCGATCCCCGATGGGAACTTACAGCGCGCTGAAGAATAGAATCGAGATCAGGCCCGGACCCCAGTCCTACCACAGCCCTGAGCCGGCGACCATCCAGGTGCAAGACGGGCGGGTCTCAAGCATCGCGGGAAAATCCGGCGACCTGGAAGCCTACGAACTTGAACCCCGCATGATTACGGCGCTGTTTGATGCGGAACAGCGTTCCAAGCGGCGTTTAGTGAAGTACAACAACATTCCCAAGATACTGGTGGATGCCGTGCTCGCCATTGAGGACCGGCGTTTTTTCCAGCATGGCGGAGTGAATTTCATCCGCTTAGGCGAGGCGGCGTGGGTCGATATTACGCATCAGAAACATGAGCAGGGTGGTTCCACGATCACCATGCAGCTGTCGCGCGCATTTTTCCTGACACCTGAGAAAACCTTCAAGCGCAAGATCATTGAAATGCTGATTGCCATGGAACTGGAACAGAAGTTCAGCAAGCAGCAGATCTTTGAGTTCTACGCCAACCGGGTGGATCTGGGTCAGCGCGGTTCCTTTACCATCAGCGGCTTTGCGGAAGCCTCGCAGGCATACTTCAACAAAGACTTGAAGGATATATCTCTGCCTGAAGCGGCGCTGATCGCTGGCCTAATCCAGGCGCCCAGTTATTTATCCCCGTATCGTCATCCGGAACGAGCGACCGAACGTCGCAATCTTGTGCTCGACAGTATGGTCGACACTCACGCCATCACGCGAGAGCAAGCAGACAAGGCGAAAGCAAGCCCACTGAAGCTTGCACCTCCGAATGTGGAAGCCAGTGATGCACCGTACTTCGTCGACTTGGTTCGCGATGCCGTGATCAGCCGGCTGAATGAGCGTGAACTTAACGAACAGTCTTACCGCATTTATACAACCTTGGATCCTGATCTCCAGCGGGCGGCGGCTCAAGCCGTGGACGTCGGCATGAAGCTGGTCGATGACCAGGTGACCAAACGGCGCACCAAGAAAGTAAAGGTTGGCAAAAACAAGTACGAAACCAAAGTAGCGCCGGGACCACAGGCGCAAGTCGCTTTGGTCGCACTCAATCCTCATACTGGAGAGGTGCTGGCCTTGGTTGGCGGACGGAATTACGGCTTCAGCCAGTTGGATCACGCGGTTGCGCGACGTCCCACGGGATCAATATTCAAACCGTTCGTTTATGCCGCAGCCATCAACACCGCAGTGGATGGAGCCAACCCGGTCTTCACTCCAGCGTCGATGGTCACCGACCAGCCGAGCACCTTTGCCTATGGCGATCAGATCTATGAGCCGCGAAATTACAAAGAGGAATACCATGGGGACGTAACCGCCCGTTATGCGCTTGCAATGTCGTTGAATAATGCGACCGTAAAACTCGCCGAGGAAGTGGGTTACGACAAGGTATCGGATTTGGCCAAGGCTGCGGGAATCACTTCGGTGAAACCTACGCCCGCCATGGCGCTAGGGTCTTACGACGCCACGCCTTTGGATATGGCGGCGGCTTATACCGTCTTCGCGAATGCGGGGGTGCGCCTTTCACCCGTGATGGTGAACTCGGTCCGCAACGCCGCCGGTGACGTGGTCATGGATTTCAAGCCGGATAGACGGCAGGTACTGGATCCTCGCGTTGCTGCTGTGATGACCAACATGATGGAAGGGGTGCTCAACTTCGGCACGGCGTACGAAGTGCGAACCCGCGGTTTTGATGCTCCAGCAGCGGGCAAGACCGGGAGCTCTCACGACGGCTGGTTTGCCGGCTATACCAGCAATCTCCTTTGCATTGTCTGGGTCGGTTTTGACGATTACAGCGACCTCCACTTAAGCGGAGCGCAAACTGCTGCGCCCATCTGGGCGGAGTTCATGAAGAAGGCGGTGGCGCTTCCCCAGTATTCGGACGTGAAGTCATTCGCTCAACCTGCGGGCGTGGTGGACGTGCAACTGGACAAGACTACCAACTTGCTGGCAACCCCGGCCTGTCCGCAAACCTATACGGCGGCCTTCATTGCGGGAACGGAGCCGAACCAAACCTGCGATCAGCCCACCGGGGTGAAGGCATTTTTCTCCCGTATCCTCGGTTTGGGGGGTGAAAAGCCGCTTCCGCCGCCAGTGCCTGCTGGTAACTCCACCCAACCAGGGGTAACGCAAGATGCGAATGCCACTGACCAGGATGGGAAGAAAAAAAAGGGATTTTTTGGCAAAATTGCGGGTATCTTTAAGGATGACAAACCGTCTAACCCTCCGGCCAATCCGCCGGCGCAGCCCGGAAGTGCGCCGCAATGAGGGAACATTCTTTGGTCTGAGGGTGTCAATGGATGTGTAGAAAGTTCGCCCGGTTTCTTCGGAGGTGAGCTATGGGTCTTCGACCTTTCCACTGCCTGCAGGTTTTTCGCGCGCTAATCTTCTGCCTCTTGATTCCAGTCGTTACATTCATTCCCGCCGCTCATGCACAAGGGTCGACGTCGGAGCTGGTGCAGATTAGTCCGCCGACGATGCGGCGGGCCGCACCTCCGGCCGCTACTGCAACCGTTGACGAGTTGGAAAAGCGGGCGGACGAACTCAGGGTTGAAAAGAACTACCTCGACGCATTGGACTACTACCGGGCGGCGCTCGCCAAGGATCGAAACAATGCCAAAATATACAACAAGGCAGGGATTGCCGAGTTGCTGATGCAACGCTTTAGTGAAGCCGGAAAAGACTTCGAGCATGCCATTCACTTCGACCACCAATTTGCTGACGCCGTAAACAATCTTGGTGTAATTGATTACGAAGCAAAGAAATACGGGAAAGCCATCAAGCAATACTCGAAGGCTTTGCGGCTACAGCCGGATTCCGCCTCGTTTTACAGCAACTTGGGCGCTGCATACTTTGGGAAAAAAGAATTCGAGAAAGCAGCTCAAGCCTACGCCAAGGCCATGGATCTCGATCCCAATATCTTTGAACGTATCTCGCACAACGGAGTATCGGCCCAGCTACCGTCCCCCGGGGATCGCGCGCGTTACGACTACCTCATCGCCAAGCTCTGCGCCCAGCATGGTGATCACGATCGTTCATTACAGTACCTTCGCCGCGCTATGGAGGAGGGGTACAAAGCGATCGACGACGTCTATAAAGATCCTGAGTTTGCCGGGCTTCGCAGCGACACCCGCTTTACCGAGTTGATGGCTGCGCGTCCACCCGCGATTCCAGAGTAAGTTGAGACCTTGCAGGGGCTTACGAAATCCATAAAATTTATGGATGGCGGCGAAACTTTCTTTCCGTCGCGGGTTTTTACTTTGTAATGACCTCCTGAAAACAACAGGGTGAGTAAGGAGACGGTAGCCCATCGGTTGTCGACCCGAGCACGCCCCAAGCAGACAACCGGTGGGTTTTTTTAGTCCAGCCCATTCGCCTTTAGCCTCGTGCTAGCCCATTAGGGTTAAGACCCGGCACCGCACATCAGACTCTTAGGCGAACATTTTACGAATCTTCGTTCTCCGTTTACAATATTGTGGATGTCCCTTCCTGCCTCACCCTTTGATTGGGCTCACCCTCTTGTCAGGGAGTGGTTCGTCCGCCGTTTCGGTACGCCCACCGAGCCCCAGGAGCAGGGATGGCCACACATTCTGGCGGGTCACACCACTTTAATTTCTGCGCCTACGGGTTCCGGCAAAACCCTCGCCGCTTTCCTGGCGTGCATTGACCGGTTGGTCCGCAAGGCGCTGGCGGGCGATCTCCAGGACCGCACCGAGGTACTCTATGTTTCGCCGCTGAAGGCGCTGGGAAATGATATCCAGAAGAACCTCGAAGTACCGCTTGGCGAGATTTTGCAGATGGCGAGCGAGCGGGGGTTTCTGATGCCGCAGATTCGCACAGCCGTCCGCACCGGGGATACGCTGATGCACGAGCGGCGAGCGATGCTGAAGCGGCCACCGCACATTCTTGTGACAACGCCCGAATCGCTATACATCCTGCTGACCGCGGAGAAAAGCCGGGCAATTCTACGTGACGTTGAGACCGTGATCGTCGATGAAATCCACGCGGTTGCCGATGACAAACGCGGCGCTCACCTGACTCTCTCACTGGAGCGACTGGAAGCCTTGACCCATCGACCTCCTGTCCGTATTGGACTTTCGGCGACACAAAAACCGATCGAGGAAGTTGCGCATTTTCTCACGGGCAACGGGCGGCCGGACCCGGTCGTGATTGACGTCGGCCACAAGCGAAAGATCGATCTCGCGATTGAAGTTCCAGGCAGCCAACTTGGCCCCGTCGCTACAAACGAAATGTGGGATGAAATTTACGACCGCCTCGTGGAGTTGGTTCAACAGCATCGCTCGACATTGGTTTTCGTAAACACCAGGCGGCTGTCGGAGCGGATCTCACACCATCTCGCGGAAAAACTCGGGCCGGACGACGTCGCAGCCCATCACGGAAGCCTGTCGCGCAAATTGCGCCTGGCGGCGGAAAAAAAGCTCAAAGATGGTGAAGTCAAAGTGTTGGTTGCGACCGCATCGCTGGAATTAGGAATCGATATTGGCACGGTGGATTTGGTGGTACAGATCAGCTCTCCGCGCGCGATTGCCGTCGCTCTGCAGCGCGTCGGGCGGTCGGGCCACTGGCGCGGCGCGGTTCCCAAGGGACGGTTTTTCGTAACCACTCGGGATGAACTGCAGGAATGCGCTGCCTTGGTACGTGCCATTCGTCAGGGAGATCTGGATCGCATCATGATCCCGGATTCCCCGCTGGACATTCTCGCCCAGCAGATCGTCGCAATCTGCGCGGCAGGCGGCGGTCGTGTGGCGCGGACACTCTTGTCCGCGTCTAACGGTGACGAAAATCTCGCCGAAACTAGAGAAGAAGGATTATTGGGATTCCCCGACACGCGGACAGGAGTGTCCGCGCCACATGATGCTGGTTGGGACGAAGACGAACTGTTCGCTCTGGTGCGCCGGGCGTATCCGTACCGTAATCTTTCGCGCGAGACCTATGAGGCGGTTCTCGAAATGCTCTCGGAGGGAATTGCGTCGCGGCGGGGACGTTATGGCGCTTACATCCATCGCGACCGCATCAATCGCAAGCTGCGTGCTCGTCGCGGCGCACGGCTAGCGGCAATCACGAGTGGTGGCGCCATCCCTGAGACTGCGTTATTCACCGTGGTTGCGGAGCCTGAGGGCATGGTCGTCGGTACGCTCGATGAAGATTTCGCCGTCGAAAGCAATGCTGGCGACATTATGTTGCTGGGCAACACCTCGTGGCGAATTCGCCGCGTGGAAGGCAAGTCTGGACGCGTGCTGGTGGAAGATGCACACGGCGCGCCACCCAGCGTTCCTTTCTGGCTCGGAGAGGCTCCGGCGCGAACCGAAGAACTTTCGTTGCATGTGGCCGATTTGCGGCAGCAGATCAGCGACCGGTTACCGCACACCTCGCCGATAGGGATTTCGTTCAGCCAGCCTGAAGTCGCGGAGACGGTTTCGTGGCTCAGACAAGAGTGCGGCCTGGACGACTCTGGCGCCGAGCAGATGGTCGAATACATCTTGCAGGGACGCGCTGTGCTGGGGGCGGTGCCGACGCAGCAGACAGTCATCGCCGAGCGTTTCTTCGACGAAGCCGGCGGAATGCAACTGGTGATCCACGCTCCTTTCGGAGGACGAATCAACAAGGCGTGGGGTCTGGCTTTGCGCAAACGGTTCTGCCGTAGCTTTAACTTCGAACTACAGGCTGCGGCTACGGACAATGGCTTGAACATCGCACTGGCCGAGCAACACAGTTTCCCTCTGGCTGACGTTTTTCATTTTCTGAATGCAGAGACGGTGCAGCCCATCCTGGAGCAAGCCGCGCTGGCTTCGCCGATTTTCGGCACCCGCTGGCGATGGGACGCCAATCGCGCTCTCGCGCTTTTGAGGTTTCAGTCGGGAAAGAGGGTTCCGCCGCAGATTCAGCGCATGCGCTCGGACGATCTGTTGGCTTCGGTATTCCCAGACGTGGCCGCGTGCCAGGAAAATATCGCAGGAGACATTCAGATCCCGAATCATCCGCTGGTGAATGAGGTGATGAAAGACGTGCTCACCGAGGCGATGGATTTGGATGGCCTGAAGAATCTGCTGCGCGGAATGGCTGATGGCCGCATCCGTTGCGTAGCTGTGGATACTCCCGTGCCGTCGCAGTTCTCGCATGAGATTCTCAATGCGAATCCGTATGCCTATCTCGACGATGCCCCGCTCGAAGAGAGGCGTGCGCGCGCGGTGGAGATGCGGCGGATCCTGCCGGAGTCGGTGCTGGAGGAAGTTGGCAAGCTGGATCCCGCAGCGATTGCGCAAGTGCGCGAAGAGGCGTGGCCGGATGTCCGCGACGCCGACGAACTTCATGATGTCCTGCACACCCTGATCGCAGTTCCAGCCGTCACGTGGGGACAGCCGCCCTCGGCTGTCCAACTCAGCGAAGCTGAGCAGGGTTTTTCTCGTGTGGACGATGCTCTGAAAGAATATTCGACGCCAAGCCGTCGAGCTTTGCTCGACCGGACAGCCGAGGGTGGCTCTCCCCACGTGAGTCAAGCGTGGGCAGACTATTTCGAAAGGCTTGTACAGGAGCATCGAGCGGCCTCAGCCTTGACCAGCGGCCGAAAATATTGGGTCGCTGCCGAGCGCACCCAGATGTTCTCTTTGCTTTTCCCCGATGCGAGTTTTGATCGAGCGACCATCGAGATCGAGAGCGCGCTCCCCTCTCGGGACGATGCCGTGCTGGCGCTGGTCACCGGTTGGATGACACATTTGGGTCCAGTCACGGCCGAACAACTGGGATCGCTGCTGGGGCTGCCATCCTCCGAGATTGACAACGCTTTGTTGCGTATGGAAGCCAGTGGCACGATTTTGCGCGGGAGGTTTACTGCTCAAGCCACGCGGGCGGGGGCGCCCGTTCCACATGAACGCGAGCTCGAGTGGTGCGAGCGTCGATTGCTGGCGCGAATTCATCGGCTCACCGTTGCGACTCTGCGCAAGCAGATCGAGCCTATAACGGCGGCGCAGTTCATGCGCTGGCTCCTCCGCTGGCAGCACGTCGCACCAGGAACTCAGGTGCAGGGCGAACGTTCCACGCTCGAAGTGCTGCGTCAGATTCAAGGCTTCGAAATCCCGGCCAACGCATGGGAACGTCAGATCCTCGCGAGACGCATTGCGAACTACGATCCTCAGTGGTTGGACCAACTTTGCCTGACTGGCGCGGTGGGTTGGGGACGATTGTCTCCGCACCCGGCGACGCTCGAAGACTCGGTTGCAGGCAAGCGGCGAGTGATTCCGACCAGCGTTGCTCCCATAACGTTCTTCGTTCGCGAGGAGGCGGACTGGATGACTCCGCACAATCCGGCTGCCAATCAACCGGAGGGGAGAGGTCTAAGTGAAGGGGCGCGGCAGGTGCTGGATTTTCTGCGCCAACGCGGAGCGTCGTTCTTCGCGGACATTGTCCGGGGCACGGACAAACTGAAAGCCGAGGTAGAAACGGGTCTGTGGGAACTGGTGGCCGCTGGCGTGGTCACTGCGGACGGTTTCGATAACCTGCGCTCTCTTATTGATCCGAAACGACGTGCGGGACAAGGCAGCGGGCGCACCGCACGTCCACGGCACAGTTCCGGACGATGGGCACTGCTTCACACCGACCAACTCGTCGAACGCAACCGCACGGTCGAAGCGACTTGCTGGATGCTGCTTAAACGCTACGGAATCGTCTTTCGGGATCTACTGGCACGAGAGACGAATCTGCCCAAGTGGCGGGAACTGCAAATGGCGTTTCGCCGGCTGGAAGATCGCGGCGAAATTCGCGGCGGTCGTTTCGTGGATGGATTCCTCGGCGAGCAATTCGCCTTGCCAGTTGCCGTCGAGTCGTTGCGGGCTACGCGGAAGATGCCGCCGTCCGGGGAAACCATCACTCTGTCGGCGGCTGATCCTCTCAATCTGGTCGGCATCCTGGTTCCCGGCGAACGCATTCCAGCGATCTCGGGAAGAAGTGTGAGCTTTCGCGACGGTGTCCCTGTTGATCAACCGGCTGCTCAGGCGTCGCTGCAACCGTCGGCAGCCGCTGGCTGAGAAAAGCTCTCACTTCGGAAGCCTTTCAGCCGCTGGGCTTCTCTGAGAATATGACTTGTAACCGCGAGCGGAAGCGCCTCAAAGGGACGAATGTCCCCGGTTTTCTCCCGATATGCCTGCAGCGCTTGATCCACAAAGACGGTGTCCATAGTCGGACCGAACAGAGAAATCGGGAGTCTGACGAGGGGGTCTCTCAGGCTCCCGATTCGGCCTTACCCTGGCAAGACTGCCAAAAGCGCTTCCCCCATCGCTTCGCCAGGTCAGGGCTTGTGCTTAGGAATGCACGTATCGGACCATGATTGCGTCCGGGCTGCGGATTCGCAGTGGAGTCTTAAGTAGTTGATCTATCGAGGTTCCGTCCGCTGCGAATCAGAGTTGTGTTCTTGTCTTCAATGCCGACACCTATCCGATCGGATAGTGAACTATCCGTTCGGATAGTCGAACGGCAAGGGCAAATGTCGCTGCCCGCGCAAATCCACGAATTCTTGTCAGGCTGCTACTTGGGCTTGCTCCAGGAATTGCAACAGATTCGCGGATGCTCTAACGCCATACCGCGGCTCGATGCCCATCGCTGATTGCCTCCGGAAGGCCGCGACATCCCCGGCCTCGTGCGACCAGCGTTCGGGATGGCGGACGGTTTCGTACATCCATAGGTTGAACGCACGGGCAAGAACCTCTTCGGCAGGGGCAATGACCTCGTCGTCCTTCGCCGTCGCCACTGGCACGGAGCGGCCGTCCCCGAGCTCCAGATATCGAAGCAGATGGGCCGTGGCCCCGGCGCCATGTGAAGGCTTCATGCCCATACTTAATTGCTTGCGGAAAAGCGCTGCATCCTCGGTTTCGTGCGACCACTGCTGTTCGTTGCGAACCGCTTGATCCATCCACAGATTAAATGCGCGAGCGAAAACGGTTTTGGCCGGTACCGGCGAAAAAGCTTCGCCACGCAGCAAGGCGGGCAGTTCCGCCGTCGCCATTTTCGTCGTGCCCAGAGCTATTAAGCCAGTACCCCCCAGCAAGAAAAACTTCCGTCGATCTATTCCCATGACACTCTCCTTCGCAGCACGACAGCGAAGGGGTAATGCTAGGCACTCAATCTACCCATCAACTTTGCGACAGGACTGCCGAATCATTCCCCTGTTCTTATTCTGTCGGAGCATACAATTATCAAATGCACATCTCGGACCAAGGCTGCGGTCGGGTCTCGGCGCTCAACTCTGTCCAGATGACTGATTTGATTAGTTCCATTTTGGTAATGAAACAATGGCGTCACCTTGCACAGGGAGTTACTACCCGAACGGATAGTCGAACTATCTGTTCGGATAGCGGAATGCCTGAGATAGTTTTGTGAAATTATCAGAAAGTGTGTTACAGAGGATTGCGCGTTAGTGAGGAGTTGAAGTGAACCCACGGCTTCTAGTGATTGCTGGGCCGCTCAAAGACTCGACCTTTGCGCTCCCAAGCGGGGAAATCCATATTGGGCGCGACCCCTCGAACCTGCTCTCCATCAGCGACCCTTCGCTCTCGCGCCGCCACTGTGCGCTCAGCCGCGATGGCGATGGTTACAAAATACGCGATCTTGATAGTCGTAACGGAACGTCAGTAAACGGAGTGACCGTCAAGGAGGCGCAACTCCGCCACGGAGATCAGATTGCGGTTGGAGATTCCATCTTCCTCCTGTTGCTCCAGGATGACCGAGAGGAGTCGACGGACCGCCGGGTGGAATACGAAGACAGCTTGACCCATGCGACCGTACAGTTGAGTCCCCAAGACGTGCTTTATGTGCAATCAGAACAAATTCTTAAACAGCTTCCGGCGAACTCCCGCGTGGCGCGGAATCTGAACGCCCTGCTCAAGATCAGCCGGGTCGTGCATTCTATCCGCGATCTCGAGGAACTGCAGGAGCAAATCCTTGAGTTGATTTTTGAAGTAGTGCCGGCTGAACGTGGAGCCATATTGCTGGATGACAAAGGCGACCAGAACTTCGAGTCGGTTTTCGCGCGCCACCGCATCGCCAAGTCCGTGTTGCCAGTACCCGTCAGCCGTACCATTGCCCGTCAAGTTATGAAAGAAGGACTAGCAATTCTGGGAGCTGACGTCCCAGGCTCGAACCAACTGGCGGGCGTCGAAAGCCTGGTGAATTGTCAGGTCCGTTCTCTTTTGTGCGTACCCCTGACCATGTTCAAGAAAGTGACCGGCTGTATTTATCTGGACACGTGCAATGCCGCCAGCCGCTTCGACGAGGATCATCTCCAACTAGTCGCAGCCATCGCCGGCACCTCCGCTGTTGCTCTGGAGAACGCCCGGCGAATGCAATGGCTGGAGAAGGAGAACCTCCGGCTTTCCTCCGAGATCAATCTTGATCACAATCTGGTTGGCGAAAGCCCCCGGATGAAGGAGGTTTATCAATTTCTAGCGCGAGTGGCGCCGACTGAATCGAATGTACTGTTACAGGGCGAGAGCGGAACGGGAAAAGAATTGGCAGCCCGGGCCATTCACCGCAACAGCCCGCGTTCGACTAAGTCTTTCGTCACGATTAACTGCGCTGCAATTCCCGAGGGCTTGTTGGAGAGCGAATTATTTGGCCATGAAAGAGGCGCATTCACCGGGGCCGTGGCGCAGAAAAAAGGCCGGCTGGAAATGGCGAGCGGCGGGGTCGTTTTCCTCGACGAAATCGGAGAACTCGCGCCCGCTTTGCAAGTAAAGCTACTTCGAGTGCTGCAGGAACGTGAGTTCGAGCGCGTGGGCGGTATACGTCCGATTTCGGTGGACATACGTCTGGTCGCCGCTACCAACCAGGACCTCGGAGAAGCGGTGAAGAATGGAACATTTCGTAAAGACCTCTTTTATCGTTTGAATGTTCTCTCGCTGGTCATGCCTGCGCTACGTGATCGTCGCGAAGATATTGCGATGTTGGCCGATTATTTCGTCGTTAAATACATCAAGAAATGCCACATGAGAGCGAAGACAATTTCTCCGGAGGCTATGGCGTGCCTGGTGAACTATGACTGGCCTGGCAATGTGCGTGAGTTGGAGAATGCCATCGAGCGCGCGCTGGTCCTGAGTGTGTCGGATGTGATTCAACCAGAGGATCTGCCCGAGCCAATCCTGGAAAAAGGGCTTACTGAGACGAGAGCTGGAGCAAACTATCACAATCAAGTAAGAGAACTGAAAAAACAGCTGATCCTCCAGGCGTTGGACGAAACCAAACGGAATTACACGGAGGCGGCTCGTCAATTAGGCGTGCATGTGAATTACCTGCACCGCCTGATTCGTAATCTGGATCTCAAAGAGGCGCTTCAGTCATCGCCAAGCCTGCGCCCCGGCACGGAGCATCAGCGCAGAAGCTCACGGCAACTGGAGAGTTAGCAAAGTCGCCGGATTCAAATAAACGCCTTGCCAGCGCACCGCCACGTGCAGATGTGGGCCCGTCGCCCGTCCGGTTCCACCGCTCACCCCGATTTTCTGCCCCGTGCTGATGTGCTCCCCCTCCTTTACCTCAATTTTCGAGAGATGCATATACAGAGTGAGTAGTCCCTGGCCGTGATCCAGTACGACACAATTGCCTTCGAAGAATAACGGTTGTGCCAGCAGAACCTTTCCACTATTCAGAGCCGCGACCGGCGTCCCCTCCGGGACAGCGTAGTCGAGCCCCTGATGCACGCTTTGCACTCGGCCATTGAACGTGCGCGCGGTTCCAAACACATCCGAGATCTGTGCCTTCACCGGTGGATGAAAGCTGCCAGCCCACTCGCGCTCGGGAGTAACCTGTGCAAATGCTTGTTCTTTCAGTGTCTTATCTTGTTTGATTTTCTGAAGCTGTTCCGCACTCGGTTCGGTATATTGCTTGGGCACGCTGGCCACGATGCTGTGATATTTTCCTTTGCGAACCGTAATCTGCTTTCGAAACGGAAGGTTTTTATTGGTCGTCGTGACTCCGTTCAGCTCCAGGAAATAATTTCCCCGCGACGTTTCCAGGCTTACGCCCGCTATCCCATACCAGACTTTGCCATGTGAATCGGAAGAAAAAAACACTTCATGCGCAAACCATTTGCCGGAAAGCGATTTTAACTGTTCAAGAGCAGTTACTCGAAATACGATGGGAGAACCGTTGACCGGCAAAGGCGGCCGCCAGCGAACAGAGAAATCGCCAGCCCTGTCCTTCGGCTTTGAAGCAGGAATTTCGAATGCCACCAAAGGAAGCGCGCCGAGCAACACTCCCGCCAACAGGATTGCAAAGCTCGTACGCCGCGCCCGCCCGAATCTCGAAAATGCACAGACACCAAAATCAGCCGACACCGGTCCCTGTTGTTTCCCGCGTGTATTCCTCACTATGTTCTATGATAGCTGTTCGCATGGGCAGACCGAAGCGACCCGGCCCCAATGTAGTTACTTTCGAGGCGATCTGTTACAAGCATTGCCGATTTTAGGATTTGACCAAGAATACTCCAAAAGCAGGATGCATCGGTTCTCTATCCGACTTGTCTTGAGGTCTCCCTTGCTGCGGTCTTTTCTGCGGCGTACGCGTCCACCGAGCTTGTCCGATCGGTCAATTCTACGTACGAATCGGCAATCTGAGTCGCGATTCGTGGCCATAAATACCGTTCTCGGACTCTGGCTTGTGCATTTTGGCCCGCTATCGTCCGGGCGCGCGGGTCGGAAAGAAGAAGCTGCAACATGCGCGCCAGATCGCTTGCATCTCCCGGTTGGAATGTGAAGCCGGTATCCTCGATCACTTCCCGGTTTTCGGGAATGTCGCTGGTCAACACGCAGACGGCCGCGCCCATAGCGTCCAAGAGGGCCAGGGACAGGCCTTCCAGGTCAGAAGGCAAGACGAACAGGGCAGCGTTCGTGAGCAATTCATCCAGGGCAGGGCCGTGAACCCAGTCGAGGAAAATTATCTGTTCACTCTGATGCTTACGTAATTCGTCGACGTATGTGTTCGTGTAACTCGATCCCCCAGCCAGTACCAGTTTCGTACGGGTATCAAGTTTTTCGTATGCCTCGATCAGTAGGTGGCAATTTTTCTCGGGAGAAAATCTGCCTAAAAACAGAATGTAGTTGTCTGGTTCGAGCCCCCATTCTTCAATTCGTGACGGCACAACCCGTTGCCGGATCATCGACCCGTTGGGCACGTACGTGGGCAGGACGCCATAAGCTGTCTGGTAGTGCCGTTGCAGCGCCCGGGATACAACCATGGTGCGGTTTGGCAAACGGACGGAAGCGAGTTCTCCCAAGCGGAGGGTGAGCGAGGCAAAGCGGCCCCACTTTTTTCGTTGCCAATCTTGACCCTGAACCGTCACCACAGTCTTCTTTCCAACCAAGCGCGGAAAGAATGAAAACAGCGCTGGACCCTGGGCATGGTAGTGCACAATGTCGCATCCGCTGAACATCACGTGTACCGTGCTCAGCCAGGTATGCACGAACGTCTCCAGGTGCTTTGATCGGAATGTCGGCAGGCGAACAAGCCGCATCCCGTGATGCGTGGTCAGGGGAGGAGTGAAGTAACTTCGGCAATACACGGTGACGTCGTGGCCCAATTCCGCCAATCGCTTGCCGACTTCTTCGTAATAGGTTTCGATGCCACTGTACTTTGAAACCATGCCGCGACCGCCAATGAATGCCACCCGTAGCGGCGGGGCGGTAACTGGCAATGTCGCGGGCTTTTTGGCCCTGCCCGGCCAAGGCCTCATCTGGGTATACAAACGCATCAGGGCGCGATAATGAGCTTCCGGCGCATGTTGGGCTTCCACGAATCTGCGGCCACTGATCCCCATCTGAGCTGTTAACTCTGGCCGCTCCACCAGGAAGGAAAGGGCTTTCTCCAGCTGCTCCACATTACCCGCCGGAAAGAGAAGACCAGTCTCGCCCTGATCGATCAGTTCGCGCCGTGAACCGAGATCCGACGCCACCACGGGACGTCCCCATGCATAGGATTCGAGAATCGTTTTACCCAGGGTTTCGTAAGCTCGCGACGGCAGCACTGTGAAGCGGGCCGAAGAGATCATTTGCTCCAAGACCCTGCCTCCGACATGGCCCGTGAACTCGACATTCTTCAAGCCTAAATCTCGAGCAAGATTCTCCAGTTCCAATCGCTGCGGCCCGTCCCCAGCGATCTGGAGTCGTACCTGCGGCAAATGCTTCATAGCCATGAGGAGGTCGGCGACTCCTTTTTCGGGTGAGAGGCGGCCGAAGTAAAGGATGGGTGCTTGTGGTCCGGCGTTTGGTGGGGCATGCGCCGGCAATTTTTGAAAATGGGGAAGTACGGTAATCTTTTGTGGGTCGAACCCATTCTGCACAAGTTTTTCTTTTGCGAAACGGCTGGGAGCGAGGAATTGATTGACGCATTTCTGGTAGGTGCCAAGCCAGCGATGGAAATACGCCTCCGCCATCAGCAACAGTGCTGAACCAGGCGGCCCGGTGTAACAGCCTTCGGTAAGAATGTGGCTGAAGCGCCCGCCACGACAGCGCTCGCAAACCCGTCCTTTCGAGACCATGTTATAAGTGGGGCATAGCAGTTTGAAGTCGTTCAAGTGATAGAGCACCGGCAGGCCCTGCGCCTTCAGTTCCCAGAGAATCGAAGGGGACAAATGGTGATAGATGTTGCGCACGTGGGCGATGTCCGGACGAAACGCAGTTATAACCTGCCGTAGTCGTCGACGGGCGTCGGTGGAATAGATTGCATGGGCCGCAAGTTTGGCACGCGCAATCAACCCGACCGCAGAGCTTTTGAAGTCGATGTTAGGTAAGAAATACTGGTCGTAGGGCGTGGGCAGGCCGCGGGGATCCGCCATCGAAAAAAGCGCAACCTCGTGTCCTTGAGATCTCATGAGATCCATGAGCTCGAACATGTAAACTTCAGTGCCACTGAAGGGAAAGTTGTATTTATTGCAATACAGGATTCTCATAAGTGCTCCGGGCTGGGATGAATGTGCTTTGCCGTAATGTGTTTAAGAAGGAGATCGCAGAAAGCTGCGAGGTTTTTTTCGCGGTTGAAATGCTGCAGCACGTGTTCACGCGCTGATCGGCTAATCGGATTGAGAGTGGATTGGGAGTGGTGGACGAACTCTACTCGAGACACAAAATCCTCCAGCGAGCCCGCGCGATAGAGAAAACCATTCTTGCCGTCCAAGACCAGTTCTGGAATGCCCGTGATCGCCGGCGCTAGCACCGGCTTGCCGTGAGCCATTGCTTCCATCAGCGCCATCGGAATACCCTCGCTGCGGCTAGTCAGCACGACGAGACCCGCCCGCGCGTAGCAGGCTTCAAGAGGCTGACGTGATAAGTGACCGGCGAGGCGGACCTCGGCTTGTAGATCCAAATCACAAATCAACTTTTCAATCGACGCGCGCTCGGGGCCGTCGCCTGCGATCTCGCATTCGAAGGGAACTTCGCGGCTCTTAAGCAGTCGGCATGCTCGAATCAGAAAGGCATGGTCTTTGATCGGATGCAAGCGTCCGACAGCAAGCATTAGCAGCGTGGTGTTTTCGCGCGACGGTTTCAAAGCGAATAAATTGTTTGCTCCGGGATCAACGCCCGTGCGTCGCACCACGACTTTGTCGGGCCGGACTGTGGGGTAGCGTTCGAGAATATGCTTACGGTTGAATTCCGAAATGGTCACGCAAAACTTGCAGTATTCGAGCTTGATATCGAGATAAGCCGCGTGTAGTAGCAGGTCCGACCCGTGCAAAGTCATGCTGAAATCGATCCCCAGAATGCGAGCAGCCACCATGGAAATCCACGACGCGAAATATCCATGGTGTACGTGAATGTGATCCACGCCAGACCTCTTGATCAGCAGTGCGTAGTAGACTCCCAGCCAGGTGTGGAGAAGCGCGCGCAACCGGCGACCCAAGGTCTCATTTCTCTCGAGCAGCGCGTGACGATAGAAATTACTGAGTACCGGAAACTTGAAAACGCACAAGACTGCGGCGTAGATCAATAGTTCGAGCCGCAGGCTTTGCATGCACACAGTCTCGGCGACAAAGCCTTTTAGTTCGGAATCAAGGACAGCTGGGCAATGGCGCGCGCTGCAAGGGATCACGGTCACTCCACGTCTGCGGAGTTCTTTGATTTCCTGCATCACGTACGATTCAACTGGGGAAGGGAATTGATTCGTGAGGTAAGCAACGGTCGTCATCAACATTCCGAAGCAGTAGGATCAGCCTCGTGTCGGCGATTTTGTGCGACCAGCAAGCCCGCCACTGTAAATAGGAACCCATTCACAAATTGATAGTTCATAACCACAAACGAGCCGTTCAGTAGGTACACTCCCAGAAGCAACGGCCACAATGCCCGGAACTCTTGATCCAAGAAACCGCTATTGGTCGAAGAGGTAGGCGAGTTCATACTTCGACCCAGCTTAAAGAGGTCAATCACCATCCATAGATACAGCAACAAGCCCGCGAGCCCGTATTGGACGACGATCTCAAGATAGGTGTTGTGAAAAAAGAACTGTTCCTGGTGGAAATCACTGATCCTCTTTGACAGTTCCGTTTGCATATCAGCTGCACCCCATCCGGCAAGCGGCTTCTCCAAGAACATCTCCCAACCAGCCTGATAGATAGCCATGCGGAACATCACGGGTCCACGCTCTTCCAATCGATCTGCCAGCGAAGTGTCGCCATCCGCAAAGGTGACGATCATTGCCAATCCGATACCGCCAGCGAGCAGGAAGCATAAGCACGCGCGCCGCAACCGCCGGCTCGGAGACAAGAAAAGCAACAGCAGAAGTGACATGGCAAAAGACAGCCAGACGGCGCGGGTCTTGGTGGCAACGATGGCTAGGGGCAGCGCAACCAAAAATAGGAGAGCCAGTACCCCCCGAAGGCGTCTGCGCCGGAATGAATTCAGAGCGACCAGGCCGAGCAAATTCAAAGCAACGCCGTTGGCCACCGCCTGCAGAAATGGGCCTCGGGCTCGATCCGCGTGATAGCCCAAACCTTCGTCCAGAATATAGCGTGGAAAAATGAATTGTCTGGCATCAAGCAGGAAGAATACGGCCATAAGACTGAGATATCCGAGAACGATCAGGGAAAAGGTTTCGAACCTTCGCAAGGATCGAGCATCGTGGAAGATGTAAGCCGCGAGCTGATAAAGCGTGAACGGCACCAGCCATTTGGCCGCAAATAGACTCCAGGTCTCAGCGTCGTTGGGTTGTGAGACTGCGCCAGAAAATGCCAGGAGAAGCAGGCCCAGCATTGGCGTAGTGACCGCACCGCTCCATTGAATGGGGTTCCGCAGCACACACACGCGCAGCAGCACAACCAGAATCAGTAACCCAAACGCCGCTCGATCAATGGAGTGGAAATTGAAGTCTGGGGGATGGAAAAGCATCAGCACCAGCGTCAGTAGGAAGAGTTGCGATGGCGCCACGATCAGCGCGTGTAACGGCCGAAAAAAACTGCCAATGGTCCAGCCAAAGGCGCTTGTCCCAGGAATTCGAGTCTGGTATGCGGTTGAGGACATAACTAAGCGCCACTTCCGTGCAGAACTACCGCAATCGTCTTGTAGAGAATCTGAAAGTCCCTCCATAGAGTCCAGCTTCTTATGTATTCCAGATCCAGAGCCAGGCCGCGCTCGAATGATGGATCCCGCCGAGCCGTCACTTGCCATAACCCGGTAAGTCCTGGCGGCACGCCCAAACGCTGCAGATCACCCAGTTCGTAACGTTCGAAATCGTCCAGTGGATGGGGCCGCGGTCCCACTAGACTCATTTCACCGCGTACTACATTCCAGAGCTGAGGTAGTTCATCCAGACTGTAGCGGCGAAGAAATCGGCCGGCGCGGGTAATCCGGGGATCGTCGATCATTTTGAAGAACGGTCCCTGGCGTTCGTTTTGCGCTCGCAGGTGCTCCTTTAGTTCGTCCGCATCCATATTCATGGTGCGGAATTTGTAGCATCGGAACCGTCTTGCCTTTAGCCCCACGCGCTGGGCCTGATAAAGCACCGGGCCTCGGGATTCCAGCTTGATCACGAGCGCAATCATCATCAGCAAAGGTGTGGCGAATGCCAAGGCTATAGCAGCAATCAGTGCATCGACAGTGCGTTTCAGGAATAGACAAAAACTTGGCAGTCGTTCATGGCACAGAGTGAGGACGGGTATGTTGCCGAATTTCTCGAAAACCAGCGGATCATCGGGCTCAAATCCGAAGAGATCGGGAACCAGTTTGACATCGATCTGGTTGCGCCGCGCTTCTCGAATGACTCGCCTCGCCATTTCCGGCTGTTGCGGGGCGGCCAGGATTATTTCGTCCACGAAATCCGTTCGCACAATGCGTGAAAGATCTTCTACTCGACCCTTTATCTCGCCGCCGATCGGTTCATCTTCGTCAAGAAAACCCGTTACCACGTGCCTGCGCGTAAGATCCTGACTCATGTGAGCCGCAAGCTTGCGCCCAAGGAGTCCCGCTCCTACGATCAGCACGTTCCGCGCAGCGGGTCCGCTCTGAGTTGGTTGCACATGCACACCTCGGCAGTGGCTTCTCCAAGCGAGCATGATCAGGAAATTCAGAGGCGCACTGGCAGCTAGGCTGGTGAGCGAAATAAGGTGAGGTCCGGACCAGCTAACCGCTGCGACTACCAGCGCTGCGGACCAAAAGACAACTTTGCCGAGAACCAATCGCTCTATTCGTGGCGTCCGAACAGTTTCGGGATCATAAAGGCGCTCAGCGAAACCGAGCAGGGTAAATAGCGTGCCATAGAGCAATAGCAATCCTGGCCCCGCAGTGGGAAACGGTTCAGGCTTCAACAGGACCGCAGGATCGTGGCGGATGGCGAACTCCAGCAACATGATCAGATGGCCGACCGCCGCAAAGCTCAAGATGATCAAGAGAAAGTCCGCGGCTACTTGTTGAGAAAGCTCCCAGTGCCGGCCATGAATCGAAAGTCTTGGAAACACAGCTTCCGCAATGACTTCAGAGATCCGTCGCTTTCTGGGTTCTCCAAGGCCGTCATTATCTTGCCACTCCCAGAATCGCCCATCCACGGTAGCCGAAGAAGACTTCTTCCGAGGAACGCTGCCGAAGGACGCTCGCGCTCCAGGAATCAGGCGGGAGGGGGACACAAATTTGCGGGTCGCGGTTACTTGCGGAATTGGCAAAGGGGAGGGCATTCAGATCATTTCCAGTTCATATCCTTCTATGGTGATAGCCACGGCTTGCTGAATCGATTGAATCGAGATCACGAGATTCGTGTCGCCACGTTGCCGCAGAATGCCTTCAAGGCCGTCGAGGCTGCCGCCACGAATCCGCACGTGTTGTCCGACTTTCAAGAATGGGTGAAGGGCGCAAGGCACTTTCTGGGACAGAAGCCTCTGCAGATCGTCGATTTGCTTAGCCGGAATCGGAATTGCTACGCCTCGAAAGGCGATCAGTCCAATGACGCCCGCAGTATGAAGGAGTTCCAGGCGCAGATTAGCGGACAAGTCACAGCGCGCAAATGTGTATCCCGAGAAGAGCGGAACGTAAATGGGTTGACGACGATCACTCCAGCGGTGGAATTCCTCGAGTAACGGAAGGAATGTCTGCAGGCCTTTGCGTTGAAGCTGAGCCGTTACTTTTCTTTCAAAGCGGTACCGGGTTTGGATCGAATACCACTGTGCTCTTGGTGTGTTGAGGGGGAAAGAAAGGTTGGGTGCAGCTGTCATCAATACGATTCTTGGAACGCGGCTCCGCTAATTGAGTCCCGACTGATTTTTAGTCTGTTTTGCACGAAGTTTCTCAGTTGCCTCCGACAAGAATTTCTAATTCGGATATTGGTCTGAAGCGATTTGGCGAAGGTTCTATAACTTCTTATAGATCATGTCCGGGATCGGAAACGTCCTCTCGCTGAGCACCGTGCCCAGCAGTCGAGCGTTCGCCGCATACAGTCTTTCCTTCACCTTCTGCGCTGCCACGCGCCGAGTTGAATTCGCCTCCAAAACCAGTACCATGCCGTCGCATAGACTTGCCAGCAATGCTGCTTCGCTGCCCGACCCGGCCGGCGGCCCATAAAGTACTGTGTAGTCGAACGTGTCGCGCAGTTCGGCTAGTCGATGACGCAGCCAAGCGCCTGATAATCCGCTCTCGTTTTCGCCGAGAAAAACATTTCTCGGGACGAGCCACAGCTCGTTGGAGAGCCGGCGCGATGGCTCTCGAAAGATGGACCTTTCCTGATTGGCAATCAGACCATGACCGTTTTTCTCTACGACCAATTCCAGCCCGGGGCTGTTCAGATTTGCCTCTACCAGGCAAGTTGTTCCTGATACTTGTGCGGATAGGGCCAGGCCCACCTGCATGCAAATCGCGCTGATGTCGGTTTCTGGGTCGACGGGACTGAAAACAACTTGATGGGCGGGCCTCGGCCATCCAGGAAGAAATACCTGACGCACCAAGCCGCGGATCTGCTCCTCGGCGAATGCATCGAGGTCCCAAGGTGCAAGCCCACGCGGACGCGATTCTTCGCATTCAGTCTCGAGGGTTTCTGGTTCAAAGACGTCGTTTAACGCCTGGGGAAACAGATCGACAAATGTGCTCATTGGTCCTTTCCTTAAACAACGACCGCTTCTGGGCCGATTTCCAACTGCCGCTTCCGCATCGTCTTATACATTCTTATGAGGTAGGGAAGCCAGCACCGGACTTCCTAAGTAGGCGATGATTTCGTCGGGAGTTCGAAACGCCGGATTCAAATAGTCCGCAATAAAAGCCAGAGTGATGCTCAAAGTACTTGCGCCCAACAGGCCAATGAATCCGAAACCTAGGCCGGAAAGCTGAGGTAGTGCGGGGATCGTGGCTTGTTCTGCGATGGTTACATTCAGGATACCTCCCTGGTCGAGCGCATCTCCGATCCTCGCCTCCTCTCGCTTGTTGAGGTACAGCAGATATTTTTCCTCGGCTGCCTTCAAATCGTGCAGTAATTGCTCTTGCTCAATAGCGTGATCGCCCAACTGGCTTGCTGCTCCGCGGTAATGGGTTAACAGAACGTTCTCGGCCGTAGCGTGTGCGCCCAGTGCATTCAATTCGACCTGGGTCTTCAACAACTCAGCCTTTGCCCATTCATGATCTGGATCCTGGTCGCTGGTCCGCTCTCGGATTGGCGCCTGATCCTCGGCGGCGATGGATGCATGGGTTTCCTCAATCTCCACATCCAGTTCCTGAACTGTGCGATACGAAGGCTCGAATTTGGTAAGCAGTTGGGTCCGGTTCAATTGCAATTCGAGCAGCCGTGCTTTCATCGTTTCCATCAGTTGTGGATTGTCCGAATCACGAATCTGCGTGGTGATCCTCTCCGGCAGCGAAGCAAGCTTTTTCTCCAAGACTCGAGCCCGCTCCATGGTTGCGGCGATCAATACCTGGGTTTGGCGAGCATCCGCATCGGCGGCGCTGAGCTTTTGAAGTGTCATATCGCGCTCGAGGGCGGCTGAGGTCACACCTTGATCGGCTCCGAACCGCATGAGTTGCAACTCTGCTTCCTCCAAACCGCTGCGCGACTGGACAACTTGCTGGTCGAAAAACTTGAACTCTCCCGAGGGACGATGTACGTGTTCATGACGCTCGAGATAGGCGCTAGCCAAAGAATGAAGGACCTTGGCGGCCTCGGCTGGGTCAGAAGACTTGTAGCTTACGGTTATAAGCGTCGCTTTTCGCACCGCTTCGACGGTTAGCCGCTTATTGATCCGGCGCACCGCCCGAGCCAATTGCCTCTCCTCGTTGTCTCCGAAGAGGCTCCAGAACCATGACTGTCCTTCAGAAATCAGTCCGGAATGCCGCACCACTGTCCGCAGGATTTCGTTGTCGTGCAGCAATTCCACTTCTGAATTCAGTTCTTCCTCACTGACTGCTTCGTGTTCGAATTCCGCCTGGCTCGGGGTTGAAGTAACCACAGGATCGACGCGGCCCCGGCGCACTAAGACTTTCATTTCTGACTGGTATGAAGGAGAGATCAAGCCATAGAGAATGACCGCTAGAAAGATTCCAACGAAGGAGATCAGCGCCAGCCGGCGTTGTCGAAAAACCACCGCCAGCAGGCCGCAAGGTGGGGGAAGGCACACGCGCCGATCTCGGAATGAGTCTAAGTTCCTCCGGCATATGAAAGTCCAAATGGTCATTTCTGTTTCTGTTGGTCGGTGGTTGCCGAGGATTCGCCCCGGTTGTTGCCCTACGGCTCCTTCTAGAATTGAGTCGGACTCGCGTACATACTCATGCTCGAAGTAGGCAAGAACTGCTTGATCTTGGAAATAAAATTCTGCGGTACAAATAAAAAGTCACCGGTCCTGAGATGAATGTCCTCGGCCAAAGTCCGCGATTTCATCATCGTCTTGACGTCCAGCAGACGAGATTCAACGAGATCATCAGAGACCTTTCGAAACAGCACGATTTGAGAGTGTTTGGCTCGGTTGGTTAGACCACCCGCGATGGCGACGGCTTCCGTGACCCTGGTGTCAGAGCGCAGTTCGTACTTAGCCGGATGGTTAACCTCGCCGCCAACGATGAAATAAGGTTTGTCGAAGTCCTGAAGCACAATCGTGATCTCCGGATCATGCAAGACACCGGCGTATGAGTGGCCAATGGCCTCTTGTAGCTCAGGAACGGTTAGGCCTTCAACAGACAGCTGTTTCCCGCCCTTCAGGGCAATGTAACCGTCCGGCTGCACACTGACGGTTTGGTCGAATTCGGGGGAGAATATGAATGAAATCGCGACCACATCACTTTTGCAGAGCCGGTAAAGCGGACGGCGTGCCCCCGTCAGGGCTGGACTCGGAGGGATACTCCTGGCCCTACTCCATGTACCGTCCGCCACACCGGATTTCGTGGTAACCGCTGGCCCAGTCTGTTCAACAGCCACTCCTGGCTGCTGCTCTTGAGCCACGGCTGCCACCAATCCCTGCTGCATTAGGCAGCAGGTGAGAGCGAGAACGCAATCGACCACGCTAGAGTTGATCTTCATTCCGTTCAGGCCTCGACTTGCTACCGAGGAACTGCAACCTTTCTTCAGATTCGTGCATGTCGAAACTTATCCTGCTGGCCTCGAAGTAACAAGACATGGGAAGTATCGTCCACAAAGGTATCCAATTGAGATGGCATCTGTTGTCAGCTTGCCGGTGCCTACCGACCGCAGGATCATCCCGCAGGAGGGCCTTTGCTGAATGCAAGCACAAAGGTTCCCCCTTTTCGCCAGTAGTTCATCGTCTACAACCTTCGTGTCACCCACCAAAGTGGACTTGACGGAGGCTTTCTTAACTTGTGGGTGAATACACTCTCTCCGAAAGGGGTCGCGAGGTGCCATGCGTTATTGCTGTGCCGTATCGGGAAATCCGGAATTCATGTGATTCTGCTTGAAGTTTTCCACACAAATAAGTCTTGCTAGCGCGGGGTCATATCACAGCGTTCTGACTGTATTAGCACTTATCATTAACAAAATAGTTATAACGTGCATGTGATTTATGGAACCCAAACGCATGACCAGCCCAGGCACCATCGGCGTTTTGGTCGCCGATTCCAATCAGATGCAGTGCCAGTTGCTGGTCGGGGCACTGCGCCGGCGCCCGGAATTCCAAGTGAGTTCCTGCGGCGTGGATATGAACGTCATTTTGACTGCGATCGCAGACTTCCCGGTAGATGTGATCCTCATGAATGCTGATCATCCCAAATTAGCCGGTCAGGATATGGCCAACGTCCGCCGCTTGCATCTGGCCCATCCGCACATCGCCAAAGTTCTGGTGTTGGGCAAATCGGATCACGACTCAGTGGTGAATGCTTTCCGCTCCGGAGTGAAGGGGCTATTCTGCTTTGCCGACTATCCGTTCCGCTTGCTATGCAAGTGCATTCAGAGTGTTCATCGAGGGCAGGTATGGGCCAATAGTGAGCAATTGCAATATTTGCTCGAGACCGTGACCCAGGTACCTTCTCTACGAATGGTGAACACTCGCGGAGTCAGGTTGCTCACGCCTCGGGAAGAGCAGGTCGTGGCTCTGGTTGCGGATGGACTCAGCAATCGCGAAGTAGCGCGTGAGCTTGGGCTTAGTGAACACACAGTAAAAAAATACCTGTTCCATATTTTCGATAAGCTCGGGCTTTCGAGCCGGGTCGAACTCACCCTTTACGCGATGAGTCACGGCGGCGCACGACAAGCGGAGTGGGTGGCTGGCGGAGGGGAATAAAGGGCCTATCGTGCGAATTGTTTGAAAGTGTCCTTAAAGCCCTGTATAAATGCGGGAAGCACCTCGTGGCCGACAGCCGACTCAACTCTCGCCGCTGGACCGTGATTGCCTCCGCCCTGCTTTGCGGCGGGCTCGGCGTGGTTGTGATTTACACCAAACGCAGTGCCTTCTTCAGCCCGCTAGCGGTAGTCGTGGTAGCTGCGATCGGCTTGGCGGCGGTGCTTCTGCAACTTCGCTACTACAATCGCGAACACAACAATCCCATCCACGCGCCGGTGTGGCTGAACGTGGTTGGAGTCTTGTGCGCCCTGACTGCGTTGTTCTCCGATTTCCTGAGATTGAATTGGCAAATAGCCCAAGTGATGGTCCTCGGGGCTGTGGGCAGTTTCGCGATCAGCAGCGCCATGATTCTCCACGCTTTTCGCAAACATCGGATCGCATCGAAGTGACTCAGTGTCCGTTAGTTTCCCCGGAAGTCCAAGGCTAGCGTGGTCCTGACCTGCACTGGCTGGCCGTTTAAGGCGTAAGGTTGGAAGCGCCACCACTTCACAGCCTCGACTGCGGCGGGCGTGAGCTCGTCCGGGCCGCTGATGGGACGAACCTCGACCACCGTTCCATCCTGCCCGACCACCACATTGAGATTTACGACTCCCTGTATGTTCGCACGTCTCGCGGCTTCAGGATAAATTGGATCGATCTTGTGGATTATGTGTCCCTGCATCACTTCTGCGGGAACATAAGCCGCTGATTGCTGCAACAGCGGCTTGGTTGCAGGTATCTGCGATTCCAGTTCGTCCCATGTCTGATGCCAATGCCACCAATACAGCCCGGCGAGCACAAGCAATCCTGTGAGGATGAACACCGCGGCACGTTGAAACCATGGATGTTGGTCTCTCTTATCGGCAACCTCGACTGGGACGGCGGCTGCAGTCTCCGCGGGCGGAACTGCTGTCCAGAGACCGGCAGCCGGCGCAGCGGGATTTGGGTTCGTAACCGACTTGGTTCGGGTCCAATGTTCAATCAGCCTCTGCTGTTGCGGCGTGAGACTTTGAAACTCAAGGCCACATTTCAAGAGCGCCTGATACCGTACTACCGCCTTCAATTGCAACCGCCCGCCAAAGTCGGGGAGGTTGAAATCCAGATTTGCGACATCCCCGGGATGGACTTCTCCGGCCAGCACGAGGCCCAAGCCTCGCTCGCCAAGGGTGATTGTGCGGCCTGGAATCGATGTGCCCGACCGCAGGACAGTGATGTCGGCTGGAACGGACAGGGGAAAACGCGGAACCCGGCGAGTGTCCGGAACTGCCGGCAGTGGTGCCCTACCAGCTGCGGCGCTCATCGCATTCCCTCGACGTGCATGAGACAAACCTCGGCCTCGCCTTCAGATGAAGGCTCAGTGAACACAAAATGAATCTGTTCGGCCAGAGGTACTTAGAGGGAGTATAGCATTGCTTCGGCAGCGGACTTCATCAGCATGAATTCATGAGTACTCTTGTGATCACTTCCAGCTAAGGACGGGGAAATCTGAGCGAAGTCTCTCGATCAATCCGGAAATAGCTATGCTACGCCACCGAGGTTGGCGTGGGCCGTACTTTTGTTCGCCTTCGCTTACGGCCAGCGCTTGGCTGTGTCTTCCCATCCGGCGGCGCGCGCGGTTTGCGGGCTGGCGTTGACTGCTGCCTGCGGGATGCGGATGGGTTGCTGAGCAGTTGTCGGACTGGCTAACGTCGGTTTGTTGCTGCTTGCCTCGGCCATTGAGTCTTTATCGTCTGACAACAATGGAGCCGCTACCCGCAACGCCTCGACTTCCTTCTCCAACCGCGCCAGTTCGAGTTCTTTCTGCCTCAGAACCTCGTAAACATTCTTCATACCAGAGTCCCCTCTTTTAAACGGTCTTGTGTGAACCAATTGCTCCGCACTCTAACAGGTATGCGGTTTTTGTCAAGAAAGAACAGGCGGAAACACCCGGCTAGCTTCCGGGATGCGCTCCCAGCCTTTGATCCCTGCTATCTCGCGCTGCCGGGGCGTCCTCCTGCTGCCATTTTCGCGCCAGATGATCCAATTCACTCAGCACCTTTTGAATGTCTTTCATTCGCTTGGTAATGCCATATGTGACGGCAGGCGGAATGGTCGGCTCGTAGTCGCGGTAAATGAATCCCTTCTGCTCGAGGAGTCGCAGCCGCTCCGTCAGGACGCGTGAGGAAATGCCCTCAATCTGACGTCGAAGTGCGCCGAACCGTGTCGCCCCGTTTGTCGATAAGACCCACAGAATGAGCATGGTCCATGGACGCGCGAGCACTTCGAGTAGTCCGGCCATCGGACAAGGAGCAGGCGGTTGGGAAGTTCGACTCACTTGGTTACTTTAAAGTGCCTACTTTACAAAAGCAAGTAGTTATTTAAAGTAACTTATAAGTTGGCACAGCACCTATTTCGAGGTGGCGTCCAACTTACAAATCCAACGGAGGTTTTAATATGGCCAGCAACTCGATTTCAGCTACGTCGCAGGGGTCGCAAACTCTGAGTGCGCGGAGTTCCGCGAATTGGAAGGAGAAGACATCCGCAAGTCCGGTCGTCACTGTAGCGGGACGGATTCTGTTCTCGGCAATTTTCATCATGTCGGGGTTCCTCCATTTTTCCCAGCAGGAGATCGGCTACGCCGCACATGCGGGTGTGCCGATGGCGGGACTGTTGGTTCCGGCGTCCGGAATTCTTGCGCTTGTCGGGGGACTGAGCATTCTTCTCGGCTACCGAGCCAAAATTGGTGCATGGCTGCTAGTGCTCTTCCTGGTTCCGGTCACACTCATGATGCACAATTTCTGGGCAGTAAAAGATCCGATGATGGCGCAGATGCAGATGGCAATGTTTCTGAAGAACGTTACCATGCTCGGAGCAGCGCTGCTCATTTCGCAACTGGGAGCCGGTTCTTGGAGTCTCGACGCCCGGCTTGAATCTGGGCGCTGACTTCAGCACTTGGCATTTAGCACTTAGTCTTGATGTCCGTTGTCCATGGAGACGCAACTGAGTGCTGAATGCTCAGTGCGGAAGCGTCCATTTTCGGACAGCTGCGCACGCAGCTACATGCTTCGTCGTCACACGAGCGGCATTGATCCGCGCTTTTGCACGACTTGTCACATTCTTGTAAATTCCCTCACCTTTCCTGAGTCTCAACGTCCAACTAAGCAATCAGTTGGTACTTGGACGGATGGCGATTAACGTCCCGGAAACGAACACTATGCAAACCTCGCGAATAAATCTTTTCGGTGGAACGAGCGAACGCACTTTTGCGTATCTAGGCGCAGGCTTGCTGTGCAAGGGACAAACAAATCCGCATAAAAGTTGGCGGAGCGGGTTCGGAGGTGGGGGTCATGCAGTACGAAGTAGGTAACGGCAATGGGACGGGCAACGGAACCTTCCTGCGCAACGGGGATCCGCATGTCCACGAAGTGGTTAAAACGGCCCACGAAGAACTGCGGCAGTTGATGCGTCAACGGGCTGAGATTATGAAACGCATTGGCACCTTGAAGCAGACAATCTCAGGTCTCGCCAATTTATTCGGCGACGATATTCTGGGAGAAGATCTGCTCGAATTGGTCGACCGTAAAACGGGAGGACGCCAGCCTGGTTTTACCAAAGCCTGTCGCATGGTATTGATGGAGGCGGGACGGCCTCTGGCGGTGCGAGAGGTGTGCGAACAGATTCAGCAACGCCTTCCAGCCGTGTTAATTCGCCACAAGGATCCTCTGGCTTCGGTGACCACAGTGCTCAACCGGTTGGTGGATTACGGCGAAGCCATTAGCGTGGTTCGAGAGAATGGACGACGGGCGTGGCAGTGGGCAGCCGACCCTTCGGTCACGGAGCAACGCAACCACGTATCGCAACTGTAGAGACGTAGCTTGCTGCGTCTCACACCCACTCGTTGTAGTCGTCCGACTCGTTTATTCGCCCGACTCGATGTCATCCCGAGTGAAGCGAGGGATCTGGGTTTTTCGCGTGACTGCCGGAAACCGAGATTCCTCGTCGCGCTTGCTCCTCGGAATGACAAGACGATAGCTTTCTACGCTGGCAGCAGCATTCCTTTTTCCAGATGCCGGGTTACATGCGCGTACGAGGCCGCGTGCGGATCGTGCGTCACCATCACAATCGTCTTGTGAAAGTCCTCATTCAGTCGCTTTAGAATTTCCAGCACTTCGGTAGCAGAATGGCTATCGAGATCGCCGGTAGGCTCGTCGGCCAGCAACAATGTAGGATCGCTGACGATCGCTCGCGCAATTGCAACCCTCTGTTCCTGTCCGCCCGAGAGTTGTTTCGGAAGATGGTTCACGCGCTCCTCTAACCCAACCAGTTTCAGCGCGGTCATCACGTGATCGCGCCGCTGCTGGGCATTCAGTTTGGTGAGCAGCAGCGGCAGTTCAACGTTCTCGAATGCCGTCAGCACGGGAATCAGGTTGAACGTCTGGAAGACGTATCCGATGTGCACGTTGCGCCAGTGGGCGGACTGGGAATCGCTGAAGCGGAAGATGTTTTCCCCCAGCACCAGCAAGTCTCCCGACGTAGGCCGGTCGATAGCCGCAATCATATTCAGCAAAGTTGTTTTACCCGAGCCCGACGGGCCCATCAGGGCCATGAACTCACCGCCTCCGATTTCGATGGAAACATTGTCCAGGGCTGTGACCTCAAACGCGTCGCGCTTGAAGATCTTGCTGACGTTGCGGGCCTGCACCACCTTGGTTTGCACTGCGGTATGGGGAATGGTAGCTGCGCTCATGACTGTCCTTTGATCTTGATTTTTTCGCCATCTTTCAAATCTTGTGGCGCCGAGGTGATGACATCTTCGCCGCCGTTCAGGCCTTGCACCATCACTCCGCCGCTGCGCTGCGCCTGAATTTTGACTTCCCGTGACAACGCCTTACCGTCGAATGCCAGGAAGACGAACTTCTTGCCATCGCGATCATGAATCGCTGGCGTGGGCACGAAAACGCCCTGCGGCTGTGTACTCGCTTGTTTGTTTTCATCCGCCAGAAATTTCACTGTGGCGTTCATGTCCGGCCGCAAATGGGCGTCCGGATTTAGAATTTGCACTTTCACCTGCACCGTCGCCTTAGCCCGGTTGGCTTGCGGCGAAATTTCCGCGATGGTTCCATCCCATTTGAGGTCCGGATACGCATCGACGGTCACCACGCCCTTTTGCCTCGGACCGAGCCGGGCGAAATCGTCCTGTGCGATATCGAGTTCCACTTGCAGATCGTTCAGATCGGCCAGCGAAACGACCAGACCTTGCGGACCACCCTCGGCGGTACTGGCGAATCCCGAGGTCACGAGCTCACCTTTTTCGGCGGCACGCTCAAGAATGGTTCCCGTAACTGGCGCGCGGATCACGGTAGCGTCAAGCAGGGATTTGGCATAGTCGGCCTGTCCCTGAGCCTGCGCGAAAGCACCCTTAGCCCGCGCAATCTCCTCTTTCCGCGGACCTAGCTTGCTTAACTGGAAAGCCTTTTCCAGCGAATTCACGCGCTGCTGGTCAGACTCAAACTTTGCGGTGGCGTCGTCGAAGGACTGCTTCGAAACTACGCCCTGGTTCCACAGGTCGCGGGTGCGATCCAGAGTAAGCTTATCGTTTGCCAGAGTGGCTCGGGCCTCATCGAGATTATGCTGCGCCTGCTGAATTTCCTCGGGGCGCGATCCGTTCTGCAGTTCCTCGAGATAGGCGCGGGCATTCTCCGCGGCACCTCTGGCCTGCTCGTATTGTGCGCGGAATTCGTCGTCTTCGAGGCGCACCAGGATCTGACCCTCTTTGACCTTGTCGCCCTTTTCCACGCCGATCCACTTCACCCGGCCTGTAACTTTCGAATTCAGGTTGATCTTGTGATGAGCCACAATGTAACCGCTGGCGGAGAGTACCACGCCGCCGACATCGCTGCTCTGCGCCGAGGCTCGTACCACTTCCACTTCCGGAGCGTCGTGGGACAACAGGCGGTAGGCAGTCGCTACTACACCCAACAGGACCAGCAAGCCGATCCCAATGAGGATGTAGCGGCGTGCCCAGGCGGGTGGCTCACCGTCTCCGCCGCTACGCGCGCTGCGATCGATTCGCAGGCTCTGCAGGTCTTCGTGTTTTGCGTCAATGGCCATAGTGCTTAAAAGCTGCGAAAAACTCTCCAAGCGCTCCGGTTTTGAAGGGGCACGGCTTCCAGCCGTGCTGTAAGTAGTTAAGACCGAGTCACGGCGCGGCTAAAAGCCACGCCCCTTCAAATCCGAGACACCGTAAAAGGCACTACATCTAATCCCGCAGAGCGCCAAGTATGTCTCGCCGCGCAGCATGCCAGGCAGGGGCGAAACCGCCCACGACACCCATAATGAGGGCAAACCCGATCGCGCTGGCAACGACGATCGGCGTCATTTGCAGGCTGAACACGACTTCGCTGAACGTAACCTGATTTTGCGTGCCCGTAGTCATACCATTGAACGGCAGCATCAGGAGGATACCGAGCGTCGCGCCTAGTAGGGACAACAACAGCGACTCCAGCATGAACGAAGTCAGAATGCTGGGACGCGAAAATCCAATTACTCGCAAAGTAGCAATCTCGCGGCCGCGGTACGCTACTGCGGCGTACATGGTATTCGCAGCCGCGAAGCAGGAGCCGACAAACATGATGCCCGCGACAATCCATCCCACAAACTGGATGGGGCGTCCCGACTTGGTTTGCGAGGCATAGTAGTCGGGTTCGAGCAGCCCATTGAGCTCCAGTCGCTGATCGTCGTTAGCGCGATTTTTCAATGCCAGAGCCGCGACCGGATCACTCGCACGCACCAGGACCGAGGAGTACACCGTACGTTCAAAATCCGTGACCAGCTGATTGATATCGCCCCATATTTCGGAAGCATGCGCCGTACCGCTGGCGTCGAAGACCCCGACGATCGGCCAGTCGCCCTTCCCAATGTGCACGGTATCGCCAATGTTCGCATGTTCAAATCGCTTGTTGATCGAACTGCTTACCACCACCTCCCGCTGTCCTGGGGTAAACCAGCGTCCGGCGACGAGGTGAATCTGCGGCCGCATTTCAATTCCGAGGGGAGTCAGAAAGCGAGTGGTGACGTTCGTCTCTCCAGTCCCGCCCTTGCGAGGCATAACCACCACCAGGATGTCTTCACCCGAAACCAGTGGCTCACCTTTGCTGTTCTTGGCGACTCCGGGCAAGTCTTTCAACACTTGCATTGCATCGCGCGACACTCCTCCTGCGGCCAGTTCCGAGTCCGAACCTTTGCGCAGCATGAGAACATTCAGGGGATCGCCGGTCCTCGCAAAGGCGCGGCCCAAGCCCGCCAGCAGCGCCATGATGAAGACCGCAGTGGCCACGGTCAGCGCGATTCCGAGGGCGGTCATGACGGTAAGACTCTTGCGCAGCCGCAAATTGCGAACGTTATAGCTGAGGGGGATTGCCATTTGTATTCTCGTTCTTCAGGTCTTTTCCCTGACTTTCCTCCTTTGTGTACCTTTGTGTCCCTTGCGGTTAAAGCATTTTCAAGGCATCAACCACAAACGACGCGAAGGTACACAAAGGGGTTCATCCGATATGCCGCAAACCGTCCACAATGTTGACCTTCGCCGCATGATAGGACGGCACGAAGGAACTGGCGAATCCCACCACCGCCGCAATCAGCAGTGCCGCCGCAATCGTGATCGGAGTGACTTTCATGCCGGCGAACATTCCACCCTGACTCGCCATCGCTTTCACCACCAAGAACGCGAGCAGGGAACCGATTAGCCCTCCCACTAGCGCGAGCGAAACCGCTTCGCCAACGAACAATCCCAAAATGCTGTTGCGAGTAAAACCCAAAGTCTTCAACACTGCGACTTCCCGCGTCCGCTCGCGAATCGACATGGCCATGGTGTTCGCCGACACCAGCAGGATAGTAAAGACCACCGCCAGACAGATACTCATGATGAACGCCTTGATGTTGCCCAACATCCCAATGAAGCCCAACTGGAAAGCGTGTTCGCTCTCCGTCTTGGTTGGACGGTCGGCATTACGAAACTCCTCGTCAATGGCCCCGGCCACACCGGGAACGGAATCGGGGGAATCGGCTAAAACCGCGTAGAACCCTTCGCTGCCTTTGAGTCTGGGAAAGCCTTCGTCAATGTAGTCTTTGTTGAAGTAAATCGCCTGCGTTGGATCAGGCGGCGTGAAGATTCCGCGGATGGTCAACTCCAGGTTGACCGGAAAAATCTTCCCCGTAATGTTCAGCCGGTCGCCAACTTTCCAGTGAAACTTGTTCGCCAGGCCCACATCCACAATGGCGCCGGCCCGATCATGTTGCCAGGCTTGGAGTTGGTCGGCGGGTAGTTTGAATTCCGGGTACACGTTGAAGAATTCCTGGGGATCGGTGCCGAACTGGGCGAAGTAGTGCTCCGGCTTGTCGTCCATATATTGCCCGCCGAACCATTGCTGATTCACCACTTCCTTGACATGGGAAATGGCATGAATCTTTTGCCGGTAATAGCTGGGCAAATTGAAAACCAGCGACACCTTGTGGCGCACGATCAGGCGCTGCGCCGACTGTTCGGAAGGCTTACTGTCATAGAAGCTGCGCCAGATGGTAATCAAGAACGTAAGCAGCAGCAGCGAGCCGCCAATGCTCAAGATGGTCAAGATGCTGCGGCGCTTGTTTCGAAACGCATTCTTACTAACAAAACGGGTCAGAGTCATGGTCGAACTCCGGGAGAAAACTTAACTGCTTACGAGGGGCCCCACGATTATCGTTAAGCATAGCCGATAGGTGCGGACCCCGACAACCTTCCCAGACACAAGAATCGCCGACTGCGATTAGGGATACCAGTGGAGATCGTCATTGAGATGGAATGACAAATGTCATCCAGTCCGTACTCTCCACATAATAAAAATGTTTCAGGCACACGAAAGTTACGTCTCTCCCATGCCCGTGTGGGGACGGGCGCCTCGCCCGTCCAGGCGGAGCAAGGCTCCGCAGTGCCTTCGGTCGGAGCTGCAAAAGTCGGATGCTCCCGCTGAACCGGGCTTCGGGCCGAGACATTGCAGTGTAATGTCTCTACGCTGTACGCGACAGCTCCTTTACGTGTTGAGCGAAATCCTCAGGGCCGAATATCTGGCGAATTTCAGTCTCGCCCTCCCATTCCGGCCAGTATTTCTGGTGAAGTTCCATGAAGCGCACCGCGCCTTCGACCGCCTCCTCCTTCGACTTCAGCTCAAACTGCGCATAGCCGCCAATGACTTCCTTGGTCTCGGCGAAAGGCCCGTCGATCACCGTAAGTTTTCCCCCTGAGACTCGTACGCGGGTGCTCTGCGCCGTGGGGGCGAGTCCTCCGTTGCCGAGCATCGTGCCAGACTTGACCGCCTCTTCGCTGAGCTTGCCGATGGCGTCCATCAGCGCCTGGGGCGGAGGGCCAAAATTCTCGGGGTGCTTGACCAACATCATGAATTTCATCGTTATGTCTCCTTTTTATTCCTGGGCTGGGTTGAGCTCTCCGAACAACTTCGATTATTGGAAAACAGCCTTCATTTACATATCGAACGAGACGAAGAGAAATCGACACGGATCACAATTATTTTTCTCGATCACACCAGGCGCGATGTTCCCGGCCTCATGATATCGTGCAACGGGACTGCCACGGCAGATCAGAACAGCTCAGCGTTTCAAGGGCGGCCACAACACTTTGCGGTACTAAAGTCTCTCCAACCAGCCTGCAAATCGAATTTACGAACACTTTCGTAACTCCACTCTAGCCCTATATCCAGACTATCCTGATGACGTCCTCCCCAGTGGATGTGCCCGAGGTTTTCCCCGCCAAGGGAGAAGTCGCGGTTTGTCTTCATGAGGCTACGAAGATAATGTCGAACAACATCGGGCGCTTCGAAATACTCAGCGAAATCGCGCACTCGGACTTAACGTCAGTCTACAAAGCCAATGACACCGAGAGCGGACAGACGGTGGCGCTGAAGACTATCAAGCTGGAACCACTGGGGGAACAAGCACCGACGCTGGTGAAAACCCTTTTGGAAGAGGCCGAAGCCAGCAAGGTTCTCAACAGTCAGAACATCGCCGCGTTCCATAGCGGCCAGGAAGTGGACGGCGTGTTCTGCGCCTCATTGGAGTATGTCCAGGGCAACAGCGTTGCTACCATGCTGGCCCGTAAAGAAGGATTCTCCATCTGGGACCTCCAAGACATTGCCCGTCAAACCTGTCAAGCCCTCGACCACGCCCACGCCAAGAACCTGGCGCACTATACTCTCGAGCCGGCGAAAATCATGGTCGCCTGGGACGGCACGGTAAAAATCCTGGGATTCGGAATTTCCACCATGAGCGCGTTCGCCGCGCAAGCCTCGGGTAAGCCTCCCGGAGTTTTGCATTATATGTCGCCCGAACAGCTGCGTGGAGATCCTCTGAGCGCGTCGTCGAATGTCTTCAGTCTGGGCGCAATTTTTTACGAGATGGTGACTGAGCATAGAGCCTTTGATGGGGACGATGCGGATCAGGTCAGGCAATCGATCTTGGAAACGACGCCTATGGCCCCGGATCAGATCAACCGCAAAATCCATCCTGCCCTCAGTCAGGTCATCATGAAGGCGTTGGCCAAAGCGCCCGAAGAACGATATCAGTCCGGGCAGGATTTGGTGAACGATCTGGAGAGATGCAAGGAAAGCGCTACCAAGGCTGCGGCTGCGGCGAAGCCTGGACAGCCGGGCCAGAAACCTCCTGCTCCGCAGAAAGCCGCGTCTACTGTGAGCACGCAAGCTGCGGCATCCGTAGCTGCGTCGCAGCCGAAGCCCGCAGCACCCGTCGTCAGGACGCCGGCGCCTACACCTTCACCTTCGCCTCTAGCGCGTACCAAACAAGTTACAGAACCGCCAGCTACCAAAGCTGCGGCGGCTGCTGCGGGACGTGGCGGGAATAACGCGAGCTCTGCGAGCGCGGGACTCATTACACCAAACATTGACCAGGCTGCACCGGTGATCAACTCTTCTGAAGCCGCCGTTGAGACCTTCTCCGTCGAATCGTTTTCCGCTCCGTCGGCGAGCATGTCCTCGGCGACGATTATTGAGCCCGAAGTCGAGGCTCCGAAAATCAATGTCGATCCTATGATGGCGGAGAACCGGCAAGGTGCCGGCGCGAGCCGCAGCTTTTCCGAGATCGATGAATTGCCGCCGCTTAAACAGGTGTACGTCGCGCCGCCACCGCCGCCGGTTCATACGCCGCCCGTTCCGCCCGACGCGGTACATGCGGCCGTATTCAATACTGCTCCGCCGGAAAAGCCGAGAGTGCAGCCACGCGAGGTGGCGAAAAAAGCAGTCGCGGAAATTAAGAAAACGCCGCCGAAACTTTTCGTGTTTTCGATCGCAGGCGCGGTTGGGATCATTTTGCTGATTGTGGCAGCGATGGCGTGGCACATCCATTCCGAGAACTCGGAGGATGATGTCGCGCCCGCGCAATCCGCTGCTGCTGCATCGGCCCAGCCGAACAGCAGCGCGTCCGCCGCTCAGGCGACCGCCCCTCAAACTTCCGTGCAAGTCGCTCCAGAACCGATCGCTGCAGAGCCGCACACGGTCTCGGTGCAGCCCAAGTACAACAACAAAAAGAAAGTTAAGCCACGTCCAGCGCCTCCTGCGATCGTTCCGGGACAGTTGAATATCACTTCGAACCCTGCGGGCGCGCAGATCCAAATCGATAAACAGAACAATTCCGCATGGGTCACACCGTTTAACCTCACCGGCCTCAGCCCAGGTCAACACACGCTGACCATCAGCAAGCCCGGGTATGCGGCCGAGACCCGCAACATTGATGTCGCTTCGGGCAGCAAGTCATTTATCAGCGTGCAACTGGCGCAGCTCAGTGCCACAGTTTCAGTGACTGGCAGTCCAGCCGGCGCAGCCATTTGGATGGATGGCAAAGACACTGGCCGAGTGACTCCTGCCCAGTTCTCCGTGGACAAGCCCGGCAATCACAGCTTCGTGTTCAAGAAGCAGGGTTACCTCGAAGAAACTTCAACAGTGAATCTTCAAATTGGGCAAACTTTCCGCTTGTCGCCGAGTCTGCGGGCGCTGGGCAATACCGATGACATCAAGATTGGCGGCAAGTTCAAAAAGCTCTTCGGAGGTGGCGATACCGCCGGAATGGGCGGAGTCAGCGTGAAAACGCAACCAAAGGGCGCGCAAGTCGCCATAAACAACCGCATTCTGGATAAATTCTCGCCGGTCGAGCTCTATTTGGATCCGGGCACCTACGTTGTCGACATTACGCTGTCGGGGTTCAAGAGCGTTCATCGCGTCATCACCGTGGAGAAGAACGGCAAGGTCGCAATCGAAGAGAGCCTCGACCGGGAGTAGCTCTCGATTAGTGGAGGACGGGCGTCTCGCCCGTCTGGTGCACGCGATACAGAACGTTGTCGCCGCCTTGGGTAGTCCGGGTTGTCGTTGCACACATTCTGGTGCAGAAAATCCCTCAAAAAAACACTCTCTTGTGGCGCAAAATCTAGAAAACAAAGGACCGGAATTTTTCTTGCCTTCTAGATCTATGGTTCTAAGGCAGTTACAGGCAAAATATTAAAGACATTGGGGTTAGCGCTTGCTCACCATCGCTGTTGTTCCATTTTGGGACGCAAGGCGAGCCTGGATGACACCTTGGCTGCGCAGTTCCGGATGGAGCCTCGTTCCCTCCGAAGCGTCATTTTAAGTCAGATTGTCAAAGACCTTAGATTATCTTATAGATAACCTATATGGTGTTATGTTATCGCAAATGGAATAATGAGATCAAGAAGAAAGTGGCTGGGCTGGGCACTGGTTCCCAAATTGGGAATCCAGTGCGTACTTTTTCGAAAGAACGTGAAATAAAGAGCGGTCACCCAGAAGGGAATCTGAGCCGGTCGGGTTAGGGGGTAGAAGGATGGCGGGTTTGCGACGCTGCCGGCACCCGCCGCACTTTCGCACAGAACGCGAAAGAACGGGGCACCCCAAAGCTAATTTATCCATGGTTGTAAAGGGTGGGCCAGCCGGCCGTGGAACGACACAGGATTGCATGGCCACCCTTATGGCGAGACCTCGAATACGGTACCGCAGCCGTAAAAGCTGCAGCCCGTTCCACTGCCACCCTCAGTTGTTGTGCCATAAAGGTTGCCAGTCTTGCCAAACACTAAACCCGCATTTGGCAACGCCGCGTCCGGAACCCCGGTGAAACCGTAAAGGAGGCTAAGGCTCCAAGAGCCACCCTTCCGCTTGGGTGGCCGCATTCGGAAAACGCTCCCAGCCAGCGAGTATCCAGGCCCAACATTTGTCGTCCCATAGAGGTTGCCACTCTCGTCGAACTGGGATACTGCAGGACTGTAATAGTATTGGCTGCCACCGAAGCCGTATAAAACAGTTTCCTTCCAGCGCCCTCCACGGCTTGCTTCAAGTCTGAAGACAACCCCACATCCATTTGTGCCTCCTTCTGCCGCACCATACAGATGGCCCTTGGCATCGAAGATCACGCCGGAGATCGGTAGTGCGCCGTCGCTGTCATTCTCGAATACATGGATCTGCTTCTCTGTCCAGGCGTCGCCATTTTTCCTAGGCGGCTTAAGCTCAAACACGGTACCACAGCCGTTTCCCGAGTGATGCGGGCAATTGTAACCTCCGCTAAACGTCGTGCCGTAGATCGCTCCCTTACTGTCGAACACTAAACCACCATTGGGATTCGCTCCGTCCGTGCCACCCCTGAATCCGTGCAGCACCTTCTCCGTCCACTTGCCGCCCTTCTTCTTCGGCGGACTTAGCTCGAACACTGCTCCGCAGTACTGATAGAATTTGTTACAAGTTGTCCCGCGGCCTCCGCCGAACATGGTCGCGCCATAAAGATTGCCAGAGCTGTCGAATACCAAGTCCCCGTTAGGCAGATATCCCTGCTTGGGGCTAGGAAAGCTGTACAGCACGGTTTCGGTCCAGGAACCGCCCTTAGTTTGTGGCGGCGTCATTTCGTACACGATCCCGCAACCCACCTTCGTGCCCAGAAGGACGCAATCCCCGGTGCCGCCGTAAGCGGTTGTGCCGTAGAGATTGCCTGAGCCATCGATCACCAAGCCGCCAGCCGGGGTGTCGCCATCACCGTTGATGTTGCCTGTGAAAACGTGGAGCACAGTTTCAGTCCACGGATCGCCCTGCTTCACCGGGGGCAAGAGCTGAAAGACCGATCCGCACTGCGCCGGAGGGCAAAACCCGAAACCTTGAGTGGTTGCTCCGTACAGATTCCCCGCCGCGTCAAACACCACCCCGCCAGCCGGTAGGGCACCATCGGTTGCGCCGCCTTGGAAGCTGTAGAGCACTTTCTCTTTCCACTCGGCCGAGGCAGGCATAGTCAATGCGAAAACAGCCACCAGGAAGCTCAGCACGCCAACCGCCGACTGGGAATATCTCTTGCGAGTCATCCAGGAACCACCTCGGAACGGGATAGCCGGCGCTACGGGCACGAGGAGCG